>Ga0209542_10008761_pt1 | contig 18775 bp, 19 predicted proteins | sample RifCSPhighO2_01_FD_184028 | JGI IMG/M metagenome (GOLD analysis project Ga0209542, IMG submission 184028) | Soil microbial communities from Rifle, Colorado - Rifle CSP2_plank highO2_0.1 (SPAdes) (version 2) | ecosystem: Environmental > Terrestrial > Deep subsurface > Rock core/Sediment ...
TACGTATAAATATTATCCGCTGCCAGGAACGTACGAACGCAAAAATGGAGAAGTAGAATTGCACGGCCAGCCGGTCAACGTGTTGATTATTGCCGTACCGATCTTGGGAACAGGTGACTTCGGACGTTTGAACGTGCCCGTGCGCGGTAAAGGCCCAGCGATCCTTTTCTCGCGCGGTACGGTGCAGCGGGGTTTCTGGGAAAAGGCTGATACTGAAGAACCATTTATGTTTGTTGATGCAAACGACAAACCGTTGATCTTTGCCCCAGGTCAGACGTGGCTAACGTCACTGCCAACACTTGAAAGAGTGACATGGCGCTAGTTGCAGCAGTTACTCTTTTTCTCGTCTTTGGACAGGAATTCCCATTTGCTCTAGACACTGAGACATAACCTCCACGGAAACTGGATCGGATTGTATTGTTTGAACATCCGCCGGGTGAATGTTTTCCAAATGCTCAAGAATACTGCTCAGCGCAAATATAGATTCCGCTGAAATGTCTTTTATTGTTTCAAATGGTCTCGTCTGCTTCCAATGCTCTTTTGTGATTCTTAAAAAAAGCTTTCTCATCCTTCCCAGGAGTATTCGTCTTTGAAGTAATTCAGACCGCCGATCGAGATCGTACTCTGGATCCTCCCCTCGAGGTTTTTTGGTCAGCTGATCAATATATAAAATTTCGGCGTGCAATTCCTCCTCCTCCCGAGGAAGTTCTTTGCCAATCAATTCATATGCACTCATAGAAAACGGACGAAAAGGGCGCAGTATTCACTATTTTCCCTAGGTGTACAATTCTTTACTTGCTGTTTTTTGATCTGCACACCCGCCTCAACTCTTCGGAGTTGGGGCTTTTTTATTATCCCCTTTCTTTTCTCGCAAAAACTCCGGCAAGAGCAGCGGTGGCTGTAGATCCGGAATCTTTTCGATCAAATCCAGGTCTTGCAACGTCACTTTGCCAATGTATAGCCGACGCATGTCACCACCTTTATTCACAAAGTGCTCGATTGCCTCGCAACCACGGAAATAAATCAAACTTTTCGTAAAACCACCGGGTTCAGATGCATCACGCAGACCGCGTTTGATCGAAATTGTCTGCGTCAGCGCTTTATCTTCATCATAACCGAGTTCTTTTTCACAATACGCTCTGGTTTCAGCAAATGAATGTGTCAGCCCATACGCTGTCGCCAAAACATTACGCGCCGGATTGTAGCGTCGATCGTTCCCCGGGCCGTAGACGCGATTTTGGTTGTACGTTGCCAGACCTTCCTGTGTTTCCAAGTAACCGGCTGTCCCCCGTTGCAATAATTCATAGGGCTGATTCGCTCCGTTTTCGGCGGTCAGGATGTGCGTTTCAATTTCGTGAATAACGAGAGCTTCAATACGCGTTGGTGAAAAACGCGTTTCCGACCGCAGGTAGATCGAATGACCGCCTACGGTACAATCGGCGATGAGTGTGGGGCGAATTTCTACTGTCCAGTTGTGGAGACCATACCGGCGCAGTACTTCCATAAACTTCTCCTTAGTTTCCTCTGCGCTCAAAAATTGTTTGGTGGGATCAGGTAAGTCACATTCCGGCCGGTCGCGGAGCATTGTTTCGGCCGCGCGTAAAAGCGCCGCGGTCGGTCGGCCAAAGAGCGCGGCTGACGCGCGCGTAAAGCGCGCGCTTTGACCGCGGGCCTCTAGGAGATCGAGACGGAGCCGCAATTCCTGCCGTTTTTTTTCGAGCAGGATGCCCAGCGGCGATTCATCGCGTACTGGTTCTTCCAAACGGCGACGCGCATCATCCAAATCGAGTTCACGATACTGAAAGAGCGGTTGATACCACTTGTCTTCTGCCAGGCGAACGCGCTCCTCGGCTAGATTGATCGGTTTCAGTTCCTTCAACACCAAAAAATCGCGATCCAGTTGCAGGAGTTGTCGTTCCACGGCACGCAGGTCACTACGAACAGTCGACTGCGCTGGTTTTTTTTGGCGCAGCGTTGGGTCAATCAGGAATCCTGTGATGTCGCGGCGCCCCAGGCGCACGCGCGGCTCGCCGGGTTTTGTAAAAAAGCCTGTAACCACAGTTTGGCGTTTTTGGCCGCCGAGCAAAAACTTCACGCGGAAGTGCGTGCCGCTGTTGCCTTCGGGCTCCGCCGCTCCATTTTCATTGAGTGATGCCAGAAGATCGGCGGCAAACGCGGATTCTTCTTTATCCGGTTGAATGAGTGCCGGCTCGTCGAAGCTCGCGCCGGCGCCAATAATCGTGATGGATTCCGCAAGCCCCAGGACCATCGGCTTTTTCCCATCGGCACGTTCCGTCACTTGTACCTTCTCACCGAAGAGATCCTGACCGATGCGAACACCTTTTTCAGGTGAGCTCACCGAGAGCCCTTGCACACGCTGCAGGCGAGAACGCAATGGCGCCAAATTAGCGATTTGGACATTCAAACCGGCACGAGCATTCACTTCGAGTACGGCCGGTCCGATTTCTTCGTCGATGGTGATATCGACAGCGAGATACCCGATGTTGGTAATCTGCTGAATGCGCGAGCAAATAAGCAAAATTTCATCCCAAAATGGAATCTGAATTCCACTTGGCGAGCCACCATGTGGTAATTCAGTCAGACGGTGATAGTACTGCGCTGCATGCGTAGTCAGACCCTTGGCAATATCGATACCAAGACCGATGCCGCCTAAGTGGATGTTCGCTTTTCCCTCACTTTCCGCCGTCGGTACTCGCAGCATGGCCATGACCGGTACAAGATTGAAAACAATGACACGAATATCAGGCAGCCCCGCCGGTCGAAAAGGAGCAAAACAACTGTGAGGCTTCATAATTTGCTCAAAGAAAGCGGTGTCCAACCGACCGCCCAGTGAAAATTTACCGTCGAGGATGTCTTCAATGTGTCCAACGAGATCCTGACGCGTAATCGTACTACCGTCGGTTCGCACAAAATCACCGTTCTTGCGACCGCGAAAGATGATGATGCCTTCGCCACCGAATCCATAGTTCGGTTTCAGGACGCACTCGTCCGGCAACTTACTAAAGTCGAAGGCTCGGAGCTGCTCGCGCGTTTCAATACGCGCGTAAATCCTAGCCGCGGGAATCCCCCGCGCCGTGAGGTATGCTTTGGTTTTCAATTTATCGTCCGCCAGTGCGGTCGCTTTGCGCGGATTGAACGGTTTAACGTACAGCAGATTGCGGGCGTTGATCCCGAGCACGCCGTGCTTGGAAAAAAGGGCACCCAGCATGGTTATTCTTCGATATGCCGGAAAATTTCTTGGAAGCGAAAGTATTCAACGAGACGAAGGCCGGTCCATCTGCCCAGAAACACGTTGATCGGTAATGTCAGCAAAATAAGTTCGGGATACGCGAGGACAACCGACTGCAAAGCGCCCCAACGAACGATCAGGACGCAAAGCAGTGCCGCTACGATTGTCTCGCTAACACCTAAGATAGCGCTCCAGAGACCTTGTTCCGCCCGCACGTTCAGAAGCGTTTCTGAAAGCGTGGACATAATCAGGAGAATAAAGATTGTGTCACTCCCGGAAAGGGTCAAACCGAAGAAAGCTCCACCACCAAGCAGAAAGAGCAACGTAAAACTCACCATGGTTAAGATGATGGCTACTTTTGGTATATATAGGAGGCGCCAGCGGCGCATGCCCGAGCGCGTAAGGTAACCGGTCACCAGAATAATGAGCAAAAAAGGTAACCCAACCCAGCCAAGCGCGAGGAACGACAGCGCCAGAATGGATGGTGTGTAGAGACCGAACGTCGTCATGCCGATCACTTGTTTTAAGAACGCCAAAATGGTGGCGATGATCGGCAGCATGAGCAAGAAGATGATTGTTCGGCTTGGTACACCGTGCGTCAGCATGTAATTCACCAGTGACGTCAGCAGATTCCACGGCCGCACGCCGACCGTAGATTCATCAACGATGACGTAATCAATATCCGCCGACTCGAGTCGACTCAGAAATGCTGTAATGTCTTCAGTCGCAACCAGTTGGTTGAGCCCTTCAGTGCGAGTAACGACGATCCGGTCCGGCTCGAGGACTGAGAACGGGCCGCCCGCCGTTCGCGCGATGGTATTGAGACTATGATCAGTTAAAAGAACGAGTGTTCTATCCGGAATTGTGACAGAGCCAGTTGGCGCACTTTGTACCGCACCCAGTAAGGCGCGGAGTCCGGTGATTCCCTCTGACCACAAAACGACTGTATCTGCGCCATCGAGAGCGTCGAGCTGTTCGGCAATAAGAGTTTGCAGCGAACTTTCTTCGCTGAGAGGAAGCCCGCCTTCAGTCGAGCGCAGCACACGGACAAAAACTCCCTGTTGCGCAGCCATTTCTTGATGCACTTGAATTTTTGCAAGCGGCACGCTACTGTCGGCAATCAAGGTGATCTTGCGCGTATAGACCGTGACAGTGTGTGTGGTCTCCGCTTCGATGCGCTCACCTTCCACGGTGGCGCTCAGGACTAAACGAAACACCGTCGTTCCCGGTTCTTCTGGCGTATAGACGGCTTCAACTGTGCGGCTGATCGGTTGCGGCGCACCCTCGCGATACCAGCGGTACTGCACATCATCACCTCTGGCCACACTCGCCGAGGCATTGAGAACAATGGTACGACCGACCGCAACATCGGAGGGGCCGCTGATGATCGATCGCAACAGAGGGGCAAGCTCATCCGGCGCTTGGGCGGCTGCGCCAAACGCAAGCACGCTTAAGACGCCGATGGCGGTTACGCGGAAAGAGATCATCGATGGGCGGCGCTTTGGCGCCGCTCGCGGCGGCTCATGAGCATGTCCTTATACCGCTTGACCTGCGGCTCAAGTTTTTCCACGCAACGATCCACCGCTTCAACCACATCCGGTCGCCGTGATTCGGCAGTGAGTGTTTTGTGCGGCAATTCCAAACGAATTGTCACTTTAAATTGGTCGCGCGATTTTTTGGTGCTGCGGCGTTCCGCGTCCACATGAATAATTGAAGCTTCGTCTTTGATGCGCTGACAGTACGTGGCCAAACGGCCGACGGCGCGCGCGATTTTGAGGAGTTCCCGATCGGTATACGTAAATGACTTTTCGTAGTGACGGATATTCATTGCGAAAAGGAAGGAAAGAGTAACGGCATTTTACGATCCGAATCCTAAAATAGCGAGGAAGTAAGCGGAGATTAGGCTCCTCACGAATCCCGCCGAATCGCTTGCCAACCTTGTGGAATGACGTAGACTGACGCTCAGTAGCACCCTTCAACATAGCCTCAAACGTTTGAGAAGGAGATGCTCGTTTTTACCCCTCTCCTTCTTATATTCCAATGGCAGATCAGGAGTTAACTTGCCGCGACTGCGGCGCCACGTTCGCCTTCACAGAAGGCGAACAAGAGTTCTTCGCGTCGAAGAACCTCAGCGCTCCCCAGCGCTGCAAAGATTGCCGCAATGCGGCTCGCTCGGCCCGTCAGGGTCCGCGCCAAATGCACGACGCGGTTTGCGCCAAATGTGGCGCGCCGTGTCAGGTACCGTTCAAGCCGCGCTCCGTTGAGGAAGGCGGCAAGCCGGTCCTCTGTCGCGATTGCTTCGCGTCAGCCCGAGCTTAATTGAGCAACTTGCCCGGCGGAGTCCCGCGCAGCGGGACGAAGTCGGGTCAGGGGAAACCGGCTTCGGCCGGTTTTTTTAGTGATCTGGTGAAGCTCCGCCAGCTTACGCAGGCGGTTTCCTTCTGAGCACCTGCGGCATCGCATGCGAAACCCGGCGTAGCATGTTGCCGATTATTGAATGCATTCATCCCCTGCCTCACGGCAGGGGTTTTTTGCGTAGTAGGGTAAAATGCTGATCGTTGACCAAAGAAGTAATTGGATACACGGCAGCCATCGTTGGTGTTATCTATTACATCCCGTATGTACACGATGTTCTTAAAGGTGGAACAAAACCACACGCCTTTTCATGGTTTCTGTGGTCAGTTCTAGGTTGGATTGCCTTTGCTGCACAAATTATTAAAGGAGGCGGTCCAGGCTCATGGGCCACAGGAGCAGCAACCACGTGCGCATCAATCGTCTTTTTTTTCTCTCTGGTAAAAGGAGAAAAAATGTTCCCCTTTTTCGATTGGATATCACTAATAGGCGCCATTCTGGCGTTGATACTATGGAGAATAACTCGAGATCCAACCCTAGCTGTAGTACTAATAACCACTGCCGATGCCATTGCTTATTTTCCGACTTTTCGCAAAACCTTCTGGAAGCCTTTTGAGGAACACTTAACTTTTTATGCGCTCGGAGCCCTAACATATGGCTTGGCACTCCTGGCCCTCGAGACGTATTCGCTTGCAACATGGTTATTTCCGACAGAAATTCTGATTATGGACAGTCTATTCGTTGGAATGGGTCTCATACGACGCAGGCAACTTCGAAACACAAAACCCTAAATCAAAGAGCGGTATTCTAATTCTTCCCGCCACTTTCCGTCTGTAAACACAACTGTCTGACCAGGCCAGTAATTGTGACAAAGTTCTTCTCCTGCCGGAATGTCGCGGAGCGCCGTGAAGACGACTGTTTCGTTTTCGGGATCAGTGTCCCACTCGATATTTGGGTCTGCACTATGGTTATAAATCATCCCATAACCGAGTGGCAGACACTCGGTGCCGGTTTTTTCATCCCAATCAAAGGTGTAATCATAGACAAGCGTTTTTTTAACGGATTCGACTTCTTGTTTCTCCAGTAAAATAATGGGGCAGACTTCGACGATGTCGCCTTCCCGAATAGGAAGGTCGGAATACACGCCGCGTCCTTTGCCTGTGAAATGTTTGATGATCAGCATCTTAAACTTTGAAAACAAAGCGCCACAGCGGGGTGAAATCTTCATCACCGACTTCGGGTTTCCAGTGTGTGAAGTCAATTTGGGTGGCGCCATGCTCCGCAAAAGCATTCTGGTAGTCTTCCGCTGTCAAAAATTGAGTGTCTTTGTTGCGGAGAGGATCGGGATTGGTTTGCTGAGACCATCCCGGCGAGTTCGCGCCGGAAAACACCCACAGCGCAACATAGCGACGCGCCACACGAATAAATTCAGCGATGCTTTTGAAAGCTTGATCTTGTAAGAGGTATTGAAAGACATCGCTGCAGTACACAACATCAAAACTCTTAGCGGGAAACGGCAGAGCAAACGCTTCACCGTATTGCATATGTTCTTTCACCGGCGAATTTTCTAAACAGTACGCCGAAATATCAACACCCTCACAGCGAAATCCCCTCTTCCGGAATCCGACAATCGCTCCGCCCATGGCGGAGCCAACATCCAACAAAGTCCAATCTTTTTTTGGTCGTAGCAGTGAAATCAATGGTTCGACAATGTCTTCCTCGGCAATGCGAACGTGATCCCGAAGGTAGGTATCATATTGACCGCCTGCAAAATAATTCGCATCGAACTTCTGATAGAAATGCTTCGGCGCCTTTGCCATGCTACTCTCTTACAGTGGAATTAACGCTCGTGCAAGATCCCGCGGAGTGCCGTCAGCTCTGGAACCGGTGGAGTCCCCGCGCTTCGCTCTATGACCTCTGGGAATATCGGCTGCCATTTTTAGAAGTGTATGGATTTACCTTGGCCTTCGCTCATATAAAGGAGGGAAATGATGAGCTGGGCCTGCTGCCCCTGTGGTTTCACCCGCAGCAGAAGCGGTACATGTGGTTTGGGGACGTGGGCGATGAATTTAATTGGCAGGAAGACACCACATTTTGGCTGCAGGACAGTGCACTCGTACCGAAAGTGCTGGAGATGTTACCGCGGCCGGTCATATTAACAGATCTAACGCCAACTGCCGCCGCTCAGATTGGATCGTCACCGCAGTTACGAGCCGGAAACCCAAAATCAGTCCTGCCATTGAATGGTCTTTCGTCCGTTGAAGATTATTTGACCTCGCTTCCCCGGAAATTACGTCAAAACACGCGCCGTGATCAACGCCGGATCGATGCCGCAGGTATTCTGGTCGTACCAGACCGCCGCGAAGACTATGAAGCGCTCATGGATTTAAATACCGGCACCTTCGCCGACTCCCCTTTTCATGACGGGCGCCTCCGCGACGTCTTCCGTCGCATCGTTCAGAACAAAAAAGGCGATCCCTTTGGCGTGCATTTCTTCACGGCCATACTGAACGACAAGATCGTCGGCGTTGATTGCATTTTTGTCTGGAACAAAACCTATTATCCCCTGCTCTGCGGCTACGATAAGCAGGGTTGCCCAGGAATTGGCCATTATATGAATCTTGTTGATATTGAACATGCCCTCTCGCTCGGGATGGAACGGATGGATTTTGCCGAAACGGAACATGGCATGTTGAAAGAAAAATTGTTTCCGGTAGTCGAACAGTATGTTTTTGAATCCGCTTGAATACTTGCTTCTTTCTTGCGATACAAAAGAGAACGTGTACGCTCCAAATTAGTTTTGTATGCCTGAAAGCAATGGCATCGCCGGCAAAAATATTTTACTGATTAGTTCAGGCGGAAGACGAATGCGCTTCACGCTCGAACGCACTAAAAAACTTGGTGCCAACGTCATTCTCTTGAATGAAGTCGCTGACTTTCGCAAACAAGCCGTCGGCCATTATATTGAAACCGATACGTACAATCATGATGAAACACTTGATCGTCTGAAGGCTTTTTTGCAACATCATCCTGATGTTCATTTGCATGGGGCAATTACCTTCGGGGACGATGACGTTCCCCTCTTGGCCCGGATTTGCGATGAGTTTGACCTGCGGGGTAATTCTCAGGAAGCGGCCATGCGTACTCGTAACAAATACGAAATGCGCAAACGCCTCGGTGAAACGGGTCTGGGCAACCCTCGCTTCCAGTTACTTAAAACCAAGCGCGATTTGCAACGAGCGATTGAAAGTATTGGTTTTCCGGCCGTCTTGAAGCCGGCGTGGGGCACCGACAGCGAATTTGTCATCATGGTGACTGATCCCAAAGAGGCCGAAACAACGTTCCGCTACCTGCTGCATAACTGCAACGAGCAATACAATCCGATCTTCAAATATAACGATGGCATGTTCCTCTATGAAGAATATATGGAAGGGATGGAAGTCAGCGTGGAATGCTTCTCGCAATACGGAATTCCGCACGTGGTTGGGATCAACGAGAAGCAGCCGATCAAATTACCGTATTTTGTGGAATACGGAGACATTGCCCCCGCCCGATTGGATGAAGAAGATCTGCAGGAAGTCAATAAGTTGGCTGAGTCGGCTTTGATTGCCCTAGGTGTGACCGAGAGTTTGGCGCACATTGAGATTAAGATTACTCCCACCGGTCCCAAAATTGTCGAAGTAGCCTCACGCATGGGTGGTGACGATATTTATTTCAACGTCCGTCACGTGTGGGATGTGGATATGATCGAAATAGGTCTGCAAATCGCGCTCGGCGAACGTGTGGAGACGAAGCGCAAGCCTGTGCAGGATTGCGTGATTTGCCGTTACTTCATTCCGGAACACTCCGGCATCGTGAGTACGATCCAGCAAAATAAAGAATTGCTCGAAAATAAGGATGTAATTCAACTGACACTCACCAAAGACGTCGGCGATGCCGTCTTAGTGCCTCCGGAGGGCTATCAAAATGCCGGTTGGGTGATTGTGCGTGGAAAAACATACCAACAAGCAGAAACGCTGCTCGAACAAATGATGCGCAGCGTCGATATCAATGTGACAAAGTTCCACCGTGACTCTTCACTCGGCAAAACGACGCGTGAAAACGCGCTCGACACTGCCTCAATCTTGCGTACACAGATTATTGAAGCTTCTCGTCTGGCTAAGCTGCGCTCTTCCGATTTGCAGGACGTGCGCTTGATGCGCATCGGTATCTTTTCGAATTCCGATGCCGGTGAAGCCATTCACGCCACGCTCGCCGAGCGCGGGTATCGCGTGGAATTAATTGATGTGGGCGAACTTCCTTTGCCCATACGCAAGATTCAAAACGGTAAATTTGATTTCGTGTTGAATTTGTGTGAAACCAGTCCGAACACTCCATTTTTGAGCAGTCATATCGCCGCGCTTATGGAAATGCTGCAAATTCCATTCAGTGGCTCCAGCGCCGCCACCATGTCCATGGCGCTCGATAAAATCACCGTCAAAAAACTGCTGGATTACCACGACATTCCCACGCCACCGTGGGACTACATTGAAAACCTCAATGACGAACTCAGTACCGAATTGACATATCCTTTAATTATTAAGCCCGCGCGGGCGGATCATTCCCTGGGCATTCGGAAGCGCTCAGTCGTGAAGAATGAACGCGAACTGCGCAAACAGCTCGCTGTCATTATTGAAGAGATGAAGCAGCCCGCGCTCATTGAACAATATGTCGAGGGTGATGAAATCGATGTTTGTATTTTGGGTAATGGCGATGAAGCGGAAGTGTTGCCGTTGATTCGGTCAGTGTTCGATCAAATGCCGAAAGGTTTCTGGCATATTTATTCTTCTGATTTGTTCACAGAGGAAAACGCGAAGGTACTGAATTCAATTCGACTGGAAAAACCGGCGCGTATTTCACCCAAACTCAACAAACTTGTCAGTGAAATCGCCCTCGACATGTTTTCTATTTTTGAATGCCGAGACTACGCGGAGATAGAGCTGCGCGTGGACCAGAATGGCAACCCCTTCGTGTTGGAATTGAATCCCAATCCCGGCATTTTGCTCACAGATTTTCTGCCACAGGCAGCGGAGTTGGCCGGTTATGATTATGGAGAACTGCTCGAAAGCATTATTTGGAGTGCTATTGAGCGCTATCGCAGCAGTGCACCGCAAGAAAGGGAAGCGTCAACGGAAGAAGCGTCGACAAAAGTTGATGTTGTTGAAGTAGTGCCGGAACAAAAAATTGTTAAATGATCTGCTAAAAAATTTTTTTGCGAAAAAAATCGTGAACATACCACATCATAAAATTGTATGCGCGCTTCATTACCTTCTTTCCAAAATAATTTTTTTAGATACAATATAATAAAGTTTTATATTCTTTCCCCAACTCAACATGGCTGCGAAGAAAAAAAGGAAGGCCGTGAAACGAAAAGCTGCGAGGAGACCAGCGAAGCGAAAGGCAGCAAAAAGGAAGCCGGCGAAAAGGAAGGCTGCGCGCCGCAAGACGAAGCGCCGCCGCTAATCCGAGGCTTGGAAGTGAAGCCCCGCACCATCATGGTGCGGGGCTTATTCTTTATGCAGAGTTACGTTATCCCCGCAGCGGTGGGAACAACTCAGGATCAATTTCGCGAGCAAAACACGTGCGCCCGGCGTCGTGTTGCCATGTGTCTGTCACACTGCCGTCGATAGGCTTAGTCACAGGTGGCGCAACGTAGATATCGCGTGAATCACCTTCAGACGGTAATTCAAATGTTGCACACAATTCAAAGGCTGTCCCGCCCAGCGGTCGGTATTCATATGACTCGCCCGTCCGAGGATCAACTGGTGGTATAAAACCAATGATGTCATCTTGTAATGCTGCAAGGTTTGGCGGCAAAACTTCTTTACCCTGCCAGTAGTACACAATTTGTGACTGCAGCATCGACAAATCATTCACACGACGGTCATCAAACTGCAATTGTCGTTCCCGCATTGGTGAACCAGCAATAACAAAACCGGCAACGACTGCGATCGCACCTAAGGCAACGATCGCGCGCACAAAGAGTTTCATGCGGGGATCGCTTGTCGGCGTTTCATCAAATCGCAACATCCAACCGTAATACAGGAACACGGAACCGGCCAACACCAACACGATTATGACTTTGAGGATGAAACGAAATGTTAGTTCCCCATTCAAAAAACCAAAGAGGAGCGAGATAAGATCACCGATGATGACGATGGCCGCCAGAAAGATCGTTAAATTGAGGAGCCATTTGCGCGTTCGCATCTCTCGCTTGGCAGGGTTACGCACGGCATCACGTTGCAACCAGATCGTGAGCCATAGATATAAAGGAAAGACGATGGTCAGCACCGCCAGCGGCCAGCGGAGAGCTGCTCGAGCCCAGCGCGCGGCATCGCCATACAGTGGATCAGGAAGCGCAATGTCAACAAAGCCAAACAGGAGCGCTCCAAAGTGAAACACACAGGCATACAGGAAAATAACCTGCAATATATAAAGGAAGACGTCACGCGGGCCGGGAGTGGATTGTGAACTAACCATATGTGGGACATGGTACCGCAAAGAGCGGAAAGTTGCACAATAATTGAGCTCATTTCTGCCCTTGTATTTACAGTCTTCCCTGTATAATTAAGCTACTTTCTACACGTCTTTTATTCTTTTTTCCCTTTTTAGCCATGTCGTTTTTCACGCTACGAAGTCGAGCCGCTATTCTTGCGCTCGCCGCTCTCACGCTTGCCGCATGCTTTCCCCAGTCTCCATCACCTGAGGATGTCGAAGACGATACTTTATTGGAAGATGAAGCAGGCGATATCGATGTCAACGATGAAGAAGATCTAGATGAAAATGAGGATGAAGATGGAGCGCTGGAAGAAGATGATGATTCCGACGGCAATGTCGAAGTCGAAGGCACGATTCAGTATTAATGTCGCAAGTTGTTCTTTTGTTTCTGGCCGGTGCACTTACAATTCTCCTGCCGTGCATCTTGCCCCTCATCCCGATCGTTCTCGGAGTGAGTATCACGGGGCGCAGCAAACTGCGTCCTTTGTTAACAATCGGCGGGATGCTGGTGAGTTTTGTGGGTTTTACGTTCTTACTCCAGGTAGTCCTGAGTCAATTTGTGGCGCTGGCAGACGTGATCCGGCTCGCAACGTTCGATATTTTGTTCTTGTTTGGTCTCGGATTCCTCTTCTCAGATAAACAATATCGACTCATTGGGGCGGCTCTAGGTGGCCTCTTCTTTTGGGAGAAGGGTGTGGCCGCTGTCCTCTTAGCCAGTATCGCTGGAGTCGTGCTCATGATGATTGGGGCAAAAGTAGCGACCACGCTCCAACAATGGGGCACGGACATTCAGCGGAAAGCGAACCAGGAACTGGGCGAATCCCCGCTCACCGCCTTCATCGTCGGCCTAACGATGGGACTCGTCTGGGTACCGTGCGCCGGACCGGCGCTCGGCTTCGCCTTTACGCTCGTCCGCGACGAACCAGGGCTGCGCGCGCTGCTTTTGCTCACTGCCTACGGCCTCGGGACCGCGATACCTTTATTGATTGTAGGGTACGGCGGCCAGTGGGCCGTTCATTCTGTACGCACACTCAGCCGATATTCCGGAACAATCAAGCAAATTGCCGGCGCCCTCCTTCTCTTGACCGCGATCGGACTGCGCCTGCAGTGGTTTATTACCTTCGACACGTTTCTCATCATGAATACGTCCTTCGGCCAACTCGGCACACGCTTGGAGGAACAACTCTTCGGCATAAATGAACCGGCTGATTCGGAAGATGAAAGCGAGTTGCCAAACCTGGGACCTGCGCCAGAACTGCAAAGCGACGGCCCCTGGCACAATAGCGAACCGCTCACCTTAGCCGAACTGCGTGGCAAGGTCGTCTTAATCGATTTCTGGACATATAGCTGCATCAACTGTATTCGCACGCTTCCATACCTGCGTGGTTACTGGGAAAAGTATGGTTCAACGAAGCCTGTCCTGAGTGGAACCGAAGAGCTCACCACAGGCAAAGATCAGCCGTTCGTGTTGATCGGCGTGCATGCGCCGGAGTTTGTGTTTGAAAAAAGCGAGGCGAACGTGCGGGACGCCATTGCTCGATATGAACTAACATATCCGATCGTGCAGGATAATGACTTCAAGACGTGGCGCGCCTTCGATAATCACTATTGGCCCGCCAAATATTTGATCGATGCTCAAGGAAATATCCGCTACATGCATTTTGGCGAAGGCGCATACGAAGAAACCGATCAAGCGATTGCGAGTCTGCTCGCCGAAATTGGCGCCGCAGTCACAGATGAGGATGTGATGGATGATGCAACAAACCTGCGCCGTGAACAAACTCGCGAAACGTACATTGGTCCGCGCAGTTGGGATGCACTCGGCAATGCCCGAGGCTCTCCCTCTGATGATATTGTCACCTACACTGCCCCGACGGAGACAGATTTGCATCGCTACTACCTGGTGGGAGACTGGCAGGTGCGCGACGAGGAGCGCCAAGCACTCATGAGCCAGCGCGGTGAAATTCGCCTGCGCTTTTTGGGCAGTGAAAGTAATTTAGTATTGGGATTGGAAGAAAACGCTGCGCCTGTGCAGGCTTCCGTAACCATCGACGGTATTCCGCAAGATGGCTTCACGATCGACCGTGATGATTTGTATCTTTTATATAAGGGTGACTATGGCGAACACGAATTAGTACTCACATTCGATGGCGCAGGTGTGGCCGCTTATGCGTTTACGTTTGGATCAAATTAACTTACATTGTCATCTTGAGCGGAGTCGGAAGAGATAATGCCCCCTGTCATGGTTCGATGCTTCGTCGTAGCTCAGCACAGGTTTCACCATGACAAGGGTTTTGAAACGAGATCCTTGAAGAAAAAGTTCACTAAGCTAATATAGGGATATGAAAGAAAAGGCTGATCTAACAGCGTCGGCGGAACAGCAACAAATATCGGCAGAGCGACAAAAGTTGCTTACAGAGTCTCTACAAGAAACTCGCATACTTCTGGAAATAGCTGCGAGGTATCGGGCACAGACTGGTGCGAGGATAACGATTGGTGAAAAGACTAATTAATGGGTACGGATTTCGAATCCATTGCCTGGGAAGCAATCGACGCTTTGCCCGATCACATCAAGGCAGCTCTACAGAACGTGATCATTGTGATCGAAGACCGGTCACCGCCTAAATTCGGTCGCAGTTTGCTGTTGGGCCTTTATGAAGGCGTGCCTCTGACTGTTTGGGGCCGTGACTTTAGCGGCAAGATGCCTGATAAAATTTCACTCTTCCGTGAACCGATTGAGGTGGTCGCCGGGACTCCGGAAAATGTACCCCGCGTTATTCGAGAAACAGTCTGGCATGAAGTCGGTCATTACTTCGGTCTGGATCACGATCAAATCGGCAAGATGGAGCAGCGCTGGCGGGCGAAGCATTAAATAGTGAAGTTCCGCCAGCTTACGCAGGCAGTTTCCTTTTGAGCACCTGCGGCGTCGCATGCGGAACCCGGCGTAGCATGTTGCCGATTATTGAATGCATTCATCCCCTGCCTCACGGCAGGGGCTTTTTGCGAAGTCGGGAAAAACACGTATTTCGTGGACGGTCATACCATCAACGAGTAAACTGCACGTTTGCCCTATTTATTTCCCAATCATCATTATGGAAACCATGACCAAAACATCGACAATGAAACAATGCATCGCGGACTGCAAAGAATGTGAACGGATTTGCAAAGAAACGCTCGCTCATTGCACCAAAATGGGCGGCAAGCACGCCGAAGAATCCCATATTTGCATGCTCAAGGACTGCACAGAAATCTGCAACGTCAGTACCAAATTGATGGAGCGTGGATCTGATCTCAGTAAGAAAACATGCAATTTGTGCGCAAAAGCGTGCGACAATTGTGCTGGGTCCTGCGAAACTGTTGATCCGAATGACGAAAAAATGAAGTCATGCGCGGAAGTCTGCCGCAAGTGCGCGGCGTCGTGCCGCAAGATGGAGATGTGATCGTGCACGCAGAACTACTTATGTATGATCGTGCTTCTCCGAATGGTCATCGTGGCCGTGTCCGTGCATCAGATGCATAAGCGGACAGGCGAGAACAAAAAGCCACGGCAGGAAACCCAAGATGGCTTGCCACTGGAATAGGTAAGCGAGGATAAGAGTGCTGACCAGTATTCCCAGCACAATGTATAGCCAAGGGATGCGATAGCAGCTTTTCATGGACGAGAATCTTAAGGGAACCACCGCTGGCAATGGTTAAGGCACTTCGCCAACAGGAACCCGATGAGCATGCCGCCAATGTAGCTGACGATGACGCCAAGGATGAATGTCGCGAAGTTCAGGCCGACAAATTCGGCATCAAGGAATAAAATACGAAACGAGTCCAAATGCCGTTCTTGTAAGACAGGAGCTGTGAGCAGGAAACCCCAGAGGAAACAGACCACAAACAGAGCGGCGGAGACCAGGCCGATCGCCGGTCCCCAGTGCGCGAGACGGTAAGGGGCAGAGTTGGACATAGTATGAGGGGGAAAAGAGTAATCCAGGCTTATTGAACGCTGAATTTCGCCATCATCCCATTGGTCAGATGCTCGGCGATGTGGCAGTGGACCATCCAATCACCGGGATTGCTGGCATCGAGGAGGATGTCGACCGTCGCGTCCTTGGGAACAAGAACCGTATCTTTCCAGACCAGGTTTTGATTCGGAACGCCGTTGACCGAAAGTACCAGGAACCGTTGCCCATGGAAATGAATGGGATGTTGCATCGGGTGATCCGAACCTTGTCGTCCCGTATCATTCCGTAAGCGGATCTTCATCTGATCGCCTTTTTGGAACTTATAGACGATGTCCATGTTCTCGCTCGCACTGGCAACATCAATGAGTTTCCACTGCGTGTTGGCTTTGGTCGCCACAGCATTCATCATGGGCATGGCGTCTTCCCATTCAATACCTTCCGACGTAGTCCCATGGCGCATCATCATGCCGCCTTGGCCCATTTCGCCCATCATTGCTTGCTCGACCGTGAGCCGCAGTGTGGCGTCAGGTTTTCGGTTCAGCAATGCCCGCAAACGATCGTCAGCCAGAATGTCATTCGTCCGCAATTGCATGAATTCGTTTCGGTACGAAAGTGAATCCACGGTCTCATTCACCGCAATGGTGCCGAGCGTAAATCGATTCGGACCAACATGTTCGAGCAGTTTATCGCCTGGTTGCTCGAAGAGCACATCAACGATGGCCCGCTCTGATGGCGAAAGTGTGATCGTCTCGACAAATTGTTCTCTGGCATATCGTCCGCTGTCTCCGCCGATCAGCTTCATGCGCGCGCCGGGGATCGCCAGCTTGAAGGGGCGAGTGTTCGCTGCGTTGGTGAAGTAAAAGCGAATGACATCACCGACTTCGACCGTTGCGATTTGAGTATTCGTCCGGCCGTTGACCAACAGAGTGTTCCCGAATCTGCCCATCAGCGCATGGTCGGCGTCTTCCTTGCCATAGGCGACCGGCAAGCCATTCTGTCCCAAGAGAATGTCATCGAGGAATACGGGAATTTCTTGATTGACCGGGGCATAAGCGGTCACGTCCTGTGGCGTCACCCACAGATTCCCATAGAGCCCCAGATCTTGCTGAGCGTCTTCGCGGAAATGAGGGTGATACCAGTACATACCATCATCCGGCACCGTCACCGTGTAGGTGAAGGAATCACCCGGCTCTATCGCCTCTTGTGTGACACCAACGGCTCCGTCGTTCTTATTGGCAAGTCGGATGCCATGCCAGTGAATCGAAGTCGGCTGATCGATGGAATTTTTTACCTCGACCGTGAACGTTGCCCCCTGCTCCACTTTCAGGATTGGGCCTGGGAATTGCCCGTTATAGGCATAGAAAGCGAACGTTTGATCGCCAATTGTCTTCTTCACGATTTCCGGATTGAGATTGATCCTATCACCGTCATTGACCGTCAGTATTTCTGAGGGCTTCGCTTCCGGCAAGCCGGCTAAGTCGATTTCCTCACCGGAGAGGAGCGTTGAGTCGGTTCCTGGATCCACGGTCCCGCCGCCACGCATCATGCCGTGGTCCATGCGGCGGTGGTTGGCGAAGCTGAAGACCGGGCGTGATTCTGACATTCCACCATTCTCTGTGGCGCTGCTGATACGAGCGAATCCCAGAAAAAGCGCGGTAAAACCGGCCGCCATAGCCACGGGAGCGATGTCCGAAAGCCAATTACGGCGGCGCGGATGGAATCCCTTTAAGAGCAGTGAGTTCGTCACAACCGATACTGAACTCATCGCCATCGCCAAGCCGGCTAGTTCGGGTCGCAGAACGAGACCCATAAACGCAAATGCCCGGGCTGCAATGGGAATGCCAATCACGTTGTAGAAAAGAGCAAAGAACATGTTCTGACGAATCTTGCTGACCGTCGCGCGGCTCAATTTGATGGCCGTGACAACGTCGCGCAGATCATTTTTCACCAGCACGATGCCGCCTGTTTCCATGGCGATATCCGTGCCGCTGCCCATCGCGATACCGAGATCAGCTTGCGCCAGTGCCGGACTGTCATTGATGCCGTCACCAACCATCGCCACTTTTTTGCCTTGTTCTTGGAGTCGTTTCACTTCATTTGCCTTCTCTTCCGGCAGAACTTCGGCCAGCACCCGCTTGATGCCGGCTTGCTTGGCCAGAGCCTGAGCCGTGCGCTTGTTGTCGCCGGTTATCATATAAACATCGATGCCCATTTTTTGGAGATGGGTGACGGCCTCTTTCGATGTCTCTTTGAGAGTATCAGCGACAGCGACGATCCCTAAAATTTCTTTCTCGTCAGCCAGCAGCATGGCCGTTTTTCCTGCCTCTTCAAGGACACGGAGTTTTTCTTCAGCGGGCCTCAGTGAAATCTGCTGTCGTTCGATAAGTTTGCGATTTCCCAAATAGTACTTTTTACGGCCAACGGAACCTTCCACGCCATGCCCGGCAATGGCTTGGAACCCCTTGGTGTCGCTCAGCGCGACCTTCTTTGCCTGCGCATGCTTCACGATGCTCTCCGCAAGTGAATGTTCTGAGCCTTGTTCCAGCGAAGCGGCAATGCGCAGTACGTCATCCGCCGCGGCTTTCAATCCGATGACGTCGGTGACTTCCGGCTTGCCCTTGCTGAGCGTGCCGGTTTTATCAAAGACAATCGTGTTGATGCTCTTCGCCGCCTCGAGCGGCTCGCC
>Ga0209542_10008762_pt1 | contig 18773 bp, 22 predicted proteins | sample RifCSPhighO2_01_FD_184028 | JGI IMG/M metagenome (GOLD analysis project Ga0209542, IMG submission 184028) | Soil microbial communities from Rifle, Colorado - Rifle CSP2_plank highO2_0.1 (SPAdes) (version 2) | ecosystem: Environmental > Terrestrial > Deep subsurface > Rock core/Sediment ...
TGTGGATAACGTGCATCCGCATGACATTGCCGAAATAGCCGGACGTGCCGGTGTTTGTCTGCGTGCCGGACATCACTGCACGCAGCCGTTGCATGAGCATTTAGGAGTCAATGCGACGGCACGTCTCTCAGTTGGTATCTATAATACTGTTGATGAAGTAAAGAGGGCTGCCACCATTATTGAATCCGCCGTCCAACGTCTTTCCTAACTCCTAATCTCCTCATCCCTCATCCCTCGTGGATATTTACGCCGACAACATTCTCGACCATTACCGTAATCCTCGTCATAAGGTACCAATTGCCGACGCGAACGCTGAGCGTGCGGAAGAAAATCTCACGTGTGGCGACAAACTCACCGTTCAATTAAAAATTGCCAATGATCGCATTGCGCAGATCGGCTGGAGCGGAGTGGGCTGCGCAATTAGCCAAGCTGGGATGTCTCTCTTAAGTGAACACTTAGAAGGCATGCCGACCGAAGCCGTACTAAAATTAGGCAAACACGAAGTGCTGAATTTACTCGGCGTACCGATCGGGCCACGTCGTCTCAAATGCGCGCTCATGTCCTTGCACGCTGTGAAAAATGCCCTGCGTGAAGTGAGTGGGAAGCAGCCGCAAAGCTGGCTGGATACGGTGGAAATTGCGGATGAATAGCTTGAGAGCGCGGATTCGCATCCGTAAGCTGCGCGTCGTCTTCACGGATTTCCGTTCAATCAATAAAGATATTGCGAAGCTGGGCTATGCCCGGCTGAAGCAATTCCATTGAAGGGAAAGGGGTCCGTGGGGAAAACCGCAGGTTTTCACCACGATGTAAGCCGCCTTAGCTCAGGGGTAGAGCACTTCCATGGTAAGGAAGGGGTCCGGGGTTCAAATCCCCGAGGCGGCTCCACTTGATTTTGTTTTTCGGTTATGTTGACACAAATTATAAATACTTTAAAATAACCATATGGAGCGAATTTCAAACTTTGAATGCAGAGGCGTTGAATTTGCAGAAGCTGGCAATACAAAACCGGCATTATCTTCTAGTGATCGAGTTCCTGTTTTAATCACAATGTTTCGTAATGGAATCACCCGAGTGGGTTGTTCCTACCTAACATCGGAAAAAAGCGATGTGGGCGAAGGCAAATGCGCCGCTGCACACCTGACAGAACAAAAAATCAAGCTTCCATCCTGCCCCTTTTTGCTCGGAGAATTTCAGTTACGTTACTCTTCAATTACAAGTCTAGGACTTAAAATTGAAACCTTAAGAAAGGAAAGAGGATTGAATCAAGCTAGATTGGCAGAAATGACCGGAATCAATCCTGCAACAATATCTCGACTTGAAAGTGGCAAAATACGAAATCCAACACAAGAACACCTTGATCGTCTAAATAAAGCTCTGGGTGTAGATTTAATCACTGGAGAAATTCTCGGGTAGATTTTGCCCCTAAGTAACCCGCCTTCAGCGCCATATTCTGTTTCAAGTTGTCGAAGCGTTTCCTACGAAGCCATCCGATACTGTTGAGCCTGCAGCGCAATTCGCAAGGCCTGTCTCGCCTCTTCAAGACCATTAAAGGACGCGCGCTTGCGATTCACACAGTCTAAAAAATATTCAGTTTCTTCCTTATATATCTGATTTTTATTCCAATCTGGCGGCTCGGGTATTTGCGCGCCCCGCTTTCCATCCGCTCCATACACCTCGACTTTCTTCTTATCAAAATCCCAATAAATAGTCCCCTCTGTTCCAATGATTTGGCAGTCGCGCCGATGATCGCGCTGAATAAAGTTTAAGTGGACGCTCGAGATTGTTCCGTTTTGGTGCCTGAGCAATAGCTCGCCAATTCCATCAACACTGAGGCCGATATTCGTAGCAGGCTCAACCGCTGCTGCTAATAAATTAGCCGGACCAAAATAGTGGAGGACCAAATCAATTTCTTGAATTCCCTCGAGAATCGCACCGCCTTGACGAGGATCGGCGCTTGGGCTCTTCCGATAGTCCTGATCCTTTGAGGCAGTAGGCAAGTAGGAACCGCTGTGGAGACGCGCGCCCAGGACCGCACCGATGACCTCTTCTTCGAGTAACTGTTTGATGGCCCGAGGTCCGGGATGAAAGCGCATGTCACAGGACACCATTGTCACGATATCTTTTTCCTTAGCAGTCTCGATAAGCTCATCTAATTTGTCCTCATTGTGGGACAATGGTCTTTCGATAAATAAGTTCGCGCCTGCTGCTGCGGCTTTGAGCGCATGATCAGCGTGAAGGGCTGGCAGCGTACAGATGTATGCAATGTTTGGCCGAAAAATATCCAACCCGGCTTCAATGTTGGAAAAAAATTCCACACTGTGTTCTTTTTTAAGGGCAACGACCTCGTCTTCTGAGAGCTGCGGATCACAGAAGGCGATGTATTGCATCCCGAGCTCCCGAAGTTGTCCGGCATGACGCTGGCCGGTCGAGCCGGCCCCGCTGATTAAAATTCGGTGTTCAGGCGTTTTAGTCATTATGATAAAAGGAGGTCATCGACATGGCGCAGTATAGCGGCATAATGAAAGGGTATTGCCGAGAAAAGTCCCCAACAAAGGCCTCCTTATTCTTATCGTGGGTGCAATCGCCGTCGCGACCATCGTGGGAATACGTCTGTTTATCTTTTTCCCTTTAGAGCCGGCGGATGCAGTCATTTTAGCCGGCGATTACCTGGAGCGTGTTGTGCTCCCCAATGGTTTGTTCCTCTATGAAGTAGACGCGGTCACGAATGATGTTTCCGATAATTACAACATTCTACGCCATGCTGGAACTTCTTACTCGATGATGGAATTATTTGAAGTGACGCAACGACCAACCCTTCTTGAAGCGACGCAGCGCGCCCTCTCGTACTTGGAACAACAAGCGATCCCCTGTCCTGACTTTCCGGATGTTTTATGCTTAGAAGAAGCCAACGAGATCAAACTCGGTGGCAACGGGCTCGCCATTTTAGCCTTTGCCAAACACGCGATCGTAACTGGAGATCAACGTTACCTTGATACCGCCGTGGGTTTGGCCGCTTGGATTCTTAAAACTCAGTCCTTCGCGGGAGAATTTACTAAACATAAAATGTTTGCGAATAATGCTGAGCTCGACGATTTCATTTCCGATTATTACCCCGGCGAAGCGCTGTTTGCGCTCGCCCGTCTCTCGGCGGTCACGGGTGACCGCCGTTTTATCGACGCCGCGCACCGCGGCGCCGATTGGCTCATCAATGTGCGCGACGCCGGCAAAGAGTCGGCTGATTTGAATAGCGATCACTGGTTCCTCTACGCCTTAAATGAATTGCACGCCGACCAAGCGCTTGAACAATATGTTGTGCATACTCGCAAGATCACAGACAGAATAGTCAACGAACAACACTGGGGTTTACGAGGTTCGAAAAAAGACTGGAATGGCGGCTATGGTGATCCACCCCGCTCGACTCCGGCCGCCACGCGCAGCGAAGGACTCGCTGCTGCGGTGCGTCTTTTCCGGCGCGCGAATGATCCAGTGTACGAGGCGCGCGCAATGACCGCGCTGGATCGCAGCATTCCATTTCAGTTGCGCACACAAATGACACCCGCGAAAGCGCGGCGACTGGCCGCTGATTCGATCAGCATTGGCGGGTTCCATGAGTCCCTCGATGAATATTCAATCAGGATTGATTACGTGCAGCATAACCTCTCGGCGATTTTGGCTTATCTAAAGCTTAAACAGGACACTTCGGAACAATAGACAAGCGCAATAGAAATGGTATTTTAGCTTCGTGATCTTTATGATCATCGGCAGGATGAAACGTCACCGCTTCCTCGATAAAAGGAGTGAACATGTACGAGTGGTTTTTTGGATCTGGTATGAACTACGTAGTGCTGGGACTTATAGGCACTGTTGGCGTTGTCAGACTTGGATGCGTCTTTTGGAAAACATTTGGCCCACAAACGAAGCATAGAAAGGAATAGCGATGGAACAGGAAATCAGCACTTCTGAACTGATTTGGCTCTGCATTTTTCTTTTTGCCGGGGCAATGATCACCTGTTGCCTCTATGTGATCAATGTCCGCAGGCGGGCGCGTTTGCCTAACGGATTACTGGGTTCCGATTACAAGAACTCTCATCCGGGTTTAAAAAAATTTGATGACGGTCTTGCAGACACGGAAGCTTCACGCATTAACTTAAGCAAGCCGGCTGCCATCATGGGCACTCGTTATCCTGACTAATCCTGCCCGTGAACTTCGGTTCACAACTCCAATCGGTCCCGCACCCGCGGGGCCGTTTTTTAACAAGCATTGTCAGCTTGAGCTCTGCCTGCCACGAGCAGCGCCGAATGGTCGAAAGACGGCAATGCTACAAAATAATTATCTATCTCGACTACGCTCGAAATGACAATAGCTACCGCTGGTGCGTCAACGACATCAGTGGTGCGCCAGCAAGGTCATACGCTTTCATCGTATCATAGGTCTTGTCGTACTTGATGACACTGTCACATGGCAGAGCGGTACAGGCTGCTTGATCAGTTGGCTCCAAAAGAAGATGCATCTCGTCATCTTGTTGTTCCAAAAACCAGCGTCCCGCTTCAGCCCCTACGCCCTGATCACTATTCACAACACTGAATGTGTACATGTTTGGTGACAATTCAAAATCGAAGATATCGTGATCATCCCGATCATTTATTTTCCTAGACCATGTCCCCTTCGTCAGGATGCGCCTCATATAAAGCTCAGCTTGGCTAATTGCCCCACTCTGGCCTAAGCGCGACGGGCTGGCTGGTTCAGGCTCCATGTTGACAGTATTGATCGTCAATTGAGTCTGTGCCGCGCAACGGAAGCCAAGTCGCCTCTCCAAACGATCATTGACACGCATTAGCGCCTGACCTCTGAAGTTTTTGGTCACACGTGCGCACGTGCGTGCCTGCATTTCCGCTGACACTAACGCGCCCATTGTGGGAGCTGGGATGATAAGTGCCAAGCAAAGCAATATGCGAACAAATTTCACGAACGTATTCTAACACAACATGCTTGCACTCTGTAAAATATGGCCATGCCCGAACTGCCGGAGGTTGAAACCATCCGCCTGAGTTTGTTTACGCCGCTGCGCGGTAAGAAGATCGCGCGCGTCGAGGTTCGCCATCCCAAAATTTTACGGCTGGACCCAAAATTGCCAACTATTTTGAAAGGACAGACCATCAGCAGTATCGATCGCATCGGAAAACTGCTGATTCTTCGCTTTCAGAAGAAAGAGTTAGCGCTGCTTATTCATTTGAAGATGACTGGGCAGCTTATTTACGCCAGCGGCGCGAAGCGCGCAGGTCTGCCGGCCGTAGCCCACAAAGCGAAGTCTGGCCTGCCGGCCGTAGCCCACAAAGCGAAGTCTGGCCTTCCGGCCGTAGCCCTCAAAGCGAAGTCTGGCCTGCCGGCCGTAGCCCATCGGGCGAAGGCCGGTGGTGGGCACTCACTGACGCAAGCCGATTTGAAACTGCCGCACGCTCACTCGCGCGTGATCATTCACTTTGATGATGACACCGCGTTGTATCTGAATGATCTCCGCCTCTTCGCCTACATGCGGACGGCTCCGACGGAGGAGGTCACAAAGATTGTCGCGACGTATGGCATTGAACCATTACAGCCGAATTTTACCTGGCCCGCGTTCCAAAAAATATTTGCGAAGCGAAAGACGATCTTGAAAGCAGTGTTGCTGAATCAAGAAGTGATCTCGGGCATTGGGAATATCTATGCCGACGAGATTTGCTACGCCGCGGGTGTGCTGCCAACACGCAACGTGCAGAAGCTGAAGCCCGACGAAGTAAAAAAACTCTTCGCGGCCTGTAAAAAGATTATGAAAGAGGCCGTGGCCAGTGGTGGCACAACATTTCATTCGTTTTTGAACGGTGACAGTCGGCCCGGCGGTTACCGCAGTAAACTGCGGGTCTATGGGCGCAAAGGGCAGCCCTGTAAGCGTTGTGGAACCGCTATTGAGAAAACCGTGACGGTGGGACGAGGAACGCATTTCTGCCCTAACTGCCAAACTTAATACCTTATACCCTGACAATGGAACAATGGAGCAATGGTTCCATTGTCCTATTGCTCCATTGCTGACTCAAATTTCTTCCCATTTGCTTGCTAACGGCTCCCCAGGCTTTTAAGGTGCCCAAGTTGATTCCCCCGCACCCTCCGCGGTGCCGGGTTTACCCATGAATCCCTATGGCTCGCGCCAGCGCGAAAAAAACACCGGACGCCACTCTCGTCGCTCCTGACGAGATGGACATCGCAAGTGAGCCGCGCCTCTACGAGTTTTGCGTGCTCTTCCCTCATCCGCTGGCGCAAAATGAACTGCAAGCCGCCGAGAAAGGCGTGGAAGGAATCATCACGGAAACCGGCGGGAAATTGGTCTTGAAAGATAGTTGGGGTCGCCGCGGTCTTTCCTACAAGATCGGTGACTCGATGGAAGCGTTCATCGTCATCTACTACTACGAACTGGATCCCGACAAAATTCGACAGATCAACGAAGAAATTCGGATTTCACCGAATGTTGTTCGTCATCTCGTGGTGAAACCACCGAAGGGATACCAAGTCGTTTCGACTGCAAGTCGTTTCGATGAATGGTTAAAGGAGAAAGAAAGCCGCCAAGAAATTGCCAAGCACGAACGCGAAGAGGAGTTTAAAGACAAAGTCATCAAGCGTCAGAAGGCAAAGGCCACGCATAAGCCGGAAAAGGCTGCCACTCCGACAAGCGATGCCGATAAAAAAGAACTCAGTGAGAAAATCGACGAACTTATTTCCGGTGACGAACTCGAACTTTAATCCCCTTTCTTATAGCTGATACGAAAAAACGTCGGGTCGATCCACGCTTGAAGCAGTGTCCCTTCTGCGACAAAGGCGTGCACTACATTGATTACAAAGACTATCCGACCATCAAGCCCTACACCGATTACTTCGGGAACATCATGAAGCGCTACTACAGCGGTCTCTGCCTGAAGCATCAGAAGATGTTAAGAACGGCAGTCGAGCGCGCGAGGTTTTTGGGGATGCTTGCCTATAGGAAATAATGCGATAAGCTGCAAGCAATAAGTTTTTAGTATTTCCTTCAGTCATATGATGCAAATGTCTTTTAAGCATTTACTGGTTTGGAACAAATCGATGGATCTGGCCTTTTTGGTTTATGAATACACAAAGAATTTTCCAAAGAGTGAAATGTTTGGATTACAGTCGCAGATGAGACGATCAGCTGTTTCGGTAGTTTCAAATATTGCGGAAGGAAGTCAGCTCACCAGCGATAAACAATTCGCAAAATTTATACTCACCTCAAAAGGCTCTTTGGCAGAATTAGAAACACAACGTCTCATCTCGCTAAAGATGAAGTATTTAAGTGAAGAACAAGCGGAGGATTTTGCCAATCGCATCTCGGAATTAGATAAAATGCTTTATGGTCTGCATCGCAAGCTTGCAGCGGCAAGCTTGTAGCTTATCGCTTGCAGCTGGGTTTGAAGATTACAAAGATGGTAATTCTCCGGCAATCGAGGCGACGAACTTTTGCACTTCCTCGTGCGTCGGTATTCCGGCTGTTTTCACTAAGCTCGAAGCTTCAATCGTAACATCGGCAAATTGTTCGTACAATTTTGCTCGCGTTTCCATAAGTTTGGGAAGCAGTCTGGAATATGTTTGGACAAACTCTTCGCCTTCCTGTGGAATAAAAAGGCCATTCCAACAAATTGCCCGCGGCCTGGAGCGGTATTTTCGCAATAACTCTATTTCTCTGCCGGTTGCATCCATATACACGACGAGCGCTCGCTTGCGAATGTCGGCCATGAGGTCAGGCACATAAATGGCACTGCCGGCGGTATCGATCACACAATTATTTTTGTACATGATGCGCGCCAAGGTTTCTCGTTCTGCTGCTAAATATTGCTGCTCTCGCTGCGGAAATCCATCTTGCCATGGATACCCCAGCCACTCCCCGACTGCTTTTTGCGAATCCTTCTGGGCATGCAGTCCCAATAATCCAGCGATGCCGGCGTCGGCTTCCTCTAATTCATAGTTCTGATGCTTCGCCAGCGCTTGGGACCAGTGCGTTTTACCTATTCCAGCCATACCAATAAACGCAATGGGGGTCCGACCGGCAGTCGGATTGGCTGTTTCGCTGATAAATTGTTGGCGTGAAATACGCATATGAAGGATGTGTAATAGCAAATAACCAAGCACATTTCTACATTTAAATGCCTGGAAATAGCTTTTAGCCTTTAGCTATTAGCCTTTCATCACCCTGAAACCCTGCTGAAAACTAAAGGCTGAAGGCTTATATGTTCCAGGCAAAAGTATTACACTCATCACTACATATGTCAGGGCATAGTAAATGGGCCAGCATTAAGCATAAAAAGGGCGCCGCCGACGCGAAGCGCGGCAAGATTTTTACGCGCCATGCCAAGCTCATTCAGATTGCCGCTCGTGAAGGCGGCGGCGCTGATCCCGACATGAATCCCCGCCTGGCCACAGCGATCGAAAATGCCAAGGCGGATAACGTTCCGAATGCGAATATAGATCGGGCGGCGAAGAAAGGCGCGGGTGCCGACGGCGCTGATCAAATGGTCGAGGAAACATTTGAAGTGTATGGACCCGGTGGCGTGGCCTGCATCATTGAGTGTTTAACAGATAATCGTAATCGCACGATTTCCAATGTACGATCCGCCGTTGAGAAACGCGGCGGTAAATGGGCGACCGGTGGTTCAGTGACGTTCATGTTTGACCGCAAAGGCGTGGTTGTTGCCCGCGGGAAGATGGATGAAACGCTCGAGTTGGAATTGATCGATTTTGGTGCCGACAACATTGAAGTTGATGGCGACTTGATCACCGTCATGACGGCCGCCGATAATTGGCCAAAAATTCGCGATTTTATGAAAAATTCAAAGCGCGAAGTGGAATCGGCCGGCTTGAAATACATTCCAAAACAGACGATGACTGTGAGTGATTTGGAAACAGCGCAAAAACTGCTCGCGTTCATGGAAAATATTGAAGAAGATGATGATGTATCGGAGGTGCATACGAATGCTGATATTGCCGAAGAAGTGGCCTTAAAATTAACGTAGCGAATTAACAATGGAGCAATTGGACAATGGAACCATTGCTCCATTGTTCCATTGCTATTCAGTAATAATTATATCCACGCTATCTTCACTCTGCTGTTTCGCCAAATCTTCCGCCAAAACGCGGATTGTGTATCGCCCAGGTTCAAGATCCGCGAGCGGATACCTCAACTCAAACGGTTCGGCCGGCTTTGTTGTGAGTAGCGTATCGTCGAGATAGAACTGGACGTACTTGAGCGCGCCGTCCGGATCATCGGCCTCCGCGCGAATAACCAGCGACTGTGAAGTTGAGAAGCTATCACCGTCACTGGGCGAACGTAGGCGCACACTCGGCGCCTCTTGATCTTCATTGAACTTGAAAGTCACTTGCGCCGTGGCCGTGTTGTAGTACTCATCAGTCAAAATCACTTCAAGCGTGTGCGAGCCTTCCATCTTGATGGTGGCTGGCACGCGTATAGGGCTGGCGAACGGTATTTCCGTTTCCACAGCCACGCGCTTGCCATCGAGCATGTAGCGAACCTCGCGGATTGTTGAACCGGCTTCATAACGAATCCGCGGCGTAAAGGCCGGGAACGACGCGTTGCCGCCCACCGTCGGTGAGATGATGGAAAGCTCGGGTGTCTCCAGCCGCCCCGGCGTGAGCGATGGGTCACATTCTTTCGTTGGTGCTAAAGGTAATGGCAATTGGGAACCGGAATGTGTTTCATTTGCATCCCATTTTGCCTGTTGTTCTTGGGCCCACGCATCAACCGCGGTCTGCCACTGCGGCCAGCGGTCAGCCATGACGCTGCGCGCGATGTAGAAGTCGCCTTCTTCCTGCGCATCTTCAGGACAGCTATCAGAAGCGAGTAGACCGGTGACTTTATCAACCGTGAGCTTCACACAAGCATCATCAGTGGTCGCTGGCGCATTTTCACGGAGGAAAATATCTGCCTTACGGTGCGTTACCGGCGTGCATTCAGCGGGAAGTAATCCTGAAAGCGTCGAAATTTGCGGCTGTACTAACCCTTCCGGCACTGTAAACGAGGCCGGACCGGAAGGCAGAACCTTATGCGCCGCAATCATGAAGTCTTTCCAGATTGGACTGGCCGAGGTGAGTGACTCGGCTCGGTCGAACAGCGCGCTGCTGTCGGCATTCCCCACCCAGACGCCGGCCGCCAGTGAAGGTGTGTAGCCGAGCGTCCAAAGGTTATCGGGCTTGCGAAGCTTGCACTGGTTTTCATTCACCCACTCGAGGCATTTGTTACTCGTACCGGTTTTGGCCGCCGCTTGATAGCCGGGAACTGTGAGGATGGAACGCCAATATTCTCCCGGGCGAACGGATTCATCACTGAGGATTGAAGTAATTTGGTAGGCAATGCGCGGGTCCAGGACCTCCGTCCCCTGCGCTTCGAGATCCGCCTCATAGAGGAGGTTGCCATTTTTGTCAGTAATCCGACGAATGGCGATGGGCTCACGGTAGCGACCGCCATCGGCGAGCGTGCTGTACGCCGTTACCATTTCCAGAAGCGGTGTTTCCGCCGCACCGAGTGCGAGCGGCCAGCCGTATTCAAAGCCTCCGGCTCGTTCCTGTGCCAATTCCGCCCGCCTGGTGAGCGGCGTTTTGGCTCCAAGGCTTGAAGCCATTTGCAGAACCTTCTCCTCTCCACCAGCGAGGAAGAATGCTTTCGCAGCTGGAATGTTCCGCGAAGCACCGAGTGCTTGTCGAATCGTAAGAGCGCCCCAGAAGCCGCCGTCGAAATTCTGCGGCTCGTCATCGCCGATTTTTGTTTTGACGTCATGGATGACGGTGGCCGGCCCGTAGCCATTTTCGAAGGCAGCCGCGTACACAATCGGTTTGAAACTGGAACCAGGCTGGCGCGGCGCGCGCGCCATATCGACTCTGCCGTCATGTTCTTCATCGTTGTAATCAGCGTTACCGATGTATGCGAGGATTTCCCGCTGACTTGGATCGAGTGCAACCAATGCGATGTTATAGGCCCCGTAAATTGCAACGTCTTCTTTGTATCTGTCGACCGCGCTCTCCGCTGCTTCTTGCAATTCAAGGTCCAACGTTGTCTCAACGATCAAGCCGCCGTTTTCCAGCAGGTTTTCTTCGCCGCCAAGCAACGCATCGACTTGTTCACGCACCCACAGGACAAAGTGCGGCGCCCGAATGTCTCCCCGGAAGGGTTGAAACGTCACCGTGATGAGTTCATCGAGGGCAGATTGACGCTGCTGTTCAGTAATGAAGCCTTGATCCTCCATATTTTGCAGCACTTGATCCGTGCGACCGCCTATATAAAGGGTGTTCGCACCAGTTCCGACGACGTTCCCTAACAAACCAACTATAATGTCAGCTTCGGAGATATCCGCGACTCGCTCGATGAGCCCTGCCGAAATCCGATCGTGGATTTCTGGCGACACCGTCGTCCGTTGGTGCAATCCATACGGACTGAAGTAACTCGGCCGTTGCGGCAGCGCGGCCAGCACGGCCGACTCAGCCAGTGTTAAACCGCTGGCAGATTTGCCAAAGTAAACGCGGCTGGCTTGTTCAATGCCGTAGGCATTCTGACCGAACGGAATCCAGTTGAGGTACAGATTCAGGAGCTCATCTTTGGAATATCGGCTTTCCATCTGACAACCCAGGATGAGTTCTTTGATTTTGCGGTTAAAAATATTCTGCTGTTTGAGGTCCAGCGCATTGCGCGCGAGCTGACGCGTGAGCGTCGAGGCGCCGCCTGACCGGCCAAAGCCGGTCGCGGCCCGAAGTAAAGCGCGGATATCTAAACAGCCGCGGCTGTAGAAGCGCTCATCTTCAATGGCCACCACAGCTTGGCGAGCCGCCTCCGGAATCAACTCATCATCAACGAAGGTACGGTCCTCTTCTTGATACAAACGGTACAGTTCTTGTCCGTTACGATCTGTGATAACCGTACTTTCCGCAGCAATGAAGTTCAGGGGATTTCCAATGTCGGGCAGTGTCAGCCAAATAAAGAGAGTGTAGAGGACGCCTAAACTGATCAGTCCACCGGCCGCGTAGAGAAGACGTTTGCGTAAAACTTTTTTGCCGTTTTCACCCCGAAAATCAGCCAGCCAGTTCGCAATTGCCGTCCAAATTGCTCCCGCCTGGCGTCGCCGGGAACGACTCCGGCTCGTGGCATTCGGATTCCTCGACGAATCCATTTGGTGCATGCGGAAATCGCTCGGCATAAGAGGCTAAAAGTCTACGGATCCGCCCGGATCGGCGCAATGACAAGCAAGGGTTATCTGTGGTATACTTTTACGAAATAGCCCCTAAAACAACAATATGCCCGTAGGTACTACTATAACACCGGCCCAGATTCTGCAAAGCCTCATCTTTGTGCTCGATATCTCTATCTATGGAGTTTCGCTCGCTGTGTTCGTGATTGGCGCGTTTGTGTACGCGACTTCAGGTATATCGGAAGGTGATGCTTCCGCCCGGAAAAATATGGGCAAAGAATTCATGATCGGAGCGATTATTGGCTTCTTCATCGTCCGTGCCGCATGGCTTTTCTTAGGCGCGGCGATTGTCTATTTATACGGTTAAAAAATCTCGATTTCTTTCTTCGACGAATCCCTTGTCTTCGGTTCATTCGATTCCTAGACTTCTCATGCCATGGCTCATCAAGAACCTCCCCGTGACGCGCTGCAACGCCTGGAAAAGGCAGAGAAGCTCAAGATAGAGGGCCGGCACGAAGAAGCTATCTCCATTTTGGAAGAACTGCTCCTGGAGGATCCGGGTTTGGTTTCCGCGTTGGAAGAAATTGCTGATAACGAATTAAGTTTGGAACATTTCGACCGCGCTGGAAAAGCGGCGCAGCAGGCGCTCGCTTTGGACAGCGAAAGCTATACCGCCGAATACATTCTTGGGTTTTTGGGATCCCAACGCAGTGACTGGGACGAGGCGATCGCGCATTTGCAGCGGGCAAATCGCCTGAAGCCAAACAATTCAGAGATTATTCGCTGCCTCGGTTGGGCTCTCTTTAATGGCAACCGGCGGACCCAAGGTATTGTGACATTGGAACGGGCGTTGAATTTGGATCGGAACAATCCCCTCACCCTTTGTGACCTGGGTGTGGCCTACCTGCAGGCGCGGAATTTCCTCAAAGCCAAGATATTATTCTCGCGGACACTTGATTTGGATCCGCAGAATGCGCGAGCAAAGGAGTGCGTGGCGGCTGTTGAGCGGTTGGAGAGATCGCTGAAGTAAAACTGCGTAACAATGGAGCAATGAAGCAATGGTTCCATTGTCCAATTGCTCCATTGCTAGGTAATCTATAGTCCATGAGTCAGATCCAACGCAGCTTCGAGCACGCCGTGACGGGCATTTGGCGTGATCGCCACTGGAAGCTGACACTGCTCGCTCTCTCCGGCAGCTGTCTCCTTATTCAGTTGCTCGTGCTCTTTTGGCTCGTTGCCTTCGGCGCCAAAACCGCACTTGTGTCCCAGGCACCAGTCCGCCTGGAGTTTATAGCAGAGGCTACCTCGCAAGACATCGCTGATTTCCGCGCGGCTGTTGCCGAACTGCCAGAGGTTCGGGAGGCGGTCTACATTCCCAAAGAAAAGTTGTACGAGCAAATGCAACAAGAAGATCCGGAACTACTCCGCACTGTCGAAGAGTTGGGACTAGGCAATCCTTTTCCTGATGCTATTCGAATTACACCCCGTTCATTTGCCGCTTACAATGAGATTAGCGCTCTACTGACCGATGCGCGGTGGCAATCATTGATTGACCCCGCTGCTCATACCCATATTACCCAAGTAGAAAGCATGGCCGCGCAGCTGCAAGGTGGTGTTTCGGCCGGCGGTGCTCTGAGTACCGTTTTCATCGAATTAACGATTGGTATTCTGCTCATAACGATTGTCGCATTGGTCGCGCTCCGGTTCCGCCAGCGCGCACCTGAAATTACAGTGCAGTATTTACTGGGCGCGCATACCTTTGGTATTGCCGGTCCGCTTTTAGGTGAAGCAATTTTATTGCTGCTGATTGCGATCTTGGGCAGCGCCGTGTTGACAGTTGGCATTCTGTTTGCAGCGCCAGCAATCGCGCCGCTCTTAGGAATTGAGGCCGTCGTTTCACCGATTCGAACACAGTTGGCTGTCGTGGCCGCTGAATGGTTGCCCACTCTTGTTCTCACAGAGATAGCGGCGATGTTCTTGCTAGCTCTAATGAGTACGATCTTTGCGTTGACCGGCAAGCAGCAAATCCGGCCTGCCCTTCTATAATTTTCATGCCCCGCACGTTCACCTGCGACGCCATTGTGCTCCGCGCGTACGACGTCGGCGATGCCGACCGTTACTGCGTTCTTTTTACCCGCGAGCGCGGCCGCCTGGCGGCTCGCGCGCGCGGAGCGCGAAAATTGCAAAGTCGTCTGGGTGGAAGTTTACTGTCACACCAGCAGCTCCGCGTCAGTTTGCACGAAGGGAAAACTGGTTTTTTGGTCACGGGCGCGGTCGGTTCGACGGTCGATACAAAGCAATCAGGAGCCGTCGATACTTTTTTGCGGCGGGAACAAATCAGCGAACTTCTTTTGAAGTTGCTCCACGACGAACAACCGCTGCCCGATGTTTTTGAATTAACAGTTCGTTTTTTGAACGACGAACAATCAACCGTGAAGCAATACACGGAAATGTTGCTCCAACACTTGGGTCTGCTCCCAAAAGAACGTGGCTCGATGACACCAAATGAGTGGCGAAGAACCTGCCGAGATATTTTGGCCGAACATGCGAGCGGTGCCTGGAAGGCGGCAACAGTCGCTCACTCAATCATGCAAGAAAAATAGTGAAGCAGAGAAACAGAGGATATTCTGCTTACTGCTTCACTGTTTCTCTGTTTCTCTTCCATCGTGTTAGAATAAAAGTCAGGATGTTGGTTTCTAATCGATCACTGGCTCTTGTCGGACTACTGACTGCCATTGTTCTGTCCAACCTGGTACCAGTTTTTGCGAAGACACTTTATAGCCAGGGACTATCACCAGCTTCAGTGTATCTCGCAATTCTTTTGGTGATGTGTGGGATTCTTGGTAGTCACGAGTTAATTTCGCTGGAAGAACGTAGTTGGCATTGGAACATGTCAAGAAGTGATTTTTGGGGGACGATAGTTGCAGCTGTAACCGGGGGCGTGCTTGATCCATTACTTTTTTTCAGCGGTTTAAGATTTGTGCAGGCCTCGGAGGCAATTCTCCTGTCAAGTTTGCTGCCATTTTTTGTGGTTTGCTTTGCTGTTCTCATGCTTGGTGAACGCTTCACGCGGCAAACCTTCATTGGGGGGATGATCATCATCAGCGGCATTATCGTTTTGCTCTGGGAAAACATCGTCAGTTTCCGCTTCAGTGGGGGCGCGTTGCTTATCATCGGTGCTTCGCTTTGCAGCGCCCTCACCGTGATCATTCACAAAAAATACATCAATCATAATCGAACGGATACAATCATTTTCCTACGCACAGTGGTGGCTGCCTTGATCGTTATCATTTGGGTTCAGATGACGGAACCTGAATCATTCAGCCATTTTGCAACGACAGATTACGTTTGGTCCTTTCTGGGGCTCTCTGTGGGCGGCTTCTTATTGCCTTACCTCTTCTACTATCACAGTTTGCGCCACTTGAAGGCGATGGACGCCGGCATTTTGTCCGCGATTGGGCGAGCCCTTAGTATTGTTCTGGCGAGTTTAACGCTCCACGAGTCCATTGGAGCACTGCGTCTTTTAAGTCTGCTCCTGGTAATTTCCGGCGGCATCATCATCAATGTGCCGCTCACACATCGCCGCATCGTTCCGGAACGATTACCGAACGTCGGGCCGCTGCGGCGGTAATGATGTTTATTCCACTGTAAACGCTTCGCCCAACCAGGTAGGTGAAGCGGGTTCAGGGAGCGGCCCCGCAATACCAACCTGAAGGAAGAGGGGCCGCGATTGGTATGCGGAATATACACTTTCGATAAATTCACCAGTGCCACTCGCCTTTTGCGTAGGAGTATCACTCAAAACACGAAACCAGGCCGCGCGCATGCCCGAAACTTGCGAACCTAACTTCTTGGTGACGCCGGGTGGAAGCGCGGTAGTGTATTCAATACGGTCAGCCGGTGGTCCGGCGTGCCCCCACGTGTAAGGACCGATTACTTCTATTTTTCGATCATCACGTGTGCCGTAGAAGATGTAGTAAGCATTATCACCTTCGACATGAGTCTGAATGAGAAGATCTCCCGGACTATCATTTTTGAATTTCATGTCTGTATGCGGCGGATAGATCGTCGCATCAGTCCCCTGCGGCGCATAGTACTGCACGGCAAAGCTGTGGTTGCGCCGCTGTTCAATGGGAAATCCGTATTCCCAGATGCCACGGTACGCTGTCGTGCTTATTTGGCAGAGACCGCCGCCGTATTGGGGCTCTACGCGATCACCGAGGATCACGAGTTCCAATTTGAAACCAGTGGACGCCTCAACGGGACCAAGGACTTCATTGAACGAGAAGATGGATCCTTGTGGAATCAAATGACCATTGAACTTACTGACACCGATCACAATGTTATGGCGCCGATTGCTCGGTGAACCCGTGAAGTTCGATTCACCGATGGTCACTACTTCTTTAATGCCAGCTGAAACCAACGCAGAATCTTCCACGCTTATCTCTGGCTGTGTTTCTTCGATAGGTATCGTGATGTCCGTCAATCCGTGCAGCAGCGCATAAAGTGTCAGATCAACGGTTCCTTCGATGTTGACCTGACGGCCTGTGAGTCCGACTCCCTCGAACACGATACTGCCACTCGCATTTCGCTTGATAACAACAGAGCCGGGGTCACGATTGATCACTGAGCCGATTTTTTCCTGGATTGTTTGCGCAATAGCTGTGCGACGCCACGTCGTAACACTACCTTGGCCCACACCCACCGGTAGCGGTGGCACCTCATCACCATCCACACGCCATTCGGAAAGTGGGCGAATAGGTTGGCCGTTATAAACCCATTGATCACCGGGTCCACTCCAACCGTAAGCGTCCGGATCTAACTGGAAAATAAAATGCTCGTGACGAAATGTGATCGGTGAGGCAGCGGAGGCGATTTCTCCAGGCCAGAAGGATAGACCTAAGACGCAAGACATAAGAAGCAGGCGCCCCAAGTTGAAAGGCAGAAGGTCAGATATGTTTCTCATACGGCGGATCTGGTAGTTCATCCAATGCGCGATTGACGAGTACATCGGCACGATGATTATCGAGGCGAGGAACGTAGACAAATGAAATACGCGGAAACGATTTGGAAAGCGCTGTAATTTCATTCACGAGTGGTTGAAGGCTTGGCATCTTCACACGATACTCTCCATTGAGCTGATTTACCACCAATTCGGAATCAAGATGGGCAATGAGAGTGTTCGGACGGAACTTCTGGGCCAGCTTCAAACCTTCAATGAGCGCGCGGTATTCGGCAACATTGTTGGTGGTGATTCCAATGCGCGCCATGTGAGTTTTGAGGACTTTGCCGGTTTGCGGATCTTCCAACACGATGCCAACTGCGGCTTGGCCCGGGTTCCCTCGTGAGCCACCGTCCGTAAAAAGATGGATTGTACCTCCGATAGCTTCGGGCAAATCACCATTCACTGGTTTCACATCCAAAGCTGCTTCTAAGAGTCCCGTTACAAAAGCGTCGCGGTCAGCCGCTTTGGGCATAAGCTCCTTGAGCTTTTTTTCAAGCGACAAAGGCAGTCGGATCATCACAGTCCTATCTTACTAAGCAAATAAGCTAATAAGCAAAAGAGTTTATTTGCTAATTGGTTGATTGGCAGTCTTGCAACCACGATCTTGCTGAACACCAGTCGATGAACAAGCACGCAAGCCGCCACAACCGCACTGATCTTCCGCTAAATCGAGTTTAAAGCGCCCTTCTCGAAAATCGATGGTCGCCCCGCCAATCCGCCAAAGCGTTAAGGGAGACGCGAGAACCCGGATCGCCGGGACATCTTTATGACCAAAAGTGACATGACCCTCCGGTGTCTCGGCTTGAAACTCTAAGCAGAAACCTCCATGCATGTCGGCTGTAACGATCAGCGCGTGATCCTGTTTTTCCTCGGCTCGCGCAATGCCGGCAATGGCATTCGCTGCTTCCTTCGTCACCGTGATGGTAGCAGGACGGAGCGGCTCTGCCCGCAACACGTCATTAATGTCTTCGACGAGAGAATTGACCGTGTCATTGTCCATCCCATGCAGCATGCAACCATCGGCCAGCGTTTCAACGCCACCCATGGAACAGGAGAAGCAATGGAGACCATAGGCCGCCATAATGTCTGCCGCTTCACGGCAGAGCGTGATGATCTCAAAAACTGGCATGGAAGCATTCACCACGGGCACACCTGTGTTCTTTTTTTGAGATTTTTCCGTTACGGTGCTGGAGCGCGGCACGACCTCATGCTACGCTTCTGTGCCTAAACTTGTCATGGCGTTTCAAGACAATTCCAAACCACCGTCCGGCCGTCTGCTTGCACTCGTCCTCTTGCCGCTGCTCACTCTTATTTTGGGCTGGCAGCTCGGCAGTAATTTTCAGGAACAACGCCAACTGCAGGAAGAAATTAGTCAAGAGACGGGCAGCGGGGATCTGACGGACCCGGCCACGCAAGTGAATCTCAATCTGCTCTGGAAAGTCTGGGACTTACTTTTAGATAACTACATTGATCCTTCGGCTCTCAATACCGATAAAATGCTCTATGGGGCGATTAGCGGCTTAGTGGAAGGCATTGG
>Ga0209542_10008763_pt1 | contig 18772 bp, 16 predicted proteins | sample RifCSPhighO2_01_FD_184028 | JGI IMG/M metagenome (GOLD analysis project Ga0209542, IMG submission 184028) | Soil microbial communities from Rifle, Colorado - Rifle CSP2_plank highO2_0.1 (SPAdes) (version 2) | ecosystem: Environmental > Terrestrial > Deep subsurface > Rock core/Sediment ...
GGAAGCGGTGGTTGGCCGGGAAGGGCGGGCTGTAGTCGTCGTGATAGACCAGCGGCAGGCGCATGGGGGCGGGCTCGGGCGGAAGTGGCCAAAGTATGGCGGCAGGCTCTGCTTGCGCTCAAGCTCCGCGCTCGATTGGCTAGAATGCTGCCATTATTGTCCACATCCATCTTTCAGTCGGGCCGACAAGCGTTGGCAAAGTCTTTACCATCTCGCCCCCAGCCAGATGCGTTCACAGGAGAGCATGCATGAGTCAGGTGTTGAATGAGTTGGTCGCCCTGCTGACCCTGGAAACCATCGAAGAGAATTTGTTTCGCGGCGTCAGCCAGGACCTCGGCTTTCGCCAGCTGTATGGCGGCCAAGTGCTCGGCCAATGTGTATCGGCGGCCAGTCAGACGGTCGAGGCCGCGCGCCATGTGCATTCCATGCACGGCTATTTCCTGCGCCCCGGCGATGCCACGTTGCCGGTGGTGTATCAGGTTGAGCGCGTACGCGACGGCGGCAGTTTTAGCACGCGGCGGGTGACGGCGATCCAGAAGGGTAAGCCGATCTTTACCTGCAGCGCGTCGTTCCAGTTCGATGAAGAGGGCTTTCATCACCAGAACAGCATGCCGGACGTGCCGGGGCCTGAAGGCCTCAAATCGGAAACCGAACTGGCGCGCCTGGTGGTGGATGCCTTGCCAGAGCGCATGCGTGAGCGCGCGGTAAGCGACAAACCCATCGAGATCCGTCCCGTCACCCTGAGCAACCCGTTTGCGCCCAAACCCAGCGAACCGGTCAAGCATGTGTGGTTCCGTGCGGCTGGGGAACTGCCGGATGATCCTCAGCTGCACAAGTACCTGTTGGGTTACGCCAGCGACTTCAACCTGCTGACCACCTCGATGCTGCCGCATGGCGTATCGGTGTGGCAGAAATTCATGCAGGTCGCCAGCCTCGACCACTCGCTGTGGTTCCACGGCAACCTGCGCATGGACGACTGGCTGCTCTACAGCATGGACAGCCCTTGGGCTGGTAACGCCCGTGGCTTCTCCCGTGGCAGCATCTTCAACCGCCAGGGCCAGTTGGTTGCCTCGGTTGCCCAGGAAGGGCTTACCCGAATCCGTGAGGATTGGAAATGAGCCTGAGCGCTGCACGCCATTGGGTGTTCGATATGGACGGTACCCTAACCCTGGCGGTGCACGACTTCGAGGCCATCAAGCGAGCGTTGGATATTCCGCTCGCTGAAGACATTCTTGGCTATCTGGCGTCGTTGCCTGAGGCGGTGGCAGCCGCCAAACATGCCTGGCTGCTGGAGCATGAGCGTGAACTGGCTTTGGCTTCGCAGCCAGCCCCCGGGGCGATTGAGCTGGTGCGCGAGCTGCGCGGGCGTGGTTGCCGGCTTGGCATTCTCACCCGCAACGCCCATGAACTGGCGCTGCTGACCCTGCGCGCCATCGGTCTGGACGACTGCTTTGCCGTGCCGGACGTAATTGGCCGTGACGAGGCGCCGCCCAAGCCTGATCCGGGTGGCCTGTTGCATTTCGCTCGCACCTGGCAGGTTGCACCGAGCGAGCTGGTGATGGTGGGTGACTACCGCTTTGACCTGGAGTGTGCCCGCGCTGCCGGCGCGCGCAGCGTGCTGGTCAACTTGGCGGAAAACCCTTGGCCGGAGTTGGCCGATCATTTCGCAGTAGATTGCCGGGCGTTGCAGCAGGCGATCTAAGAGCCTGCTTACGATCTGCTGCGCGTCGGCCATCCGGCGTTAAAAACAGCCTCGGAATGCTCATTTACAGCTCGTAAACTCCGCTTCCTCGGCTGTTTTTGCCTTGTCTGGCTCTAGCTCGCGAGATCGTAAACAGGCTCTAAGCCTTCAATGGCAACAGCCTGACTCCAGATCCTTGAGGATCGGGCAGTCCGGTCGGTCGTTGCCCTGGCAGTTGTCCATCAACTCCTTGAGGGTGTCGCGCAGGCCGCTGAGTTCGCTGATCTTGCGTTCCAGCTCGCTGATATGCGCAGCGGCCAGGGCTTTTACATCGGCACTGGCGCGTTGGCGGTCCTGCCACAGGGCCAGTAGCTGGCTGACTTCGGCCAGGGAAAAGCCCAGATCGCGCGAGCGTTTGATAAACGCCAGGCGATGCAGGTCCTGCTGGCTGTACTGACGGTAACCGCTTTCGCTGCGGCCGGCCTCGGGCAGTAGGTCGATACTTTCGTAGTAGCGAATCATCTTGGCGCTAAGGCCGGTTTTCTTGGCGGCTTGGCCTATGTTCATGGTTTTTCTCCTGGCCGGCGGCTTATTCGTGGTCCTTGGGCTTCCAGGTTTTCAGCAGCAGAGCATTGCTCACCACGCTGACGCTGGACAACGCCATGGCGGCGCCGGCGAGCATCGGGTTAAGCAGACCGGCGGCGGCCAGCGGAATGCCGACCAGGTTATAGGCGAAGGCCCAGAACAGGTTCTGGCGGATCTTGTTGTAGGTGCGTCGGCTGATATCCAGGGCGTCGGCCACCAGGCGTGGGTCGCCGCGCATCAGGGTGATGCCGGCTGCGTGCATGGCCACATCGGTACCACTGCCCATGGCGATACCGACACCGGCGGCAGCCAGTGCTGGCGCATCGTTGATGCCGTCGCCGACCATGGCCACCACTGCGTGTTTTTTCAGCTCGCTGATGATCGCCGCTTTGTCCGCCGGCAGCACTTCAGCGTGCGCGGCGCTGATGCCCAGGGCGTCGGCCACCGTCTTGACGCTGCCGGGGTTGTCGCCGCTTATCAGATGGCTGGCAATGCCTTGAGCAGTCAGCGCGGCGATGGCCTCGGCTGCGCCGGGTTTGAGTGTGTCGCCAAAGGCAAATAGGCCGAGCACCTGCGGTTGCGGCGCCAATTCCAGCAGCCAGGACAGGGTGCGGCCTTCGGCTTCCCAGGCCAGGGCGTCGGTTGCCAGTTCATCGTGGTGCAGGAAGTGTTCTTCCAGCAGGCGCTTGTTGCCCAGCGCCAGTTGCCGCTCGCCGATCTGCCCGGCGATACCGCGCCCGGCCAGCGCCTTGCTGTTGCTGACGTCGGCGAGGCTCAGTTGTTGTTCTGTGCACTGATCCAACACCGCCTTGGCCAGCGGATGTTCGCTGCCGCGCTGCAGGGCGCCGGCCAGTTGCAGCAGTTGAGTTGTGTCGCCATCGACCGCGCGCAGATGGGCGATGCGTGGCGCGCCAGAGGTCAGGGTGCCGGTCTTGTCGAAGGCCACCAGGGTCACCGAATGGGCGATTTCCAGGGCTTCGGCGTCCTTGATCAGAATGCCGTGGCGCGCCGCCACGCCGGTGCCGGCCATGATCGCGGTGGGCGTGGCCAGACCGAGGGCGCAGGGGCAGGCGATGACCAGCACGGCCACGGCATTTAGCAGCGCGGTTTCGATACCTGCACCGTAGAACAGCCAGCCGAGCAGGGTAGCCAGGGCGATCAGCAGCACGCTGGGCACGAAGACCTGGCTGACTTTATCCACCAGCTTCTGGATCGGCGCTTTCGCCGCCTGGGCATCTTCGACCAGGCGAATAATCCGCGACAGCACAGTTTCCGCACCCAAGGCGGTGGTTTCCACAAGCAGGCGGCCTTCACCGTTGATTGCCCCGGCGGTGACGCTGTCACCCGGCTGCTTGGGTTGCGGCAGGCTCTCGCCGCTGATCAGCGCTTCGTCGGCATGGCTCTGGCCTTCGCGAACCAGACCATCGACCGGGAAGCGTTCGCCGGGCTTTACCACGATGGTGTCGCTCAGTTGCAGCTCACCCAGCGCCACCCATTGCTCGACGCCGTCCTGCAGGCGCAGGGCGCGTTCCGGACGCAGCGCCTGCAGAGCGCGTATGGCGCTGCTGGTCTGGCGTTTGGCGCGGCTTTCCAGGTATTTGCCGAGCAGGATCAGCGTGATGATCACTGCTGAGGCTTCGAAATACAGGTGCGGCATGCTGCCAGCCGGGCTTGCCGCCCACTGATACAGGCTCAGACCGTAGGCGGCGCTGGTGCCGATGGCCACCAGCTGATCCATATTCCCGGCACGGGCGCGCAGGGCGCTCCAGGCCGCACGGTAGAAGCGTGCGCCGAAGATAAATTGCACCGGCGTGGCCAGGGCGAACTGCAGCCAGGCCGGCAGCATCCAGTGCAGGCCGAAGGGTTCGACGAGCATGGGAATGACCAGCGGTACGGTAAGCACAATGGCCAGCAGCAGGGCCCAGCGCTCGCGCTGCAGATGCCGCTCAGCCGTTGGTTGGGCCTGGGTTGCATCGTCCAGCACGCAGGCGCGGTAGCCGGCCTGGCTGACGGCCTGCAGCAGAGCGTTGTGATCGGTGCCACGCAGCACCTGCAGCTGCGCCCGCTCGCTGGCCAGGTTGACGCTGACCGAGAGCACGCCCGGTTGCTGCGCCAGGGCGCGTTCGATACGCCCCGCGCAGCTGGCGCAGGTCATGCCAGAAAGAGCCAGCTCCAGGCGTTCGCTGGGTACTTGATAGCCGGCTGCGCTAACGGCATTGACCAACTGTTCCAGGCTGTCAGCGGGCGCTTCGACGCGGGCCTGTTCACTGGCCAGGTTGATGCTGACGCTGGCGACATCCGCCACCTTGGCCAGGGCGCGCTCGACCCGCCCAGCGCAGCTGGTGCAGGTCATGCCGCTGATGGGCAGGTTGAAGGTAGTGAGGCTGGACATGGGTGGTCCTCTATTGAGTTCCAGCACAGGATCAACCTTGCCATGTGGGTAAGGTCAAGCCGTTATATCCCTTGACCTTACGCTTATGGCAAGGGCAACACTCAGCTAACCGTTTATCATGCGGTTTATTAATTCAGGAGGTCGTTTATGCAAGTTTCTCAGGTTCACGCATTCCGGGTTGATGGCATGACTTGCCAGCATTGCGTCAAAACCATCACCGAGGCGCTGTTGGCCTGTGATCCGGCGGCGGATGTGAAAGTGAAATTTCCCGGCGGTGAGGTGCGGGTGAGCAGCAGCATGCCGGTGGATCAGTTGATGGTGGCCATCGTTGAACAGGGCTACGGGGTTAGCCTGGCGTAAGCACAGTTGCGTCTGGCCAATCGCGGATCAGCCCACGAAAGCAGGCATCGATCATCGGCGCAGCATCGCTGAGCGGGTCGAATAGATTGGGGTCGCGTAACCAATCGTGGAATAAACCGACAATCAACGCGTGCACAGCCCTCGCTGCAAGGCGCGGACTCAATCCAGGATGCAGCCGTGATGTGACGGACGGTGCACTGAACTGCTGTTCGCAGAGCGCGATAAACAGATTGATAAAGGCTTCGTGGCGTTCTTCGGCCTCGCGCAGCTCTTCGGTGAACTCACATCGGCGCAGCAAAATCGTGAAGATGCGGCGTTTTTGTTGATCGCGCGCCAGGTTTTCGATGGCCTCGATGCATAGCTCTCGCAGGGTCATGAGCGGGTCGTGAGCCGGGCAGCCGCGCAATCGCTCGGCCAATTGCTCGGGCGGCAGACGAACTTGGCCGAGCATGGCGTTGAACAGATCCGCCTTGTTGGCAAAGTGCCAATACACCGCGCCGCGCGTCACCCCTGCATGCCGGGCGATGTGCTCCAGGCTGGTGTGCGCCACACCTTTTTCCAAAAACAGCGTTTCGGCGGCCTCAAGGATGGCGCAACGGGTTTTCTCGGCTTCTTCTTTGGTTCGACGCATGGCAGTAGGCGTATTTCTGGCTAGGCTCAGGACAAAGTGTAATGAACTTATGGGTAATGTTCTATTTACAAACACTCGTGTATGTAACTAGCATTGCCGGTCTCAAACGTTGCACCTTGCGTTTATTCGGAGACATCCATGCTTTTTCCCCGTCGCCTGCCGGTCACTGCCGGTTCCTTGCTGTTGGCTTTTTGGGCCGCCCCGTTGTTTGCTGCCGACGCTGCGCCAGCGCCCGAGGTGGTGGTCGAAACCGTGATGGCCGAGGCGTTGCCGCTGGAGCTTGAATATTCCGCGCGCACTGCCGGCTTCCGCGAAGTGCAGGTGCGGGCTCAGGTCAGCGGCATTCTGCAGGAACGGACCTACCTGGAAGGTAGCCAGGTCAAGAAAGGCCAGGTGATGTTCCGCATCGATCCGCGCACCTACCAGGCCGCCCTGAGCCGTGCCAAGGGTGCGTTGGCGCAAGAGCAGGCGCGCTATCGGCAGACCGAGCGTGACCTCAAACGCATCCGCGAACTGCAGAAAAAGGGCTTTGCCAGCGAAAGTGAACTGGACAATGCCATCTCCAATTTCGAGCAGAGCAAGGCAAATATCCAGGCCGCCGAGGCCGAGGTGCAGTCCAAGCAGATTGACCTCGACTACACCACGGTAAAAGCGCCGATCTCCGGTATCACTAGCAAGGAAACCGTGTCCGAAGGCAGCCTGATGGTGGCCGGTGATCCGAGTGCCAGCCTGCTGAGCAACATCACCCAACTGGACCCTATTTACGTCAACTTTGCCGCCCCGGATTCCGATGTGGAAAGTGTGCGCAGTGGACTGCAAAACGGCAGCCTGGTACTGCCGGAGGACGGCAAGATGAGTGTGCAGATCAAACTGGGTGACGGCAGCGTTTACCCACTGGAAGGCAAGGTGGACTTCACCGATAGCCTGGTGGATCGCGGCACCGGCACCGTCAGCGCTCGCGCGGTCGTGCCGAACCCTGATCAGACTCTGTTGCCAGGCCAGTTCGTCCGGGTGCAGGTCAAAGGCCTGAGCATTCCCAATGCCATGACCCTGCCAGAGCGCGCGATTGCCCAGGGCCCAGGCGGAACATTTGTCTATGTGGTGGACGATGGCGGTGTTGCGCGTAAGCGTCAGGTCACCACCGGGCATACGGCTAAAGGCCGCTGGGTGATTGTGTCCGGTATCAGCGCTGGCGATCGGGTGATTGTCGAAGGCCTGCCGAAAGTGCGTCCAGACAGCCCCGTCAAAGTTGTTGCCCCTGCCACCAGCCAATCCTAAGGAGCGTACCCGGTGATCTCACGCTTCTTTATCGACCGTCCGGTATTCTCCGCGGTCATCTCGATCATCATCGTTCTGGCGGGCCTGATGGCCATGCGCTCGCTGCCGATCGCCCAGTACCCACAGATCCTGCCACCGCAGGTGTCGGTCAGCGCCAGCTATGCCGGTGCCAGCGCCCAGGTGATTGCTGAAACAGTGGCAGCGCCGCTGGAGCAGTCGATCAACGGCGTGGAGGGGATGATCTACCAGCAGTCCAACTCCGGCGGCAACGCCATGAGTCTGTCGGTGTACTTCGAGGTGGGCCGAGACCCGGACCAGGCCACTATCGACGTTAACAATCGGGTGCAGGCTGCACTGGCCAAGCTACCGGAAGAAGTGCGCCGGCAGGGCGTCAAGGTGCAGAAGAAGTCTTCGGACATTCTTCAGGTGGTCACCCTCTACTCGCCGGATGGTTCGCGCGACCCGGTGTATATCAGCAACTATGCGCTGATCAACGTGATCGACGAACTCAAGCGTCTGCCGGGCGTGGGTGATGTCAGCCAGTTCGGCTCGAAAGACTATTCCATGCGCATCTGGCTGCGTCCGGACAAGCTGGCGCAGTACAACCTGACGCCGACCGATGTGGTCAATTCGATCCGTGAGCAAAACTCGCAGTTCGCCGCCGGCAGCTTCGGCCAGCAGCCGCTCAAGCAGAAGCAGGATTTCACCTACACGGTGACCACCCAGGGCCGGTTCACCGACCCGAAAGAGTTTGAAAACGTCATCCTGCGCACCGATGACACCGGTGCCAGCCTGCTGCTCAAGGACGTTGCACGGATCGAGCTGGGTGCCCAGGACTACTCGCTGATGACCTCGCTCAACGGTCAGCAGAACGCTGCTTTCGGTGTGTACCTGCAGCCAGGCGCGAATGCTCTGGACACTGCCGAGGCGGTGAGCAAGACGCTCGACCGTCTGTCGAAGAACTTCCCCAGCGGTATGACTTACAAGGTTCCGTACGACACCACCAAGTTCGTTCAAGTGTCGATTGATGAAGTGATCAAGACCTTCTTCGAAGCCTTGATCCTGGTTGTGCTGGTCGTATTTATCTTCCTGCAGAACTGGCGCGCCACGCTGATCCCGGTGCTGGCAATTCCCGTCTCGCTGGTCGGTACTTTCGCCGGCATGTACATGCTCGGGTTCTCGATCAACCTGCTGACTCTGTTCGGCATGGTGCTGGCCATCGGTATCGTGGTGGACGACGCCATTGTGGTGATCGAAAACGTCGAGCGGGTAATGGCTACCGACAAGATCGGCCCGCGTGAAGCGACCATCAAGGCCATGGAAGAAGTAACCGGGCCGATCATTGCCATCGTCCTGGTGCTCTGCGCGGTATTCGTACCAGTGGGCTTCCTCGGAGGCCTGGCCGGGGAGATGTATAAACAGTTCGCCATCACCATTGCCGTGTCGGTGGTGATCTCCGGCATCGTCGCCCTGACTCTGAGCCCGGCACTCTGCGCCTTGCTGCTCAAGCCTGGGCACCACGAACCGGCGGCGCCATTCCGGGCCTTCAACCGAGTCTTCGACAAACTGACCAATGGCTACACCGCCGGTGTGCGTTTCTTCCTCAAGCGTTCGGCGGTCGGGTTGTTACTGTTCGGCGCGATGATCGCGGTGATGGTGTTGTTGTTCAACCGGGTGCCCAGCTCCCTGGTGCCCAATGAAGACCAGGGCTATGTGATCAACGCATACTTCCTGCCGCCTGCCGCGTCGCTGACTCGCACCGAGAAACTCACCGGTGACGTGACCCAGCAGTTGATGGCGCACCCAGCGGTGCAGGATGTGGTGACCTTCGCCGGCTTCGACGTGCTGACCTTCGGCACCCGCAGCAACGCCGGGGTGTCCTTCGTGCCGCTGAAAGATTGGAGTGAGCGCACCACGCCTGAATTGGATGCGCGCAACCTGACCGGTGAATTCATGGGTATGGGCGCTGCGCAGAAGGATGGCGTGGTACTCAGTTTCAATCCGCCACCGATCACCGGTATGAGCACCACCGGCGGTTTTGAAGGCTTTATTCAGGACCGCAGTGGCGGCACCACCGCCGAGCTGGCGGCCAAGGTTCAGGCCTTCCTCGCCGCCGCCGCGAAACGCCCTGAGCTGGCAGGGGTGCAGAGCACCTTCAGCGCCAACGTGCCGCAATACTTTATCGATCTGGACCGGACCAAGGCGCGCGCCCTGGGTGTGGCGGTGAATGATGTATTCACCGCCATGCAAGCGACTTTTGGCAGCTACTACGTCAACGATTTCAGCCTGTATGGCCGTACCTTCCAGGTCAGCCTGCAGGCAGAAGCGGAGTTCCGCAGCAAGCCGGAAGATTTGTCCCAGGTCTATGTGCGTGCGGGCAGTGGCGAGCTGGTGTCACTGGCTAGCCTGGTCAAGGTTGAACGCATACTCGGCCCGGATACCTATGCACGCTTCAACGTCTACCCGGCGGCGAAGATCCTTGGCGGGCCGGCACCTGGCTACAGCTCCGGTCAGGCGCTCAGTGCGATTCAGCAAGTGGCGGATGAGGTGCTCGGTAGCGATTACAGCATCGGCTGGACCGGCTCGGCTTTCCAGGAAGTGGCATCGCAAGGTTCGGGCAGCAGTGCCTTTATCTTCGGCCTGATCATGGTGTTCCTGATCCTCGCTGCCCAGTATGAACGCTGGACCCTGCCGCTGGCCGTGGTTACGGCGGTGCCGTTTGCGGTGTTCGGGGCGATTCTCGCGGTGTGGCTGCGCGGCATCGAGAACGACCTGTACTTCCAGGTTGGTCTGGTGACCCTAATCGGCTTGGCGGCGAAGAACGCCATTCTGATTGTCGAGTTCGCCGTGCTCTGCCGGCATCAGGGCATGGGCATCTTTGAGTCGGCGCTGGAGGCCTCGCGCCTGCGATTCCGTCCGATCATAATGACTTCGCTGGCCTTCATTCTCGGTGTTGTACCGTTGGCGATCAGCTCGGGCGCAGGCTCGGCGAGTCGTCACTCGATCGGCACCGGGGTAATCGGCGGGATGATGGCGGCAACCTTCCTCGCGATCTTCCTGATTCCGATGTTCTACCTGTTGGTGGAGTCGTTGGCAGAGAAGGTCGGCAAGGGCCGGAAAAAAGCCGACACCTCTATTTGATGTTCTGGCTTTAACGTGGGGCGTAGGTTGGCTTGCAGCGCACAGCGCGAGTCAACCGGCGCCTTTTTTTGCTTTCCTGGGTTCTCTCCGAGCAGGCCATATGCGCTGAGCCTGCCTCTGTTACCACTTCTTGTCTGGACACCCATGCCGTTACGTCTTTTGTTGGTTCTCGGTGCATTAAGCGCTTTTGGCCCGTTGGCTATCGATTTTTACTTGCCGAGCTTCCCAACCTTGGCACGTGCATTTGCCACGGATGTGGAGCACGTGCAGCTGTCGTTGGCAGCCTACTTTGCCGGCTTGGCCATCGGTCAACTGGCCTACGGCCCACTGGCAGACCGCTTTGGTCGGCGTAAACCTCTGCTGGTCGGTGTCATGCTGTTCAGCCTGGCATCATTGGCCTGTGCCCTGGCGCCCAGCCTGGAATGGCTCATTACTGCACGCTTTGTACAGGCCTTGGGCGGTTGCGCCGGGATGGTGGTATCGCGGGCGGTGGTGCGCGACCTGTGTGATCCGATCAGCTCGGCCAAGGTGTTTTCCCAGCTGATGCTGGTGATGGGGCTGGCGCCGATTCTCGCGCCGCTGGGCGGTGGGTTGCTGCTCAGTACACTGGGTTGGCCGTCGATTTTTATTTGCCTGACGCTGTTCAGCTTTATCTGCCTATTGGCCGTGGCAAGGTGGTTGCCGGAAACCCTGGCCAAAGACGCACCGCCTGCGCCTTTGCGTGGCGCGTTGGGGGAATACAGGCGGCTGTTCGCTGACTTGCCGTTTCTGGGGTACGCGTTGACCGGCGGCTGTGCGATTGCCGGGATGTTTGCCTATATCGCCGGCTCGCCATTCGTATTTATCGAGCTGTATGGCATCCCCGCCGAACATTACGGTTGGCTGTTCGGCAGCAACGCCTTGGGCTTTATTCTGGTTGCGCAGCTGAACGCCTGGCTGGTGGCGCGGCACGGACCGGCGTACTGGCTGGGTAAGACTGTGTGGTTCTACCTGGCTTGTGGCCTGGCGCTGCTGCTGGTGGCACTGGCCAAGCCACAGGCCTTGTGGCCGCTGCTTATTCCCTTGTTCGGCTGCATTGCCAGCTTGGGCATTCTTCTGCCCAACGCCTCGGCCTGCGCCATGGCGGGGCAGGGTAGCCATGCCGGCAGTGCGTCAGCGCTGCTGGGTAGCCTGCAATTCGTGATCGCCGCCAGTGCCGCCGCCATGGTTGGCGTGCTGCATGACGGCAGTGCCTGGCCGATTGCCGTGGTGATATTCGGCTGCGGGGTATTGGCCGTGAGTTTTTCCCTCTTCACCCGTTGGGTCGAGCGTGGTGTGGCCCGCGCTTAGGCTCAGCTGGCCGCCCGCCGATGTGCCACAGGCAATTCATGTGGCGCACTGAGGCGCGCTTGCAGGGTGCCGACAAACTGGCGTGCTTCACTTTCACTGCGAAAGGTCACACTCTGCTTACCTAAGCAGACTTGCCAGCCGGGACCTGCAGCCGTTTTGACCGGTTGGATCATGACATTCATCGCCGAGCCTCCTCTGTAAGAACCCGTTATGAACCCTCGGTGGCTGTTAACGCCCAGGGATTGCCTGGCTACAGCGCGAGCGGTGGTAATTAGGTTTTCTGAGAAGCCAGTCTAGTTGCTCGGTATGAACTTTCATTGACCTGTAACAAATCAATCACCGCTGACCTGCCGTCGGGCAGATCAGCTCACCCGTGTGGCACTGAACTGCACGGCGAGCCCCGCCAGGCGAGTGAACTCAGTAACCAGGGCGATATCGGCTGCGCTGGGTCGGGTTGGTTGCGGGTAGTAGATGCCAAATGTGCCCAGCACCTGACCATTGTCATCTTTGAATGGCAGTGACCAGCAGGCGTGCAGACCAGCAGCCAGGGCAACGTGTTGGTAATCGCGCCAATAGGGGTGCTGGCTGAGGTCTTCGGCGATCACCAACTCGCCACTCGCGGCCGCATGCCCGCATGAACCCACTTCCAGCGCGGCTTCAACACCCTCGATGGCCTGGCAATAGGCGTCCGGCAAACTCGGTGCGGCACCTATACGCAGGCGCTGATGCTCGTCGAGCAGCATGATCGACACGCGCATCTGCGGCTGCAGGCTTTCCAGGCGCCGGGTGATGCCACTGAGAATGTTGCACAGTGGGTGCAGCCCCAACAGTTCGTCGAGTACCGCATTCCGGGCCTGCTGCAGGTGTTGCGTCTGATAGCGCTCATGCACGTCGTGCAGGCTGCCGTGTAGCGTGTGTTCGAGCTTGCTCAGATTCAGCTGCAATTCAACCTGCCTTGCTTCACCCCTGTGGGTGAGCAATTGGCACTCCAGGCGCAGACTGTTGAGCTTACCGCTGCGCAGTTCTTCCAGGCGCTGGCGCACTGTGGTCTGACTCAGTTCGGGCATAAAACGGTGCAGTGGGCTGCCCAGGCTTTCATGGATGGGGTAGCCGCTGATTTCTTCCCAGGCGGGGTTGAGGAAACTCAGCTTGTCGTCGGCATCGGTGATAAAAATCGCATCGCCGAGGTGCTCGACCAGCGAGCGGTAGCGGCTCTCGCTGACCTGCAATTCGCTGTCGATTTTCTTCTGTTCGGTGAGGTCGATATCGACGCAGTACAGCTCTAGCTGATCCAGGCTGTTGCGCAGCATCAGGTGGCTGGAATAGACCCACACCAGGCTGCCATCCTTGCGCTGCAACTGCACCTCAGCCGCCGGGATTGGTGAGCCGCCGAGTTGCCACTGGTTGATCGCGCTGGCCACTTTACTGCGTGCGGGAAGCGGCACGATCAGCTCTTCCAGGCGCCGCCCCATCACCTCATGCACGGCGTAGCCGTAGAGCAGGGTGCTGGCCTGGTTCCAGTAAATCACCCGGCGTTCGCGGTCATAACCCTGTACGGCAATCCGTGGCGTCTGTTCGAACAGCAGGCGAAAGCGCTGCTCGCTCTCGCGCAGGGCACTTTCATCACGCTTCTGCGCGCTGATGTTTTGCACGGTGCCAAAGATGCGGCCATCAGCGTCGGCTTCGCCGCGCAGCATCAACCAGGTGGTCTGCTGGGGGTTGGGTTGCAGCAGGCGTGCGCTGACCATCATGCGGTGGTGGTCATCGAGCAGGGCATGCAGAGCACGTTGCACGGCCGCGCGTTCGGCGGGGTGCAGCCAACTGAGCAGCTGTTCAGGAGCGCTCGGTGAGCTGTCAGTGTTGCGGCCTAGCAGGCAGAGGGCTTCCTCGCTCCAATGAAAGCCGTCGCGGTACTCCCAACTGCCCAGGCCGGCGTTACGTTGGGTGTGGTGCAGCAGGCGGCTTTTATCGGTGAGTTTTTCCAGTAATTGGCGCTGCGCCAGCCGATCACGCTGGCTGACAAAGAAGATCAGCCCGGTGCTGAGCAAGATGAACAGCAGGCCTTTGCCTGTTTGCAGCTCAGCCACCAGTTCACTGTCCCTGACCAGAGCATGCAGCAGGTAGTCGCTGCCGAAAATCCACAGGGTGCTGAACAGGATATATACGCCAGCCAGGCGCAGTGGGCCTTGAAGATCGGGTTGCATCCCTTACCGCCAATGGCAAGCCAGGTTGAAAGAGTTGAGTGGGAAATTGCCCCTGCAACGGCAATGTAATGAGTCTAGCTGGCCGCTTATCGAATGCAGGGTGCGTGATAAAAAAGCTGCCCGGCTCACGCGGAACGTGAGCTGGGGTGTTCAGCTCAGTTAAAACCCTTCGAGAACGATCTTGCCTTTGGCTGTCCCGCTCTCCAGCAACGCATGGGCGCGGCGCAGGTTGGTGGCGTTGATGCTGCCGAAGTGCTCGCCCAGGGTGGTGCGCAGTGTGCCGGCATCCACCAGTTCGGTCACCCGATCCAGCAGGCGATGCTGCTCGATCATGTCGGCGGTCTCGAACAGCGAGCGGGTAAACATCAGTTCCCAGTGCAGCGACAGGCTTTTGCGCTTGAGCTGCATGATGTCCAGTGGCTGCTCCGGGTCATCGATCAACGCCAGACGGCCTTGCGGTGCCAGGGCTTCGACCAGTTGGGCGAAGTGCTGGTCGGTCTGGGTCAGGCTGGCGACGTGCGTGACCTGATTGATGCCGATGCGTTTCAGCTCTTCACTCAGTGGCTGTCGATGGTCGATCACATGGTGCGCGCCCAGTTCGCGGACCCAGGCTTGGGTCTCCGGGCGGGAGGCGGTGCCGATCACGGTCAGGCCGGTGAGCTGGCGGGCCAGCTGCACCATAATCGAACCAACGCCACCAGCGGCGCCGACGATCAGCAGGCTCTGGCCCAGGTCAGTGTTGCCCTGAGTGATCTGCAGGCGCTCGAACAGCAGCTCCCAGGCGGTGATCGCGGTCAGCGGCAGGGCGGCGGCTTCGGCAAACGGCAGGCTGTTGGGCATGTGCCCGACGATGCGCTCATCCACCACATGCAGTTCGCTGTTGGCCCCGGCACGGTTGATTGCCCCGGCGTAGTAAACCTGATCGCCGGGCTGGAACAGGCTGACCTCGCTGCCCACCGCTTTGACGATACCGCTGGCATCCCAGCCCAGCACCTTGGCGTCGCCGTCGATTGGGGCGACGTTACGGCGGATTTTGGTGTCCACCGGGTTGACTGAAATGGCCTTGACCTCGACCAGCAGATCGCGCGGACCGGGGGTTGGAGTCGGCAGGTCAACATCCTGCAGGGCGTCGGCGTGGTCGGCGGGCAGGGAGTGGTAATAGGCGACAGCTTTCATAAAGGGCTCCTTAGACAATGCGTTGCATCAGTTGATGATCGACCTGTTCCAGCAGGTTGCCGCAGGTTTCGCCGAAGTGCAGAAAGTGGACGGTCTGCTGGTGCGCGCTGAGAGCGGCGGCGTCCTGCCATTGTTCAACCATGATGAAGCGGTTGGGCTGCTCCTGATGCAGGTGCAGGTTGTATTGCAGACAACCGGCTTCGGCCTGGCTAGGCGGCACCAGCTGGCGCAGACCGGCTTCAACCGCCTCGGCATGGCCGGGGCGTGCGGTGATGGTGGCAATCAAAGTCAGTGGCGTGGTCATGGCGAACTCCGGTTCAAGTGCTGCACATGCTCGGTTATTTGATTGACGAGAAAAACAGGCGGCTACTAGAGTCTCTTTCAATACTTTTTTGAAAATGAGCCGCCATGCTGCGTTTTGATGATCTGCAGTTGTTTGTCACCACCGCTGACCTAGGCAACCTGTCGGCCGCCGCCCGGCGCCTGGACATTTCCCCGGCGGTGGCCAGCGCTGCGCTTAAGCGCTTGGAGCAGCAACTGGACGTTCGCCTGTTCAGCCGCTCTACTCGCAGCCTGCGCCTAACCCCGGAGGGCGAGCTGTTTCTTGGTCATGCGCGCTTGGCCTTGCAGAGTCTGGATGACGGCCGGCAGCAGTTAGCCGGCAGCAAGATTGGTATCAGTGGACCGTTGCAGCTGTCTGCACCGTCGGATTTCGGTCGCAATACCTTGCTGCCTTGGTTGGATGAATTTCAGCTGGCGCATCCGCAGGTGCAGTTGCGTCTGTTGCTGGGCGATCGCGTGGCCGACCTGTTTCGCGAGCCGGTTGACATTGCCCTGCGCTACGGCGCACCGGAGGACTCCAGCCTGGTTGCCTTGCCCGTGGCTGCCGCCAACCGCCGCGTGTTGTGCGCCGCACCGCAGTACCTGCACAAGCACGGAACGCCGCAAACGGTCGATGAGCTGAGCGAACACAACTGCCTGCTCTATATGCTCGGCGGGCGGCTGCATGACCGCTGGCGCTTCAGCGACGGCAAGCGCGAGCAGGGCATCAGCGTCAAAGGTGACCGGGTCAGTGACGATGCCGACGTAGTCCGGCGCTGGGCGGTCAGCGGTGCCGGGCTGGTCTACAAATCCTGGCTGGATGTAGCTGGCGATGTACGTGCCGGACGGCTCCAGGTGCTGCTACCTGAGCTGCGCGGCGAGCCGACACCGCTCAACCTGATCTGCGCGCACCGCGCGCAACTGAGTAAGCCGGTGTTGTTGCTGCGTGAGTTCGTGCAACTTCGCTGCGCGGAGTTGTTGGCGCAGGCACCGTGGCCGAACTAAGATTGCCGCCAGCGCGCTGCGGCAATCCATCGCAGTCCCGCTGTGTCACATGTGCCCCGGAGCAATGCTAGAGTCGCGCCCCATGAAAATGACCCGTACTGATCGTCGCCTGCTGGCCTGGATGCTGTATTTCAGCGTTCTGTTCAGTGCGTTCGCTTGCAGTATCGGTCACGGCCAGATGGCCGGTCTGCAGCTCAGCGGGTTGGGCAGCCAGTACTGCTCCTTCGAGGGCAACTTCGGTGCCGGTGCCGATCTGGAAGGCTCCGGTGTGGTGGCACCCAATCCTGCCACCGGTTCCGGCTGTTCCCTGAGTTCCACCTTCAGCGCGATTATCCTGGCGGCGTTCTTCGGTCTGCTGGGCCTGCTGGCGCCCAGTCGCGCGCCCCTGCTGACGTTCTTCTTCACCCCGCGACCTGTCCGCTATCTCTGGCCCTCGGCCAACCCCCGCGCATCCCCCGTTCTGGCTTGAGTTGCTGTTGCTGCGGCCGTATTTGCGGCCGCGCTGATCACTTGAAACCAGATAAAAAACCGCGTCTGTCGGTGCTTGAAGAGCGCCCGACGGACCGAAGTTGGGGAAGTCCATGCGTCAGATATCCGTATTCAGCCTGTTGGCTGTCAGCATCAGCTTGGCCAGTTCCGCCTATGCCGAGCAGCTAAAACTGGAAGACAGCACCATCGTCGGTAAGCAGCAGGGCGATGCCACTGCGCCGACAATTGCCGAGAAGCGCGCCGAGTTTGCGCGGATTCCCGGTGGTGCCAGTGTCGTCGATGCCGAAACCTACAAGACCGGCCGCGCAAGCTCGCCGCAGGATGCTTTGGGCCAGGCCACGGGTGTGTACATTCAGTCGCGCTCCGGCGCCGAGGAATCACGTCTGTCGATCCGTGGCTCGGGCTTGCAGCGCACCTTCCACCAGCGCGGCATCCTGCTGATGCAGGACGGCGCACCGCTGAATCTGGCTGATGGCAGTGGTGACTTCCAGAGCATTGAGCCGATTGCCCTGGACCATATCGAGGTCATGCGCGGCGCCAACGCCTGGCGCTACGGCGCTGCCAACCTGGGTGGTGCGATCAACTTCGTCACACCCACCGGCAAGACCGCGCCCACGGTGCAGCTGCGCACCGAAGCGGGCAGTTTCGATTACCAGCGCATCTTCGGAGCGGTGGCTGAAGACTTTGGCGACTGGGATGCCTACCTGAGTTTCTCTGACTATTCCCAGGACGGTTTTCGCGATCACGCGCGCCAGGAGAACCAGCGCTATTTCGCCAATATCGGCGGGCGGATCAATGAGCGCTTGTCGACCCGCTTCTATATCAGCCACGTGGAAACCGATTCGGAAATCCCCGGCAGCCTGACCAAGGCGCAGTTGCGGCGTAACCCTGAGCAGGCCGCGCTGAGCACGGTGACCGGCGATAACAAGCGCGACTTCACCCTCAACCGCATCGGCAATATCACCACCCTGCAACTGGATGGCGGGCACAGCCTGGAACTGTCGAGCTTCTACAGCGAGAAATCGCTGTGGCACCCGATCTTCCAGGTGCTGGAAGTTGACAGTGAAGATGTCGGCGTACGCCTGACCCACAAATGGCAGAGCACGGATGGCTGGCGCTGGAGCGGTGGTGTGGAAGCGCTGCAAGGCCGTAACCAGGCAGAAAACTACGTTAACGTGCGCGGTAAACGCGGCAACCTGGTGGACCGTCAGGTGCAGACGGCGCGCAGCCTGAATGCCTTTACCGAGCTGGAGGTGCCGCTGGCCGAGGACTGGGCGCTGATCGGCGGCTTGACCTGGCTGCACAGCGAGCGCGATATCGATGACAAGCTGAAAAGCAGCTTCAACTTCGTCGGGATGCCGACGGGTTTCCAAGATGCGTCATTCAACCGTAGCTACAGTGCCCGGATTGGCCGGATCGGCCTGCGTCATGACCTGGCCGACGGTGTGCAGCTGTTCACTAACCTCAGCCAAAGTTACGAGCCGCCGACCTTTAGCGAGCTGACCGGAGGCGCCATCGTCACCGAGAACGAGGCGCAGAAGGCCACCACCCTGGAAGCCGGTATGCGCTTCACCCAGGGCAATCTGGACCTGGACCTGGCGGTTTACCGCAGCGAAATTCGCGACGAGCTGCTGGGTTACGTCAACCCGCTGGCCCCGACCCAGGTGATCACCACCAACGCCGACCGCACCGTGCACCAGGGCATCGAGTTCGGTGGTGCCTGGCAGCTGGGTGAGGTGGTGTTGCGCGGTCAGTACCTGCTCAATGACTTCCGCTTCGACAACGACCCGGCCTACGGCAACAACCGCATTGCCGGCGTGCCGAGCCAGTTCCTCAAGGGGGAGGCGCTGTGGCAGCGCAATGGCTGGTATGCCGGCCCAACCGTCGAGTGGGTGCCGGTGCACTACGCCGCCGACCACGCCGAGTCGCTGTATGCCGAAGCCTATGCGATCTGGGGGCTGAAGGGCGGTTATCGTCCACGTGAAGGCCTGGGCTTCTTCGTCGAAGGGCGCAACCTCTCGGACAAGACCTATATCTCCACCACCGGCGTTGTGGCCAACGCCAACGGCCAGGATGCCGCGCTGTTTATGCCCGGTGACGGTCGCAGCCTGTATGTCGGCCTGGAGTGGAAGCTTTGACGGCGGCCCTGCAAGCACAAGAGCTACCGCGCCTGACCTGGC
>Ga0209542_10008764_pt1 | contig 18770 bp, 22 predicted proteins | sample RifCSPhighO2_01_FD_184028 | JGI IMG/M metagenome (GOLD analysis project Ga0209542, IMG submission 184028) | Soil microbial communities from Rifle, Colorado - Rifle CSP2_plank highO2_0.1 (SPAdes) (version 2) | ecosystem: Environmental > Terrestrial > Deep subsurface > Rock core/Sediment ...
ATCTAGAAGGGCAAGCTGGCCGAGGGTAGCGAAAGCGAGTTCGACGCCATCATGGGCGTCAACGTCAAAGGCGTGTGGCTGTGCATGAAGCACCAGATCCCGCTGCTGCTGGCCCAGGGCGGTGGCGCCATTGTTAACACCGCGTCGGTCGCCGGTTTGGGCGCTGCGCCGAAGATGAGCATCTACAGCGCATCCAAACATGCGGTGATCGGCCTGACTAAGTCCGCTGCTGTTGAATACGCAAAGAAGAAAGTGCGGGTCAACGCCGTATGCCCGGCGGTGATCGACACTGACATGTTCCGCCGCGCCTATGAAGCCGACCCGAAGAAGGGCGAATTCGCCGCCGCCATGCACCCGGTCGGGCGCATTGGCAAGGTCGAGGAAATCGCTACTGCCGTGCTGTACCTGTGCTGCGATAACGCGGCGTTCACTACCGGCCACGCGCTGGCGGTGGATGGTGGGGCCACCGCCATCTGATTTCCTTCAGTAATAAAAAAAGCGCCCATCTGGGCGCTTTTTTTATACCTCGCCATTTCTTTCACCAAGTTGGCCACTAAAGTCACTGCTGTGTTCTAAGTCGTTGTTCAAGATCGCCCAGCGCTTTGATCAAGGAGTAAGAAAGCCGTGACTGCTGACCCGTTATTGACCCTGTTCCTGCCCATCGCCTTGGGCATCATCATGCTTGGCCTGGGCCTGTCGCTCACCCTGGCCGATTTTGCTCGGGTGGTGAAATTTCCCAAACCGGTGCTGATCGGCTTGAGCTGCCAGCTGTTGCTGCTGCCCGTGGTGTGTTTCTTCTTGGCCAAGGCCTTTGGTCTGGCCCCGGCGCTGGCAGTTGGTCTGATGCTCTTGGCCGCCTCGCCTGGCGGCACCACTGCCAACCTGTACAGCCACCTGGCGCATGGTGATGTGGCACTGAATATCACCCTGACGGCGGTCAATTCGGTGATCGCGGTGCTGACCATGCCGCTGATCGTCAACCTGTCGCTGGCCTACTTTATGGAAGGTGATCAGGCCCTGCCGTTGCAGTTCACCAAGGTGGTGCAGGTATTTGTTATCGTCCTCGGCCCGGTGGCTATTGGTATCTGGATACGCAGCCGCTTCCCTGGTTTTGCCGCACGTATGGAGAAGCCGGTGAAGATCATCTCCGCGCTGTTTCTGTTGATCATCATCATCCTGGCGGTGGTCAAGGATTGGCAGACCTTCGTCGATTACGCGCCGCTGGTGGGTGGCGCGGCGCTGGCGTTCAACCTGATCAGCCTGGCGGTGGGCTACTGGGTGCCGCGTTTGTTTAAGCTAAGCCTGCGTCAGTCGATTGCCATTGGCATGGAGATCGGCATCCACAACGGCACCCTTGCGATAGCCCTGGCACTGAGTCCGATGCTGTTGAATAACGCCACCATGTCGATCCCCGCGGCGATCTACAGCATCATCATGTTCTTCACCGCGGCAGCCTTCGGCTGGTGGGTGAACTTTGCTCATGGCAAAGAATTGAAAGCCACTGAATAGGTATCGCCGAGTATGAAAAAGCCCGTCACTTGGACGGGCTTTTTTATATCTGCAGGTTGGCTCAGTGCAGCGGCAGTTCAACACCCTCGAACAGCTCTTCCAGCTCGACCTTGCTGTGGCACTGCACGGCTTTGGCCATCATGTCACGGGTCAGGTGCGGGGCAAATTTCTCGATAAAGTCGCACATGAAACCGCGCAGGAAGGTGCCGCGACGGAAGCCGATCTTGGTCACGCTGGCTTCAAACAGTTCGCCGGCATCCAGCACCACCAGGTCCGGGTCGAGTTTGGGATCGACGGCCATCTTGGCCACGATACCCACGCCTAAGCCCAGGCGTACGTAAGTTTTGATCACGTCGGCGTCGGCGGCGGTAAACACCACTTTCGGCGTCAGACCGCGATGGCTGAAGGCTTCGTCGAGTTTGGAACGGCCGGTAAAACCGAACACGTAGGTGACGATGGAGTATTCGGCCAGGGCTTCCAGGGTCAGCTTCGGCAGCTTGGTCAGCGGATGGCCTTGAGGTACCACGACGCAGCGGTTCCAGCGGTAGCAGGGCATCATGATCAGGTCGTTGAACAGCTCCAGACCTTCGGTGGCGATGGCGAAGTCGACGGTGCCGTCGGCCGCCATTTCAGCGATCTGCATCGGCGTACCCTGGTGCATGTGCAGGGACACATCCGGGTATTGCTTGATAAAGGCACTGATCACCGGCGGCAGGGCATAGCGCGCCTGGGTGTGGGTGGTGGCGATGGACAGGGTGCCTTTCTTCTCGTTGGAGAACTCCTGGGCAATCTGCTTGATGCTTTCGACCTTGCGCAGGATTTCCCCAGCGGTGTTGATAATGCGTTCGCCGGCCGGGGTGATGCGGGTCAGGTGCTTGCCGCTGCGGGCGAAGACTTCAACCCCCAGCTCGTCTTCGAGTAGGCGGATCTGTTTGCTGATGCCGGGCTGTGAGGTGTAGAGGCTTTGTGCCGTGGCAGAAACGTTGAGGTCGTGATGCGCGACTTCCCAGATGTAGCGCAGTTGCTGAAGCTTCATAAAAATCCCTCAAAGCAAAAAGACGGCCGTTCAGGTTACCGGCGTTCTATATAACCATAATGATGATTGAAGCATTAAATCTAGACCAAAAATAGAAATGTGCTGCGCTTCTTCTAAAGATCACCTCGGCTGCGATGCTGCAGCATCGGCACCAAGTACACCGGTACTTCTGACAACTGCACCAGGCGCGACGCGGTACGGCCCAGTGGAATGTCCATATCCGTGCCGTGGCTGTGGCTACCTAGGACCAACAAATCCACACCGAGTTGCTGTGCTTCATCGAGTATCACCAAGGGGGGGTCGCCCTGTACCACGCGTACCGCCTTGATCAGATCCAAGTCATGCAACGCTTCGCCAATCTCATCGCGAAAGCCCTCCAACACCCGCTGCTCGATACTCGCCATCACTGTGCTGAGGCCATTGGTACGCAGGTCCTTGAGGCGCTCTTCATCCAGGTAGGTTTGCAGCACTGATTCCGCAAACAGGCCCATGGGCTCCACGGCGTGCACCACATAAAGGCTGGCGTTGAAGGAGCGTGTGAGTGCCAGCGCATGCTGCAGGATGTAGGGGGCGTAAAGGCCTAGGTCGGTTGCATAGAGAATCGAGCGAATCATTCGGCCTCCTTGACTGCCAGACTGGCAGGCCTGATCTGAGCTTAGCAGCGCCATCGATAAGTCAAAGAAAGCCGAGGTTTTGAGGACGAATGGTTATATAGGCAGGGAGATAGAGAGTGCTTAGCGGCGAGGGCGATTGACCGCCCTCGAGCGGGGACTAGAGCTGCGGTTCGTTGCTGATGCCGTGTGGCACATGGCCGGTAGGTACGACCTTGTTGGCTTTTTCGCAGTGGCCGGTTTGGTCGTCAAAAAACACGTCGGCGCCGAAGGTTTCTAGAATTGCGGCTTTTTCCAGACCACCAAGGAAGAACGACTCATCCAGGCGGATATTCCACTCGCGCAGGGTACGAATCACCCGCTCATGGGCCGGCGCCGAGCGGGCAGTCACCAATGCGGTGCGAATCGGGCACTGTTCTTCGGGAAACTCCTGTTGCAGACGGTGCAGGGCGGCAAGGAAGGGTTTGAATGGGCCTCCGCCGAGCAGCTCGCGGGCCGATTCACGTTCGTGGCTCTGGAAGGCTTCCAGGCCGGCCTGCTGATAGACCCGTTCGGATTCATCGGAAAACAGCACGGCATCGCCGTCGAAGGCGATACGCAGTTCATTGCTGGCCGCCCGCCGTGCGCCGCCAGAAAGAATGGTCGCAGCACCGAAGCCTGCGCGTAACGCGCTACGCACATCTTCGGCGTGGGTGGAGAGAAACAGGTGGCAGCCAAATGCGGCCAGATAAGGGTCGGGGCTTCGCCCGCCAACAAAGGCTGCGCGGGATATGCCCAGCCCGTAGTGCTGGATTGAGTTGAACGCACGTAAGCCGGTGTCGGCGCTGTTGCGCGAAACCAGGATCACCTCAACGCGCTGCTGATTGAGGGCGGTGTTCAGCGCCAGCAGCTTCTCGACCAGCGGAAAGGCATCCCCTGGCGGGAGGATCTCGTCCTCATGCTCAATCTGGTATTGGCGATAGGCCTCGACGCCCTGGCTTTCATAAATCTGGTGGCTGTCGCGCAGGTCGAACAACGCCCGCGAGGAAATCGCCAGCACCAGTTTGTCGCCTAATCCCTTGCTCATGGCTGTGTCCTATTGCGCGCGTTGTTCGAGGAACCGCAGGGTCTGATAAAGCATCTCGGTGCGCGGCATGGCGCAGCCGGCCTGCGCCGCAGCGGCCAACGGCGCGGCGTAGATGGCATGCAGCTCCAGTGGGCGCTGCAGGGCAAAGTCGTGGTACATGCTCGGCAAGTAATCCGGCATGCGGTCTGTGGCCGCCAACAGCTTGCCGGCAAACCCTGCGGGCAACTGATAGCCACAGGCGCCAGCGGCATCCACCACTTCCTGCATGATCGCCTCGATCAGCGCACGACTGTCGGCATTGCCCATCAACGCCGTGGTGGCGCTGTTCAGCAGCACGGCCAGGCCGTTGTAGGGCACGTTCCACACCAGCTTCTGCCAGCGCGCCTGGTTCAGTTCTGCCATGGCGGTGGAGTCCAGTCCAGCGGCCTGGAACAGCGCGCTGCCTTGTTCGAGGATCTGCTGACGGCTCTCGGCATCATTAGCCGGGCCTGAGTGATAGCCCAGATTGACGCTGCCCAGCGCCTGATGCTCGACCACCCCCGGTGCGCTGCGATGGGCGCAGATATAGCAAAGGCCGCCCAGCAGGTGCAGCGAGTCCGGCAGCAGTGGGCGCAGCTCGTCTTCTACGGCCAGGCCGTTCTGCATCAGCACCACCTTGGCGCCAGGCGCGGCGGCATGGCTGATCAGCGGAGCGAGTTCGGCGTTGCTGGTGGTTTTAGCGCCGATCAGCAGCCAGTCGCACGGCGGCATATCAGCCGCTGACTGATACGCCTGCACGTTATCCAGGTGCAGGTTGCCGTGTAGGGCACTGTTGACGTGCAAGCCTTGGCTGGCGACTGCGGCGAACTCGCTGCGCAGCAGAAAATGCACATCAAAGCCGGTACGGGCCAGCATCAGGCCATAGAAGCCGCCAATGGCGCCGGAGCCGATAATGCCGATACGGGGAGTTGGGGTCATCAGGGTAAGTCCTCTGCGGGGCGCGACAGGGCAGTGTCCAGCGCCTGAATAAGTGCGGCGGGCTGCAGACGGCTCTGCAGCGCGCCATAAAACTGACCATCGCGCACTACGAATAGCGCCGGGAGCTGAAATACCTCATAACGCGTCACTAAACCGCCGTTGTCGGCCGCATCGACCCAGGCCAAGCGTTGGATGGGTAAGGGTAACTTATGCAGCTCACGCTTCACCCAACGGCAACTGGCACAACCTATGCTGGTAAATATCAGCAATGAGATGCCAGGCGCGTCGAGCAAGTAGCGGTCTGCATCTAAATCGGTCAGTTCCAGCTCAGTCACTATACTGGCCAATGTGGTATCAAATTGATGGCATCCGAGGTAGTCATAAGATGCGTCACTTTTTGCGTCATCCCAGTGATATGCCCGTTGAGTTAGTGCTGCGTAAACAGGCGTTCGTGCCCAAGCAGCGGCTGAACAATATCAGTCTCGGCGGTGTGGCTTGCAACTCCAACCGTGCTTTTCGCCGCGGTACGGCCATCGAGTTGCGTATTCCGTTGTTCGGCGAGCATGCGCGTTACCCAGGCCTGGTGGCGTGGTGCCGCAAACAGGAAGACAAATACCTGGTGGGTATCGCCTTTGTCGATGAGGACACCCTGTTTCGCGCGCGCATGGTCGAGCAGGTCTGCCAGATTGAGCATTATCGTCACCAGCGCGAGCAGGAACTGGGTTGCAGCCTGCCAGTCGAGGTGGTGGCGCAGGAGTGGATCAGCCAGCATGCCGCCGAATTTTCCCGCGCCAGCCTGAATTAGTTGAATCGTCCACTCGGCGCGGCTTAAGCCGCAAAGCCCATTGTCGAGCCAGGCCTATACGCGCTAAGGTTCGGCTTCCCCGCTGTGCTCATATTGCTGTGCTCCGCCACACGGGGATCGCTGGCGGCCGGCACCCGTGACCTGATGACTCTGACTGATGAATAGCACGATGGCTGATTTACCGATTGATGACCTGAACGTTGCCTCCAACGAAACCCTGATAACCCCCGCACAGCTCAAGCGTGAAATTCCGCTGACCGATGCTGCCTTGCGCACGGTTGCCAGCGGTCGTGAGGTGATCCGCAATATTCTCGATGGCAAGGATCATCGCCTGTTCGTGGTGGTCGGGCCGTGTTCGATCCACGATATCAAGGCCGCCCACGAGTATGCCGAGCGCCTCAAGGCGCTGGCTGCCGAGGTTTCGGACAGTCTGTATCTGGTTATGCGGGTGTATTTCGAGAAGCCGCGTACCACTGTCGGCTGGAAAGGCCTGATCAACGATCCGTTTATGGATGACTCGTTCAAGATTCAGGATGGCCTGCATATCGGTCGCCAGTTGCTCCGTGACTTGGCTGAAATGGGCCTGCCGACCGCGACCGAAGCCCTCGACCCGATTTCCCCGCAGTACCTGCAGGACCTGATCAGCTGGTCGGCCATCGGCGCGCGCACCACTGAATCGCAAACCCACCGCGAGATGGCCTCGGGCCTGTCTTCGTCAGTGGGCTTCAAGAACGGCACCGATGGCGGCCTGACTGTGGCGATCAACGCCCTGCAGTCGGTTTCCAGCCCGCACCGTTTCCTCGGCATCAACCAGGAAGGTGGCGTGTCCATCGTCACGACCAAAGGCAATGCCTACGGCCACGTGGTGCTGCGCGGTGGCAACGGCAAGCCGAACTACGATTCGGTGAGTGTTGCCGTTTGTGAGCAGGAACTGACCAAAGCCGGCATACGTCCAAACATCATGGTCGATTGCAGCCATGCCAACTCCAACAAGGACCCGGCCCTGCAACCGCTGGTGATGGACAACGTCGCCAACCAGATTCTCGAAGGCAACCAGTCGATCGTCGGCCTGATGGTGGAAAGCCACCTGGGCTGGGGCAACCAGTCGATTCCCAAGGACCTCAGCCAGCTCAAGTACGGCGTGTCCATTACCGATGCGTGCATCGATTGGGAAAGCACCGAGAAAACCCTGCGCGGCATGCACGCCAAGCTTAAGGATGTGCTGCCGAAGCGTCAGCGCGGCTGATTGCACCGGCTGTAACAAAAACGGGCTTATGTGTATGCATAAGCCCGTTTTTTATACCTGCTAATTACGCGTCTCGCTTGCCCCAGTTAAGAATCGCCAAGGTCAGCAAGCCCGCAACAATCCCCCAGAACGCCGAGCCCACGGAGAACAGGGTCATGCCCGAGGCGGTTACCAGAAAGGTTATCAGCGCCGCTTCACGCTCTTTCGGCTCGCTCATGGCTTGGGTCAGGCCGCCGATGATCGAAGCGAACAGCGCCAGTGCCGCGATGGAGAGGATCAGGGCTTTCGGTAGCGCGGCAAACAACGCCGCCAGGGTGGCGCCGAAGATACCGGCAATGCCGTAGAACACTCCGCACCAGATGGCAGCGGTGTAGCGTTTTTTCGGGTCTTCGTGGGCTTCCGGGCCGGCGCAGATCGCTGCGCTGATGGCCGCCATATGGATGCCGTGGCTACCGAACGGCGCCAGCAGCATCGAAGTCAGTCCTGTCGTGGTCAGTAGTGGGCTGGCCGGCACGTCATAGCCGTTGGCGCGTAACACGGCCATGCCTGGCAAGTTCTGCGAGGCCATGGCGACGATAAACAGTGGAATGCCGATGCTGATGACCGCTGCCAGGGAGAAGCTCGGTGTGGTCCATTCCGGCACCGCCATTTGCAGCTCGAATTGCTCGAAATTGAGCAGGCCGAAGACCGCAGCCAGCACGCTGCCGACAATCAGTGCCGCCAGCACCGCATACCGCGGTAGCAGCCGTTTACCCAACAAGTAAGCGAGCAACATCGCCACCACCAGCAGCGGCTGCTGTTCGGCGGCTACGCAGATTTCCAGACCGATTTTGAAAAGCACGCCCGCCAGCAGCGCTGCCGCAATGGAGGCGGGAATACGCCGCATTAGGCGGTCAAACGTGCCCGTCAGGCCGATCAGTACAATCAGCCCTGAAGCGAAGATATAGGCCCCAATTGCCTCGCTATACGGCACGCCGGGCAGACTGGTGATCAGCAGGGCCGCGCCAGGGGTGGACCAGGCGATCATGATCGGCGCGCGATAACGCAGCGACAGGCCGATGCAGCAGATCGCCATGCCAATCGACAGCGCCCAGATCCACGATGAAATCTGCCCGTTGGTCAGCCCTGCGGCTTGGCCAGCCTGGAACATCAGCACCAGCGAGCTGGTGTAGCCAGTGAGCATGGCGATAAACCCGGCGACTACCGCCGAGGTAGAGGTGTCGGCCAGCGGCCGAAGGCGGGTTTGCGGCAGGTCGTGCATCAGAGCAGTCCGGTGTCGGCGAAGATGGGGTACAGCGAGGCTACCAGCAGTAAGGCCATGCCAATATTGAAGATGCGCAGCGCTCTGGCGTTGCTCAGCCAGTTGCGCAGCAGGCTACCGGCGACCGTCCACAGGCCGACGCTAGGGCAGTTGACCAGGGCGAACAGCGCCGCGATCAGCAGCACATTGATTACGAAGTTTTCCTGCGGGGTGTAGGTGGTGATAGCGCCGATGGCCATGATCCAAGCTTTCGGGTTGACCCACTGAAAGGCCGCTGCCTGCAAAAAGGTAAACGGCTTGCCCACCGGCTTTCCGCCATCCTGCGGCGCACCAGAGCCGGCAATCTTCCAGGCCAGGTACAGCAGATAGGCCGCGCCCAGATAGCGCAATACGTCATACAGCAGCGGTACCTGCTCAAATAACTGGCCAAGACCGAGGCCGACCGAGGCTACCAGCAGCATAAACCCCAGGCTGATGCCGAACATATGCGGCAGGCTGCGGCGCAGGCCGAAATTCACCCCGCTGGCGAGCAGCATCATATTGTTCGGGCCCGGCGTCACCGAGGTGACAAAGGCAAAGGCGATAAAGGCGAGCAGCAGTTCGGTGGTCATGGCGCAGCACTCAGGGGCAGTGCTGATCAGCCTAGGGGGAGATGCTCAGAGCGTCGCGGTACAGCGATGCAGGCAATGGGCGGTACAGTTTCAGTTGGCTCGGTCGCAGCGTCAGTACAGTTTTAGCGAGGGTGCTCTCTCAGCCTTCATTTGCGCTGTTGTGCAGGGTTTGGTTGACCTGTAACCAGCCGCTCACGGCTGTTTCTCCGGCTTCACTGAACGCCCGTTGCAGCAGCTTGGCCTGTTCACGGCGCAGAGCCTGTTCCAGCTTGGCGCCTTCGGCAGTAAAGCCGAGTAAGCGTTTGCGCTTGTCGTCTTCAGCGGCAAGGCTCTGCACGAGGTTCATTTCCAGCAGCTGACGCAGCGGGGTGTTTAGTGCTTGTTTGCTTACACCCAGGTAGCCGAGCAGCTCTTTCATGCTCAAGCCAGGGTATTTGGCGATAAAGAACAGAATGCGGTGATGCACGCGCGACAGGCCGCGGCGCGCCAGCATCTCATCGGCCTTGGCGGTAAACGCCTGATAACCGAAGAAGAACGCTTCCATGGCGGTCTGTTGAGTGTTTGGGTTTTTAAGGTCAAGCATGTTGACGTATCCAGGCTGATCGTCGTAGCTTCTGTCAAACAGAGCTTTGGTCAAACAGTTTGACCTATTTTTATTTGCCTTCGCTACCGGTGTATCCATGGCCTTCTCCGAACGTGTTGCCCGCCTGAAAAGCTCCCTTATCCGTGAAATCCTGGCTGCCGCGCAGCGTCCAGAAGTGATGTCGTTTGCCGGCGGTCTGCCGGCCGAGCCGATGTTGCCGCGGGTGGAATGGGCGGATATGCCCACCAGCATGGGGCAATACGGTACCAGCGAAGGCGAGCCTGAGCTGCGTGAAGCGATTGCTGAGGAGGCGCGCGCCTTGGGCGTACCCTGCGACGCCAGCCAGGTGCTGATCGTCAGCGGTTCGCAGCAAACCCTGGATTTGGCCAGCAAGCTGTTTATCGATCCGGGTACCGAGGTGTTGCTGGAGGCGCCGACTTACCTCGCGGCATTGCAGGCTTTTCAGTTGTTCGGTGCCGATTGCATCGCCGTGCCGCAGGAAGCCGATGGCCCGCAGATCGATGCGTTGCGCGCGCGCCTGCAGAACCACAAGCCGGCTTTCGCCTATCTAATCCCAACGTTCCAGAACCCTTCGGCGGTGCGCTACAGCGAAGCCAAGCGCGATGCTGTGGCAGCCTTGCTCGATGAGTTTGGCGTGACCCTGATCGAAGATGAGCCCTACCGTGAAATGGTGTTTGATGATGGCAGCGCCACACCGATTGTCAGCCGCCTTAAACAGGCCAGCTGGATCTACACTGGCACCGTGTCGAAAACCCTGCTGCCTGGCCTGCGCGTTGGTTACCTGATTGCCACCCCAGACCTGTACCCCTATTTGCTGCGGTTGAAACAGTCCGCTGACCTGCACACCAACCGTATTGGTCAGTGGCAGGCGCTGCAATGGCTGGGCACGCGGCATTACCGCGAACACTTGGCCGAATTGCGTGATTTCTACCGGGTGCGCCGTGATGCCATGCAGGACGTGCTGGTTGAGCATTTCAGCGACCTGGCCGACTGGCAGATTCCTCAAGGTGGGCTGTTCTTCTGGCTGACCCTCAAGCAGCCGCTGGATACGCGTACGCTGCTGGCGCCGGCGCTGGCGCAGAACGTGGCGTTTATGCCGGGCGAACCGTTCTTTATTGATCCGGACGCTAACCCCGGGCATTTGCGGCTTAACTTCAGCCACGTTGCGCCGGAGCGCCTGAGTGAAGGCCTCAAGCGCCTGGCCGAGGTGATTCGCCAGGCACAAGCAAGCTAGTCCATGCGTTAAGCAGGTTAGGAGGAGGGCGATATGTATAAGGTCTATGGCGATTACCGCTCGGGCAACTGCTACAAGGTCAAGCTGATGCTGCACCTGCTGGATCAGCCCTATGAGTGGATCCCGATTGATATCCTCAAGGGCGAAACCCAGAGCGACGCCTTCCTGACCAAAAACCCCAACGGCAAGATTCCCGTACTTGAGCTGGACGACGGCACCTGCCTGTGGGAGTCCAATGCCATCCTCAACTTCCTCGCCGATGGCAGCGCGTTTCTGCCCAGCGAGCCGCGTCTGCGCACCCAGGTGCTGCAGTGGCAGTTTTTCGAGCAATACAGCCACGAGCCTTACGTCGCTGTGGCACGCTTCATCCAGCTGTATCAGGGCCTGCCCGAAGCGCGCCGCAGTGAGTACGAGGAGTGCCATGTGCGCGGTCACAAGGCACTCAAAGTGATGGAGAAGCAGCTGCAGCGCACGTCGTATCTGGTTGGCGAGTACTTCTCGATTGCCGATATCGCCCTGTACGCCTACACCCATGTGGCGGATGAAGGCGGCTTTGATCTGACGCCCTATCCGGCCATTCGCGCTTGGCTGGAGCGGGTTGCCAGCCATCCGCGTTATGTCGGTATGCTCGACTGATAGCTGTCGGATCAGCTGAGCGGTGAGAGGCGCTGCGCTTTCTCACCGCTCAGTCGCCAGTTCGCCGTAAAAAGCACTTATCATTCAACGATCTATCTTCTGGCTGGGTCGCGAATGCCATCTGCTGTTCAGCGCTACAAGCGGCTGTTGTCCGCTGCACTGGCGCGCTACTTTCCTCACACCACAGCTTATCTGCGTGCCGAGCGTGAAGCGGCGGTGCAGTTAAAAAAGCCTGCACCACGGGCCAAAAAAGCGGCTAGCAAGGGTCAATCTGCTGGCGCGAAGCCGTCGGCTAATCCGCGCCGCGCTGCCAGTAAACCACGCACTCAAGGCATTTACGGGCCGGCCATGCTGACAGTCGAGGCCGAGCAAGCTCAGGCTATGCGCGAGCAGGTGGCGCGGGCGGTGACGGCGGGGCTGCTCAGTGCGCCATCGGATGAACAGTGGGCGATGATCCTCAGCAATCATCCGCTGACGCGCATCTTCGCCGGGGCCGGCTCGGGCAAATCCACCACGCTGGTGCTGCGGGTGGCATTTATGTTCTGCCATTTGGGTATCAAGCCTGACCAGCTGACGGTGATTTCCTTTACCAATGCCTCCTGCGCCGAGCTGCGCGAACAGCTGCTCAAGGTGTTGGGCTTCTTCGACTATCCCTTCGATGCTGTGCAGGGACGCCAATGCGTACGCACCTTCCACGCGGCCATGGGCAGCGTGGCCAAGAGCCTGCTGAACAACCCTCGCTGGTTTGAGCAACTGGATGACCCACAAGCTGTGAGCCGCGAACTGGATAACCCGCTGAGCGCCGGACGGCTGCGGCCGGCCCAACAGCGTCTGCTTAAGCAGGCTTACCAGCAGTGCTATGCCGAGCAGCCGGAATTTCGCAAGCGGGTGCATAGCCTGCTGCAATTACCCTTGCCGCCGGCTGAGAGTAAGCGTCTGCCGAAGGCACCGTTGGATGCCTACAAGCTGTCGGGCGAATTCAGTGCTGCGCCGCTCTATGAAGCGTTCTACGCCCAGGCCGGGTTTGCCGAAAGCATCGGCGTTGAGCTGTCGACTATGCAGCCGCAACGCCTCGACACTGCAATACCAGTGCGTGAGTTTCTTGAGGCATTGCTGCTGTTCTGGCCCTATTTCCAGCGCGCTTTGCAGGAGCAGGGGCTGTTGACCTTTAACGCCGCCTTTGCCCAGCTGACGGCAAGGCTGAATGCAGTCGGGCAGGGCGTGGCCGCGTCACTGCTTGCGCCGTTCAGCCATCTGCTGATTGATGAGTTTCAGGACATCTCGCCGCAGATCGTTCAGTGGCTGCAGGCCGTGCAGCGCACGCTGGCTGGGCAGGGGGCTGCGGTCAGTCTGATGGCCATCGGCGATGACTGGCAGTCGATCTACGGCTGGCGCGGCAGTTCGCCGGAGCTATTTATCGACTTTGATCGGCACTTTCCCGGGAAAGGTAAAGTCAAGCGCAGCGCCTTGCTGACCCTGGCCAACAACTACCGTTCGATTGAGCCGATTATTCGTGACGCTGAAGCGCTGCTCGGCGACGTGCAGCACAAACAGGCAAAGGCCAGCCAGGCGATTAAAGCCACGCAGCCGGGCGATCATGGCGTGCGCCTGATTCAGCGCTTCGACAGCAAGGCGCGTCAGCCGGAGTTGCTCAAACAGATCCGCGCGCAGTGCGCTTACGCCGCCGAGCGCAACAGCCGCGAACGCAATGCCGTGCTGCTACTGAGCCGGCGGAATGAGCCACTGCAAGCCATTACCGCGCAGCTGGACAAGCAGCTGCCGGTCAAGGCCTACACCATCCACCGCGCCAAGGGCCTGCAGGCCGAAGTGGTGATCATCCTCGATGACTGCCAACCACCTGAGCCGCACCCGCTGCGCAATGCGCTGTACGCCTACTCGGGCTTCTTCAGCAACAGCTACGACCAGGCCATGCAGGATGAAAGCTTGCGCCTGGCCTACGTGGCGATCACCCGCGGCGTCAGCCGGGTGTTCTGGTATTGCCAGAAGACTCAGGGCGCAACGCGGGTGTTGGCGGAGCGCAATTGATAGACGCTGTCAGGCATCGCGCAGCAGGTCATGGGTGTTGAGCAAGTCGTAGGCGATCTGCGGGCGTTTTTCCAACCCGCGGCGAATGGCGGTGGGAATGGCCTGGCGGGTTTTGCGGCACAGCCCTGGCAACTCATCGATCTGAATGGCAATGCCGCGCATGCTGCGTACTTCATTGAAGCCTGGGGCAACCGCGACACGTACGCCGAGTTGTTCGTAGATGCGCCGCTGCAGCTTCTCCAGGTCCGCCAGGCTCTCAAGGTTTTCCAGGCGCTCTAGCAGGCGCTTTTCCTCGGTGCGGGTAAGCAACAGGATGCGCACATCGCTGTTGGCTTGCTGCAATAGCTGCTCCCGCCCGCAATCGCAGGCACCGGGTGGGCAGGGTTGGCGCAAGGGTGGGGTGCTGGTCATGGGTTCCGATCATAGCCATCGGCGGGTGCTTTTGCCCATGCTCGGGCATGGACAAAGCTGTTATTGGGCGGATAATCCGCCTCCATATCTTTGCCTACGACAACATCCAACGCCATGCGCTCACTGCGAACTGCCCTGATTTGCATGCTGATGCTCGCCTTGCCAGCGCAGAGCATGGCGGCTCTCAGCATGCAGTTATGCGCGGTAACCCTGCAGAGCGGGCCGATGGCCAAGGCTGATGCGCAAATGGCGGCGCACCATCCGGGCGCGATGGTCATGGCTCAGTCGGCTGAGGCGTCTGCCCATGGCCAACATCACGCCGGCGATAACTCCAGCAAGTCCCTACCTGCCGCCGATAACAGCCTGTGCAGCCTTTGCGCGTTCTGTGTCGGTGCGGTGGCCCTGAGCGCGGTGGTTGTCAGTAATTCTCCACTGCAAGCAGTCGAGCCGTCCCTGGCGCGACTGGATCAGTTTGTCGGCTTTATCAGCGAACCCCTCGAACGTCCCCCTCGGTTATTTCTCGTCTGAACACCGTGTTGTTGTGTGTGGCCAGCTCTTTGGAGCGGCCTGCTCACAGCGTTTATTCAGTTTTTATTCCGAGAAATTAACCATGAGTGCATCTTCAAATGCTGTTGCGTTGCTACTGAGCCTGGGCCTTCTGTTGGGCAGCGGCGCTGCGTTGGCCGCTGGCGAGCATCACAGCGGGCATCACGCGGCAGTGCCGGCCAAGCAGCAGAAGGCCTGGGGGATTGCCGGCGAGCCGGAGCAGGTCAGTCGTACCATCGAAATCAGTATGAGTGATCAGATGCGTTTCAGCCCCGATCAGCTTGACGTCAAGCAGGGCGAAACCATCCGCTTTGTTCATCGTAACGAGGGGCAGGTTATGCACGAGTTCGTGCTCGGCACCCAAGCTGAGTTACAGGCGCATGCTGCGATGATGGCGACATCTGCTTGCATGCAGCATGAATCAGCGGATATGACGCATGTGGCACCTGGACAGCGCGAGGAGGTTATCTGGACCTTCAACCGTGTCGGTGAATTCGACTTTGCCTGCCTGATTCCCGGCCACTACCAGGCCGGAATGGTCGGCAAGGTAAGAGTGCTGGCGAACTGAATACGTTGGGCTGAGTGATCAGCCATAGCGCTGAAACAACCGGGGCCGCTAAGCGGCCCCGGTTGTTTGTTCAGACTGCAGCGAAGCGCTCATCGAGATAAGCGATGATCGCTTTGGACTCGTACAGCCAGGCGCTCTGGCCGTTTTCTTCGATGCGCAGGCACGGCACCTTGATCTTGCCACCTTGTTGCTCCAGCTCACTACGTGCCTGGGCGTCGTTCTTGGCGTCGCGCAGAGCCACCGGCACATTCAGCTTGTGCAGGGTGCGGCGGGTTTTTACGCAGAACGGGCAGGCGTGGAACTGGTACAGCGCGAGGTTGCTGGCGCTTTGCTCGACCGCAGCCTGAGCTTCTAGGGTGCGTTTAAGCTTGGCCGGACGGTTGATCCAGTCGAGGAATATGATCAACTGGCCGAGGCCAATGCGCAGTGCCTTGATAATCATGCGGGGGCAAACCTTGGGTAGCTAAATACGGGCGCGCAGCTTACCCGAGTTTGCTGCGATTGGCCCGGCGCTGGCCGTGCTCCCGGTCGAACGGCATAATTTGCGCTCGATTGCCTGACCCTGCTGAGCCTGCGATGAAACCCGAAGACCTGTTGCTGCTGGTGACCCGCGAAATGCCGTTTGGCAAATACAAAGGCCGTTTGCTCGCCGATCTGCCGGGTAACTACCTCAACTGGTTTGCCCGTGAAGGTTTCCCCCAGGGTGAAATCGGTCGGCTGCTGGCGCTGATGCAGGAGATCGACCATAACGGCCTGTCGGGCCTGCTCGACCCTTTACGCACCAAGCCACGCGTGCCGTTCAAGGGCCAGTAGGCTTTCACAGTGCAATAAAAAACCGGCTTGTGGCCGGTTTTTTATTGCACGCCATCCATGGCGGCAGGGTGTGTCGCCGTAGCGACGGTAAACAGTGCTTCGGGCAATCTGCATTGCCCAGCAGGCGCTTTACTGCGCCTGGCTGACCTCTGGGGTGAGGGCCAGCGGTGGCACTTCAACGAACTCCAGTTGCAGGCGTTCGCTGCTCCAGGCGCGGGTCTGATTAGTCAGCGCCAGGTCGTCATTCAGCTTTTGGCCGTAGGACGGGATGATTTCTTTCAGCTTGGTTTGCCATTCTGGACTCTGCATCTTGTCCTTGAAGGTCTTCTCCAGCACCGAGAGCATGATCGGCGCGGCCGTTGAGGCACCTGGCGAGGCACCGAGCAGGGCTGCGATGCTGCCATCAGCGGCGCTGACCACTTCGGTGCCGAACTGCAGAATGCCGCCGTGTTCGGCGTCTTTCTTGATGATCTGCACGCGCTGACCCGCCTGGATCAGCTCCCAATCCTCCGATTTGGCATTGGGGAAGTACTCGCGTAGCGAATCCATGCGGTCTTCCTGGCTGAGCATCAGTTGGCCCATCAGGTAGGTGCTGAGCGAGAAATTATCGATGCCGGCGTGGGTCATCGGCAGGATGTTGTCGGTGGTCAGGGCGCTGAAGGTGTCGAGCAGCGAGCCGTTTTTCAGAAACTTGGTGGAGAAGGTGGCGAACGGTCCGAACAGCAGCACCTTTTGGCCCTCGATTACACGAGTGTCGAGGTGCGGCACGGACATCGGCGGCGAACCGACCGAAGCTTTGCCGTAGACCTTGGCCTGATGCTGCGCGACGATTTCCGGGTTGCTAGTGGCCAGGAACGAACCGCCGACCGGGAAGCCAGCATAGCCTTCGGCCTCGCTGATGCCGGACATCTGCAGCAGCTTCAGCGCGGCGCCGCCGGCGCCGATAAACACAAACTTGGCGTTGATGGTTTTCTCGGCGCCGCCGTTGGCCAGGTCGGCCACCTGCACGTTCCAGGTGTTGTCGGCATTGCGCTCGATACCGCGCACTTCATGCTGCAGGTTAAGGCTGACGTTGTCCTGCTGGCTCAGCGAATCGAACAGCTGGCGGGTGATTTCACCAAAGTTGACGTCGGTGCCGATCGAGACGCGGGTGGCGGCAAGCTTCTGCCCAGGCTCGCGGCCTTCCATCACCAGCGGTACCCACTGCTTGATCTGCTGCGGGTCTTCGGAATATTCCATGCCACGGAACAGCGAACTGGCCTGCAGGGCGGCATGGCGCTTCTTGAGGAACTCGACGTTGTCATCACCCCAGACAAAGCTCATGTGCGGCACGTTGTTGATAAACGAAGGCGGATTGTTCAGCACCTTGCGTTCAACTTGATAGGCCCAGAACTGTTTGGAAATCTCGAAGGACTCGTTGATTGCCACCGCCTTGCTGATATCGATGCTGCCATCGGCCAGCTCGGGTGTGTAGTTCAGCTCGCAGAAGGCCGAGTGGCCGGTGCCGGCGTTGTTCCAAGCATTGGAGCTTTCATCGGCGACGCGATCGAGGCGTTCGTAGATGTCGATGCTCCAGCCGGGCTCCAGTTCATTGAGGTAGGTGCCCAGGCTGGCACTCATGATGCCGCCGCCAATCAGCAGAACATCCACGGATTTTTCCGGCTCGGGGTGCTTGGCGCAGCCGATCACGCTCAGGCACAGCAGGGTCAATAGGAGCTTTTTCATTAAACCAACCATTTTAATCGGTGAAGTCAAAGTGACGACCTGCGCCGACACGGGATCAGGCGTGTGGCAATAGCGCGCTGGCCCGTCGGCGAGCGACAGGCGCGGGGCAGGGTGTGCAGGGCGTCGTGTGCATAACGGCAGCGGCCCAAGGCGTGGCGACTGGCGTTGCCTGGGCTAATCGCAAGAAGCATGCCCGCTACTGCAAAGCGTTGGACTGCGGCGCGCTGCCGCAGTTGCACGGGTTTGCTCGGCGGCTCTAGGTGGCGTGATCTCGCCATGCTCGGGCGGATTTATTGAGGCTTTTGGCGGAATCTCGCCGCTTGCCTTGAGAGCGTGCAGGCAGAAAAAAACCGGCGCAGGGCCGGTTTCTTCTGACTCAGAGCTTGATCAGTTATTGATCAGGCTGAGGAATTCACTGCGTGTGGCGGCGTTTTCACGGAACTCGCCGAGCATCACCGAGGTGACCATGGAGGAATTCTGCTTCTCCACACCGCGCATCATCATGCACATGTGCTGCGCTTCGATCACCACTGCAACACCGAGGGCGCCGGTGACCTGCTGGATGGCTTCGGCGATTTGCCGGCTGAGGTTTTCCTGGATCTGCAGGCGGCGTGCGTACATGTCGACGATGCGGGCGACTTTCGACAGACCGAGCACCTTGCCGTTGGGGATATAGGCGACATGGGCCTTGCCGATAAAAGGCAGCAGATGGTGTTCACACAGCGAGTACAGCTCGATGTTCTTCACCAGCACCATTTCGCTGTTGTCGGAGCTGAACAGCGCGCCGTTGGTGACTTCTTCGAGGGTCTGCTGATAGCCCTTGCACAGGTACTGCATGGCTTTGGCGGCGCGCTTGGGCGTGTCGAGCAGGCCTTCGCGGGATACGTCTTCGCCAAGTTGGCCAAGGATCTCGGTGTATTGCTGTTCCAGGGACATGGACAATCTCGTAGGTCTTTCTAAAGGGCGCAGGTTAGGCCGCGAGGGTCGGGCTGGCAAGTGCGCAGGCCGCCAGCTGCAGGGGCTTATTCGTCGCGGCCATCCATCATGGTGCGTTTGAGCATCACGTACACCGCGCCGGTGCCGCC
>Ga0209542_10008765_pt1 | contig 18766 bp, 16 predicted proteins | sample RifCSPhighO2_01_FD_184028 | JGI IMG/M metagenome (GOLD analysis project Ga0209542, IMG submission 184028) | Soil microbial communities from Rifle, Colorado - Rifle CSP2_plank highO2_0.1 (SPAdes) (version 2) | ecosystem: Environmental > Terrestrial > Deep subsurface > Rock core/Sediment ...
AGCATTGAATCCCTGCCCTTGCGGTTTTTTTGGAGACAAGACGCATGAGTGTACCTGCAGTCCTTCGCAGATATTAAAGTATCAGAAGAAAATCTCCGGTCCTCTTCTTGACAGAATTGATATTCATGTTGACGTACCTCCGGTTAAAGTAGAAAAAATAACAGGCGAAGATGAGGCTTTGGAAACTTCGGATAAAATAAGAGCAAGAGTGAAAAAAGCCAGAAAAAGGCAAAGCGAACGTTTTAAAGGTTCAAAAATTGTTGCCAATAGCGATATGGGTGCGCGGGAAATAAAAAATTTCTGCAAATTAGAAAAAGAAGCGCTTGAACTTGCTAAAAATGCGATGATAAAACTTTGTTTATCCGCAAGATCATACCATAAGCTTATAAAAATAGCGCAAACTATTTCAGATCTTGAAGGCAAAGAACAAGTTTCTAAAAATCACATTCTTGAAGCTCTTCAATATAGGCCAAGAAGTTATTTTGAAAGGTAATGCTTGAAGCGTTTAGTTTATAATAGTATTTCTATGAAGGGATTAACAGAAAAACAGGCAAGAGGATTACTGGTTACGTTTGGCGAAAACAAAATTGAAACAGCAAGAAAAGTTTCTTTGGTTACCCTGCTTTTGGACCAGTATAAAAACTCCATATCTTTTATTCTTTTTATTGCCTCTCTTTTTTCTTTTATCATACGGGAATTTACCGATATGATTTTTATATTGTTTGTACTTGTTTCAAACGGTTTATTCAGCTTTTTTCAAGAATTTAAAGCGGAGAAAACGCTGGAGAAACTTAAAGACTTTACAGTTGCCAAAAGCCGAATTATAAGGGAAGGAAAAGAAAAAGAAATTGATGCCAGAGAGATTGTTCCCGGAGATACGGTCATTTTGCGGGAAGGAGATAGAATACCAGCAGACGGATCCCTGATTTCTCATTTGCCGATGGAAGTTGATGAATCTGTTTTTACGGGAGAATCTTTTCCGGTTGAAAAAGCAAAAGAGGATTTACTTCTTTCCGGTACTTTTGTGACGCGCGGAAGAGGAGAAATGACAATTGACAGAACAGGTTTAAAAACCAAAATCGGTGAGATAGCAAAGGCAATGAGCGAAATCAAAAAGTCAAAAACACCTCTTGCTTCCAACATGGATATTCTTGGAAGAAAAATTGCCATATTCACAATACTGTTTTGTTTTTTTCTTATACCGGTAGGTCTTTCACAAGGCAGAAATCTGAAACAGCTGATTCTTACTATAATCAGTCTTTCGGTAGCAGTAATTCCTGAAGGTCTACCTTTAGTAGTAACTGTTGCGCTTGCAGTTGGTGTTTACAGGATGGCAAAGGAGCGTGCAATTGTCCGTAAAATGGATGCAATTGAGACATTGGGTGCAACAAACGTGATTTTGACAGATAAAACAGGAACTTTAACAAAAAACAGGATGTCCGTGAAAGAGTTCTGGCTTCCGACGCAGGAAAATCTTAAGTTGCTGCTGCGCGCCTGCGTACTGGGTAATACCGCTACCATTATAGAAAAAGAAAACAGGAAAGGATTTGAGATTTTAGGAGACAAGACTGATGCTGCCTTTTTACTTTTTGTGAAAGATAGAGTAAAGGATATAGAATTTTACCGAAATGAAGGAAAAATAATTTTTGAAAAACCGTTTGATCCGATCACGAAAACGGTTGAAATTGAATGGGAAGAAAAGGATAAAAAACATTATTTTGTAAGGGGTGCTCCGGAAAGCGTTGTCCAAATGCTGGAAGAAAATACCAGGCGTGAAACTGAGGACAAATTCACTCAGCTGGCTAAGAAGGGTTTAAGAGTGATTGGATTTGCTCACAAAGGCGGACAGGGTGAGTTCAAACTGTTGGGACTGATTGGTATATATGATCCTCCACGCGAAGAGGCAAAAGAGGCTCTTTATAAGGCCAGAGAAGCAGGGATAAGAGTGGTTATGGTAACAGGTGATAATCCGGAAACTGCCAAAAATATTTCTGAGGAAGTGGGGTTGATAGAAAAAGATGAACTTGTTATGACATCTTCCGACCTTGAAAAGCTTACAGATGATAACCTGCTTGAGATTCTGCCAAGAGTAAGGATTTTTGCAAGGACCAGACCTGAGGACAAACTAAGGCTTGTCAAACTTTACAAAAAAGCAGGATTTATAGTGGCCGTAACCGGAGACGGAGTTAACGATTCTCTTGCTTTGCAGGAATCAAATATTGGTGTGGCAATGGGAGAAAAAGGAACGGATGTGGCAAAAGAAGCAGCTGACATTGTGATTACGGACGACAATTTTTATACTGTTGTAAAAGCCGTTGAAGAAGGCAGGGCAATCTTTAACAATATCTTAAAGGTAATTTTATATCTATTGTCAACAAACGTAGCGGAATTTTTGGTCATTGCGCTTGCCATACTGATAAAACTTCCAATCCCATTACTGCCTACTCAAATTCTTTGGATTAATTTGGTCTCAGATGGTCTTCCATCTCTTGCCCTTGCCTCGGACATAAAAAGAACAGGACTGCTAACGGGTAAACCCAGAAACATAAAAGAGCAGATATTAAACAAAGAGAGGTTGGTTTATATTGTTTTAATTGGTTTGATTATTGCTTTGATAACCCTGGGTATATTTGTTTTTAGCCTGGGCAGATTTTCCGAAGATCAGGCTCGCCTGATTACTTTTGACATATTTGTAGGAATGGAATTTGTAGTTGTTTTTATTATCAGAGGAGGAATTTTTCCGTTAAATAAATTTCTTATCGGATCGATAATACTTTCAGTGCTTTTACAGTTGTTAGTAACGGTTAGCCCCGGGCTTCGCAGCCTTTTCTCCTAATGTGCGGATTTAAGAAGCTGATAGGTGGCTTGAGGAGAAGCCGATTTAAAAATACAGCTGTTTACAGAAAAAATACTTGCTCCAGTTTTCTTTGCTGAAGTAATAGTCTTCTCATTTATTCCCCCATCAACTTCAATAGGGATGTCTGAATGAGCTCTTATTGTTTTTACTTTTTCCAAAAGTTCGGGCATGAACTTTTGTCCAGAAAATCCGGCATTGATCGTCATGATAAGTATCATTTCAAGATCAGTCAACGGAGCTTTTATTGCATCAATCGGAGTTTTTCCATCTAAAGCCAAAGCAACCTCACCCAATAATTCTGCTTCTGCTACAAATTCAATCTGGTCAGACATTTTTTCTACGTGTCCCAAAAAACGCTTAAATCCAGCGTCTGCAAAGGGTCTTAAGTAAGAGATTGGATTATCAACCATCAAATGTACTTCAAAGAAAATGTCTTTTGTATATTTGGCAAAAGGTGCGGGATCAAGAAATGTAGTATTTGGAGCAAATTTTCCGTCAATGATGTCAATATGAATGGTATCGGTGAATGGTTTAACCAGCTCAATCTTCTTTTCGATTTCTACCCACTCTTTTTCTAAAATAGCAGGAATTACTTTCATAAATATCCAATTTCTAATAACTAATGACTAATCAATTTCAAATGCTCAATTTCTAATTTTTTTTAAACATTTTTACATTAGACATTCATTAGAAATTAGTCATTAGTAATTTTCTTCAATTCTTCTTATTTTCTCAATTCTCCTTCTGTGTCTTTCTTCTTGAGAAAACGGTGTTTCAAGGAATAATCTTACCAAATCATAAGCTTGACTTTCTGTTACAAAAGCAGAACCTAAAGAAAGTACATTTGCGTCATTATGTTCTCTGGCAAGCCTTACATTTTCTTCATTAAAACCCATTACTGCTCTTACACCTTTTATCTTATTGGCAACAATACATTCTCCCGCACCGGATTTTCCAAATACAATTCCCCTATTTTGTGGATCTTGTGATATTTTTTGTGCTGCGATAGACACAAAATCAGGATAATCGTCATTCTTATCAAATATATGCGCACCGCAATCCTCTACTTCATAACCATTGTTTCCAAGATATAACTTAATCTTTTCTTTTAACTCGAATCCCGCATGGTCGCAGGCAAGGTAGACTTTCATAGATTTTTTGTAAAGATATTATAAAAATGCATATAGTTTTTCGCAATTTCCCCTATTGCTTGTTCTCGGTTGATTTTGTCATTATTATAATTAATTAGAGGTTCCATAAATATTGTTCTTCCGATAGCAAAACCCACTACTCCGTTAATATCTTTTGCCGCGGCAAGCCATCTTTCGACCTGCTTTGCATCTTCTCCTCTTCCCAGGATAACCATGCCAACATTATCCCGCCCATTATTTCTTGCCTGGTTGACAACTTTTCTATAGTTTTCGGAATCCGCCATCCCTTCTATTTTCCAGATATCCGGCTCTATTCTATTATTTTGGAATTCAGCAATCATTTTGATAACAAGACCAGGTCTTATTTCCTGATCGTATCTTGTTTTATCTTGCCCGACATTGTTCATCTGGGATTTTGTTGGTGGAAGCAATGTTTCGACAAGAAATTTATAACTGTTATTATGGCAATAATCGTTTAATATTTTCAGTTTCTCAAGTTGCCTAATATTTAGTTTGGGATTTGCTTCCGGGTTGAAACGTACTAATACCTTTACAAAAACAGGTTTATATTTTTCTATGTGAGACGAAAATTCACTGCCGTATTCAAAATCGAATTCTTCCTGTCCGCTTTTTTCACAGGTTAATGCTGTTATAAAACCATTGCTTTTTGCAGTATGTAGGATGTTGTCTCCGAACTGCTCGTCAACAAGAATTGCGGCTTGTTCTTTTGGCAAACCGTTTAAAACTGCTTGTTTAAAACCTTCATAGATCATCTGTTTTAATTTAATAATTTTTTCGGACTCATCTTGATTTAATTCTTTGTTTTCGGATCCGAGCATATTCTTAATAAAAGATGATCTGTGGTCAAAAGCAAGAATGAATAAAGGTTTGGTGTAACCGAGATTGTTATGCATAATAAAATTGCTAATTTTTAATGACTAATTTTTAATCAAATCCAAATGACAAAAATTTAGATATTTAAACATTTTCACAGTGATAAATATCAGAAATTAAGAATTCGTCATTATGATTTATATTTTTTCCGCTTTATAATCCGGATTTTCCCTGACTATTTTCTCGATCTCATCTTTTGTAAGTAATCCCTCCTGCGCGCCCACTTTTTGCATAACGGAGTTTGAGTTGAGAGATCCCCATTTCATGCATTCATTTATGCTAAGGTTATTAAAATAGGCAGATAGAAATCCCGAAGTGTACGCGTCTCCTGCTCCGGTTTTTTCCAAAATTTTTTCTTGAAATGGCTTAATATAATAGTAATTATTAGTTTCGTCAAGACAAGATGCGCCTTGTGCTCCATCTGTTACTGAGATTATTTGCGGTCCTAATTTTTTAAATTCAGACATGAGATCTTTAATATCAGGCTCAAAAACATTTTTCCAGCTTAAAATTTTTGCTGCTTCCTCGCGGTTTACAAGGACTATTTTTGAAGTTTTTATTATTTCAAGTAAGATATCAGTTGGCGCTTCAAATTGATGTGTTCCGGGAGTCAGGCCAAGGGGAATACCGTTTTTTTTTGCAAATTCAAGGACAGATTTATAGGCTTCCTGCCAGTAATCGCCAACTGATGTTAAATAAATAAAATCCGGCAGGCTGTTTTCTTGGTAGTTAAAGATATGATTTCTCTTTTCATGATGCGAGAAGATAATCCTGTCATTGCCTATATTAAATACTAAAGACAAAGAAGACTTTCCTTCTTCATTTTTTTGAGCCATTAGCTTTACGCCTTTTTTATTAATTGCTTCCTCTATTTCTTTTGAAAAGATATCGTTTCCAAAATATGTATAGAATGTTGTTTGTCTTTCCAGAAGGCTTAATCCCACGGATACATTGGCTCCGTCCCCTCCGATAGTCAAAGTTTTTATATCTATAGGAATTTTGTCACCGGAAGTCAACTGGATTTTGTTTTTTATAAATTCAATATGATTTTTATCTTCAATTTCAATAAATAGGTCAATAACTGATGAACCAACAACCAAAATCTTCATGTTTCTCTCTATTTTAGTATTTAGGAGCAAAGATTAAAAGAGGCATATTTTCCTCTTTTGGTTTCTTTTTTGTTTTGCTATAATCCACTCAGCCTTCAACAAGAATTGAAGTTTAACTTTAGATTATGAGTATAGTGAAAATTGTCCTCTTTCTTATTGCCTTTATTTTTATTATATTCGGAGATTTAGTGATTTTTATCACCTTCAAAGCTTATAATTCATCCTTTTTACTGGTAAGGAAGTTACAAAGAAAAATACAACGGGTAGGAAGAACCATAAAGAACAAGAAAAAGGAGTTTTTTTCCAACTTTCCCTGGTTTAATCTAAGCATTAGCAGGCATATTAAAAAGAGGACGGGTATATTTCTGGCAAGCGAAGGCTCTGATTATAATGATTTCATAGAAAATAAAAAGAAAAAAACACTTCCTGAAAGGAAAAAGAAAAATGACTATTCTCCTAATTTTTTCTACAAGTTTAAATTTTTTTTTCTGGGAACATTATTTTCGTTCTGTTTTATTTTTTTACCGGTAGTTGCTTTTATTTTTGCTTCCGATTTGCCAAATCCCTATAGTCTTTCCACTAATTCCATACCAAAAACCACTAAAATCTATGACAGGAATGACAATCTTTTATATGAGATATACGCAAATCAAAATAGAACAATAGCAAAGCTTTCCAATGTTCCAGATGAGCTTAAGCAAGCTACAATCGCTATTGAGGATAAGGAATTTTACAGCCATCCGGGTTTTGACGTGAAAGGAATAATAAGAGCCGCGATCAGCAATTTAAAAAGGGAGGGTCTTCAGGGCGGCTCAACTATTACACAACAGTTAATTAAGGCAGCCTTTTTAAATCCGGAGCCCACAGTTATGAGAAAAATCAAAGAGATTTCACTGGCATTTTTAGCTGAAAGAGTTTATTCAAAAGACAAAATTCTGGAGCTTTACTTTAACTATGTCCCGTACGGTGGTACAGCCTGGGGAGTGGAGGCGGCAAGCGAAATATATTTTGGGAAAAATGTCCGCGATCTTAATCTTTCCGAATCTGCGTTTCTTGCAGGACTTCCTAAGGGTCCGAGTATATATTCACCCTTTAACGCGAGCAATAACAATCTTTGGAAAAAAAGGCAAAAAGAAGTATTGTCTGCTATGGTAAAGCAAAAATTCATTACGCAAAAACAGGCAGATGAAGCATATGGTCAGCCACTGGCTTTCAGGGATCCGGAAATCCCCATAAAAGCTCCGCATTTTGTTTTTTATATAAAAGACCTGCTTATAAAAAAATATGGAATCAGCGAAGTAGAAAGAGGAGGATTAAGGGTTAAAACAAGTCTGGATTTGAATATGCAGGAAATGGCGGAGAAAGTGGTAAGAGATGAAGTTGAAAATGATGTTTTCTTAAATATTAAAAATGGCGCAACTTTGATCACCAATCCAAAAAACGGTGATATTCTGGCAATGGTTGGTAATAACAATTATTTTGACAGAGAAAATGGAGGAAATGTGAACGTAACTACTGCGCTTCGTCAACCCGGATCAAGCATAAAAATCGTGACTTATGCGCTTGCTCTGTCTTCCGGTTTTACCGAGGCAACAATTTTGGATGATTCACCATATGTTTTAAGGCTTCCTGAGGGAAATTACATACCGGTAAATTATGATGGTAAATTTCACGGTAGGCTTCCTTTAAGATTGGCTTTTGCCAACTCTCTCAATATTCCGGCTGTTCGCGTTGCCGAAAAGCTTGGAGTCAGCTCTATTGCTGATTTTGGCAGGCAGATGGGTATATCGTCCTGGGGCAATTCAAATCACTATGGTCTTTCAATAACTTTGGGTGGCGCTGATACCACAATGCTTGATATGGCGACCGTTTACGGAACAATTGCCAATAGCGGTGAAAGGGTAAGTCTTGATCCGATTCTTGAGATAACAGACCTGGAGGGAGGTATAATCTATAAAAAGTATCCGGAAAGAAAAAAAGTAGTTGATCCGGGTGTTGCTTTTATAGTTTCAGATATACTTGCAGACAATAATGCAAGAAGCATTGAATTTGGCCTAAACTCCCCTCTTAAGATTGATAGCTATAGAGTTTCGGTTAAAACGGGAACATCGGATAACAAGCGCGATAACTGGACAATTGGTTTCACAAAAAATTATGTTGTAACAACCTGGGTAGGAAACAATGACAACAGCCCGATGAGTCAGAATTTGGCTTCAGGTATTACCGGTGCTGCTCCAATATGGAACAAAATAATGTCCACTCTTCTTCAAAATCAGGAAGATGAAGTGATTATCTTTCCTGACAATATTATTAAAAAAATCTGTCTTGGCCGTAGCACATATTTTATTAAAGGTACGGAAAGTTCGGTTAACTGCAATTTCAATTTGACTCCTACTCCTTCTGTATCTGTATCACCCGGCGCTCAAATCTTGAATACACCGCCAGCTACCCAAAACAGTCGGGATATCCGCAGAAATAAAAAACAAACTTTTCAAATCTTAGGTTTTAATCCTGATTTTGTCCGGATTATGTGATTTTTAGGCTAGCAGGTTCAACAACTCATGAGTTTCGCACTCCCTGTCATCCTGAGGAGTAAAACGACGAAGGATCTTCTGAGTCTGCTTTAGACTTGCATTCGCAAGAGATTCTTCTCCCGCCAGGTGGGATCAGAATGACAACCGCGAAATTCGTGTAACTGACCTTCTTGAAAATATAACTCTTTTTCTGTATAAAAAGGATAGGTATGTATTCACGCCTTTCAACAATAAATTCGATGCCTCATCTTAAAGATAAAAAGGTGATTGTTAGAATAGATTCAGACGTAGATATAAAAGATGGAAAAATAACAGACGATACAAGATTAGTATCTTGCCTTGAGACAATAGACTATTTGATTCAAAAAGGATCAACTGTGGTTTTGGTTGGACATTTAGGTAGACCTGAAAAACAATATGAAGTCTTGGATTTTCCTTCCACCATCCCGGTTTATCTTAAAAAATTCAGTCTTGAACCGGTTGCGCTTTGGTTTGAGGAAAAATTCAAGGGAAATCTGCAGGACATAAAGTATGATAGTTTTTCAGGCTGGAAAATAACTGATAATTTATTTTTGCTTGAGAATATAAGGTTTTATAAAGGCGAAGAAGAAAACGATGCAAGATTTGCTGCTTCTCTTGCCAAAATCGCAGATTTTTACGTCAATGAAGCATTTGCAGTTTCACACAGAAAAAACGCTTCGGTTTCTGGAGTCACTCACTTTCTGCCCTCCTTTGCCGGGTTGCATCTTGATCAGGAGATATCAATATTGACCCGCATCATGGAAAACCCAAAAAGACCGCTTGTAGTTTTAATAGGGGGCGCAAAAATTGAAACTAAGCTTCCTATGGTTGAGCAAATGCATCATATAGCAGATTATGTTCTGGTGGGTGGAGAGATTGCGGAGCAGGATAAAGTTTTGATAAAAGTACAGCATGAAAAGATTGGCGGACAGAAATCAATGGTCTTTGTAGCAGATGTAAAAGATAATCTGAAGGACGTGACACCAAAAAGCGTAGAGAATTTTGAGCAGGTGATAAATATTGCCCAAACTATTGTTTGGAACGGACCGATCGGCGAGATTGGAGAAGACAAGAAAAATGAAGAAGGGACAAAAAAAATTGCTCAAGCAATAGCATCCTCTCATGCTTATAAAATTGTGGGCGGTGGAGATACTCTTGCTTTCCTGAGCAAGGAAAATCTGCTTTCAAAGTTTGATTTTGTTTCAACCGGAGGCGGAGCAATGCTTGAATTTTTATCAGGCAAAAAACTGCCGGGAATTACTCCTTTATTAAAACATTAAAGCAATAAATTTATTAATCTCTCTTCAAAAGATAATCTTTCAGGTATCTTATGGTGGGTAGATCAGCTGTAGTTACAAAATGCTGCTTTAAAACTCTTCTTTCTTCTCTTGGCCCCATATCTTTATGATCAATTTCAATAAAGACGCCTACGCCATTTTCATATAGATAATATGTATTTTGTGTTATTCTGAAATTTACCCCCTCTTCTTCGGGTTGGTTAAAATCAACTCTAAGTTCAGTAGCCTTGTATCTTTTTTCAAAATCAGCAACACCAAGCATTACACCAATACTGAAACATTCCATTTTCGGATCAGAAGAAACAGATCTTCCACAGGGTTTTATTTTTTCTTTAAGTTCTTTGTCTATTTCTAAGATGTCATCTGTTACTCTAAGCGCCTCATGCGGAACTTCTCCATAAGGATCTAGCCCCTCATAGTCTTTGCTATAGGTAGTAGTTAGTTGCCATGAAGCCAGGTCTAAAACATCGGTTCTGTGTGCGGGTTGTGATTCTGGTTTGCTCATGGACGGAGTATATAAAAAACCAAACGTTATTGCAAACTAAGCTATTATTAAAAAGATTATTTAAATTGATTACGAAGAATTATTTTTGATTTTCTGAATTACAATTTTTAACGCTTCCTCTTGATTTGTATCATACGTATTAATTACCAAATCATAATATTGTTTATCCCAATAAACCCAATTTGGGTTTTCCGCAGCGTATAGTTTTCTCCATTTTTCCAAATCATTTTTCTCTCTTTCAATTACGTCTTTTTTTGCTTCTTCCACAATTATTCCTTCCCTGTTAACAAGCCTGTCAATTCTTATCTGCGGTTGGTCCTCTCCTTTTTTATTTTCGCATACCAGAAGAATTTTAAAAATTCCTTTTACCCCCTGGGCATTGAATCCGGCAAGTTTTGCTTCCAAGATAATATTGCTGTCTTCTTCAAGAATTTTTTTAAGCTGTTGATCAAACACAAGGTCTTCCTCATCCGGTCTTAAATGCGTATCGTGGGATTTTAGATCCATTTTTTTCCTCACAGCTTCCCAGAAGATTTCTCCTCCTTCAATGTGTTTCCAGGAAAGAGTTTTAGCAAGGTTTCGGGCTAAAGTGGTTGAGCCGGCACCGATTCGGCCGGAAACGGTAATGATTCGAATAAATGGAATATTCATTTTAATTAATAAAGTTCATAAGTTAAAAATCAAAAGTTGACGTATGTCATTCTGAGCGTTAGCGAAGAATCTCATCATAGACAAAAAAACAACAAGAAGATCCTTCACTTCGTTCAGGATGACATTTTCAAATTTTGAACTATAATTTTACACTTTGCATTTTGAATTTATTGGACAGGGGCTTGAATATTAATGTTATTTTTGGCCAATATTATCGCTTCTTCCACCAACCTATTTGAATATCCGTATTCATTATCGTACCACGCAATTATTTTTACCATATTTCCTCCCACTACTTGAGTAAGTGATAAGTCAACAATAGAAGAGTATGACTCTCCAATAATATCAGAACTTACCAGCGGTTCGCGTGTTACAGCCAGAATATTTTTATACTTTTCTGAATTTGCCGCGCTTTCCATGGCCCTATTTACCTCCTCAACAGAAGTCTGCTTTTTTATGAGAAAAGTAAAATCTGAAAGTGATCCTACGGCAACGGGAACGCGCAAGGCAAGCCCGTTGAATCTCCCGGAAAGTGTAGGTATTGTTTTTGCTGCGGCTTTAGTCGCGCCGGTTGAGGTCGGAACAATATTTAAGGCTGCTGCCCTTGCGCGCCTATAATCTTTGTGCCCTCCATCCTGAAGTCTCTGATCAGAGGTGTATCCGTGAATTGTAGTCATCATAGCTTTTTCTATTCCAAAATTATCTTCGATTATTTTTGCAACAGGCGCAATACAGTTGGTAGTACAGGAGGCGTTACTGATAATTTGCGGAAGTTGATTCCCTGAATTTTTATCAAGATTTACTCCCAAAACATATGTTCCGCCTGATGCTTCATCTTTGAAAGGCGCGGAAAGGATTACGGATTTTGCGCCGGCATTAATATGTGGCTTTATTTTTTCTTCTGTAGTGAATGCTCCTGTTGATTCAATAACTACGTCAACATCAAGATCTTTCCATGGCAGGCGACCCGGGTCTCTTTGAGAAAAAATAGGGATCTTTTGATCATCGATAATTAATGAGCCCAGATAATCTTCCCTGTTTTGAATATTTGAATTTTGTGAATTGGGATTTGTTTCGAATTTAGAATTTAGGATTTCGAAATTATGCCCTTTGAGCGGTCCATAGACCGTGTCGTATTTTAAAAGATACATCCATCCGGCAAGATCTGTGCTTTCTCCGGCGTTTATAGCAACAACCTGAATCTGGTCTTTAAACTTTTCAATGATTACTCTGTGCGCTACTCTTCCGATCCTGCCGTAGCCGTTAATAGCAAGTCGTATCATAGTATTAGAATACAATATGTTGAAAGATGAATGCAAGAAGAAAAATAAATAAAATTTCTAATGCCTAATTACTAATTTTTAATAAATGAATAATGCTAAAATGTTTTAGAATTAAGATCTTGAAGACTGGGATTTAATTAGAAATTAGATATTGGAAATTGGTCATTTGTATAAATGTTGTGCTTTATGCAGTATTTTAATAAACTAATACTTGACTTGTGAAAAAGAAGGTTGGAAGAAAAGTTTACAATTTTTTGCTTTTTCTGGATAGCTCTCAGGCAACGGTTCTGGTTTTCACGGAACTTCTATTTGGCACCTTTTTAAGTATTATCTCATTTTTGATGTTTTCTAAAATAGCAAAAGACATACTTGAGAACGATCAATTCAGGTTTGACAGTACTTTAATTAACTTTATTTATAGTCTCAGAACTCCACTGCTGACAAAAATAATGAATTTCATAAGTTTTTTAGGAAATGACGTAATAGTTCTTGGAGCATTTATAATTATTATCCTTTTAATCAGGAAAAGATACAGGCATGAGGCAATACTTTTCGGATTCATCTTTGAAATGGGTTTTTTTATCAATCTATTTTTAAAATTTCTTATCAGAAGACCAAGACCTGACATTGCCCCACTTCTGGTAGAGTTAAGCTATAGTTTTCCCTCCGGTCATTCGATGAATTCTTTTGTATTTTATGTAGCTGTTGCTTATTTTATTTTCAGATTTACCCGCAATAAAAGGTTAAGCACTCTTATTTTTTTCACATGCTTGTTATTGATTTTATCAATTGGATTTAGCAGGATTTATCTGGGAGTGCACTACCCTTCGGATGTGCTGGCAGGATACATTGGCGGCGCATGGTGGTTTGTCACAGCTCTTTTAATAGAAAAAACAATTGTGTTTTATAAACTGTTCAAAAGTTCAAAAGAGAGTAAATAGTTTCCTATTGCGCAAAAAGCTTGAGATAAACTAAATAATTTGGTATCATTAGCGTTATGCCGGAAAAACTTGTAACTCTTAATAAGAGAAAAAAAGCAAAAAAGCATGGTTTTTTGAAGAGAAACTCCACAAAATCTGGAAAAAAACTACTTAAAAGAAGAAGGCTAAGAGGGAGAAAAAGGGTGTAAAAAATTCCTAATATCTAATTTCTAATATCTAATGAATGACTCAATTTTCAGATCTGTATTAGGCATTAATAATTGGGGTTTAATTAGCAATTAGTCATTAGAAATTTTAATTGCGATGTTTAAAAAAAATGCCAGGTATTCCTTCAAAAAAGGAATGCCAGCAAAAAACTTTAGCAGCCGTTTTTTTAATTTAAGATACCAGAAGAACAACAATGAGGGTTTAAGATGCGGAATTGTGGTTGCAAAAAAAATAGATAAAAGATCAACGGTTCGCAATAGGCTGAAAAGAATATTTTCCGAAGCTTTAAAAAAAGTTTTGGAAGAAAAAAATATTAATTTTGACCTTGTTTTTTTCTTAAAAAAAGAATCGGTAGGCAAAAATTTTTTTGAGATACAAAAAGAGATGGAAGAGGTTTTAATAAACACAGCAGTAATTTAAAATTTATGGGAGATTTCTTTTATACATTTTTTATTGTTCCAATAACAAATGTTTTAGTCTTATTTTATTATGCGCTTTACTCCTTGCATATTCCGTATGCATTGGGGTTTGCAATTATTGCCTTAACTGCTTTTATCAGAATACTTCTTTATCCTCTTATGTCAGCACAGATAAAGGCATCTAGCAAAATGCAAAAAATTGCGCCGCACGTAGCAAACTTAAAAGAAAAACATAAAGGTGATCAGAAAAAACAGCAGGAGGAAATGATGAAGCTTTACAAGGAGCATGGTGTTAACCCTGCCGCCGGCTGCTTGCCGACGCTCATACAGCTTCCGGTAATCATCAGCCTTTATAACGTATTGAATTCAACAGTTTCCGCAAGATCGGTTGCAAGTATTGATAAGATAAACAATATCTTGTATTTTCCATTTTTAAAAATAGATAAAATATGGGACACAAGCTTTTTTGGCTTGGGATTATTTGAAACGCCCTCAAAAATGCTGACTCATGCTCCTTTTGTTCTTATACTTCCGGTAGTTGCTGGACTTAGTCAGTTGGTTCTTTCGAAGATGATGATGTTGGAGCATGCATCTATTCAGCCAAAAAAAGATGATTTTCAATCAGCTTTTCAATCCCAATCACTGATTATTTTTCCTTTGATGATTGGATTTTTTTCCTACACTCTGCCGGTGGGCCTTTCTCTATACTGGATAACTCTAAACATTTTTGGTATACTGCAACAGTATCTTTTGGTAGGAGTAGGAAGTCTTGGAGTTTGGATTAATAAGACAAAGAATTTATGGATGAGAAATCAGTAAAACAAACAGCAGAGAAGTTGCTTTCCCAGCTTGATATAAAATCTGATGTAAAAGTAGAAATAACAGAAGATTCTTATAACTTATTTCTAGAATCTGAGGACAATGCGTTAATAATAGGAAAGCACGGTAATACCCTTTCTTCTTTTGAGCTTATACTTGCTCTTATGCTTGCAAAAAAGCAGGGAGAATATAAAAGAGTTATTATTGAGGTTGGAGGATACAGAAAAGAGAGAGAGGAATATTTAAAACAGCTTGCAGAAAGACTCAAAGAAAGCGTTGTTGCCACAGGTTATGAAAAAACAATTCGGGGACTAAAACCATGGGAAAGAAGATTGGTACATATATTCTTGAAAGACGACAGCGATGTAGCAACTGAATCTACTGGTGAGGGCAACGATAGGGTTCTTGTAATAAAGAAGAAGTGATCAAAAAAATTGAGAATTTAATTTTTCTCGCAACTATCTTTTTACTTCCCACTCAAATAAGTAAGCATTTCTGGCCGGATTTTTCTTTTGTTTCCGGTATTAGAGTTGACTATCTTTCTCCCACGCTTTACATCACAGATATACTTCTGGCGATTTTATTTTTTATGTCTTTATTTAGAATCACTCTCAGGAGTAGAAATAAGAGATTAGGAGTTATTAAGATAGTTCATGGTTCAAGGTTCAAAGCTCAAAGTTGCAGTTTAAAGTTTAAAATTTTAAATTATAAATTAAATTTTTCATTTTTAACTTTTAATTTTGAACTTAACATGATTCAAATCTCATATTTGCTTATTCTTTTATTTGCCCTGATTTTGGGAACGATTTTTTCTAAACAGACTTTGGCTGCTTTTTACGGATTATTAAAGATTCTTGAGTTTTCATTTTTTGGATTTTATATAGCTTTCTATTTTAAAACTAAAAATATAAAAAACTTTATAACTACCTTGGGATTAAGCGCAGTCCTCTTCTCATCAATTGGCATTATTCAATTTATTAAACAAAGTTCAATTGGAGGAGTGTTGTATTATTTAGGGGAAAGAACTTTCAGCGCTTCAACTCCGGGAATAGCAAATATGAACATAAATGGAGAATTAGTTTTGAGACCATACTCAACTTTTCCCCATCCCAACGTTCTTGCATTTTTTTTGCTTTTTGTAAATAGTTTAATATTTTTTCAATTGGGTCAGGAAAAAAATATTAAAAGAAAAATATTTTTTATTTTTGTCCTGCTTATTTCCACTATTGCCTTATTTTTAACTTTTTCAAGAATAGCTATTTTTCTTTATTTAATACTGTTAATTTATTTTTTTATTCAAAATATCAAAGCCTTAGGAAAAAAGATGATTGTCATGCTTATTCTGGGTTTGTTTCTGTTTTCTTTATATTTGAATTTTTACTATTACAGGTTTTTTGACAGCAGATTTTTACTGAAGGATTTGATTGCAAGGCGCGACTTAATAGATATATCTTTTGAAATCTTCAAAAAATATCCTCTTTTTGGTACCGGTCTTAATAATTTTTTCTTTTATGAGTCTTTTTATCAAAAGAATATCACACCAGTACTACTGCAACCAGTACATAACATTTTTATTCTTGTTTTAATAGAAAGTGGAATAATTGTTTTTGTTCTGTTTTGCCTGTTTATCTATAAAACATTTATTCGTGCATATTCTGGATTTAAAAAAGAGAGAAACAAAGGGTTAATAAATTTTTACGCCGCTGTACTTTTTATTTTTATTTGTATGATAATCAATTCACTTTTTGACCATTTCTTCCTAACAGTTCAGCAGGGCCAGCTCATTTTGTCGGTTATAGTAGGACTTTCTTATACAAAACTCAGAAGCTCTTAAGGTTACTGGGGATGAGGACATGTAAGGCAGTATCTGTCTCCGGTGGGATCAGAAAATAATATCTCTTCTTTTTCTTCCATGTTATCCGTTTGCCCGGGTTTTGCAAGATCATTTGTGGCTTTGTCTATAAAGACCTTTTGTTTGGCAGGTTCAGTCGTTTTTGGCTCTGTTCCTTTAATGAAATATTCAGTTCTCACAGGACATTTATCCGATCCTTCCTGAGGCAGCAAGCCTGATACTGCGCATATTTGCCTGTCTACTATGTTGTCAGGTTTTTTTGGCCATTCAGGTGGCTTATTGGCAACTAAATGTTGCATAATTTTATGCCAGATAGGAGCAGCACCGGTTATTCCAGAAACAAGCCCGTTCATCGGTTTGTTATCATTGTTTCCTACCCAGACGGCAACAACATTTGAGGCCGTATAGCCAATAGTCCAATTGTCTCTGAAATCATTGGTTGTTCCTGTTTTGACAGAAATTGGAAGATTTCCAATTCTTAAAGGTGAAAATTCGCCAAATGCCATGCTTCTTGCGTTATTGTCAAGAAGAATATGGGAGATTATATAAGTTACCTCAGAGGGCAAAACCTTTTTGCCAAATATCGGGCTTTTGGGAGAATGGTATTCTTCAAGAACTTTTCCGCTGCTGTCTGTAACCTTAAGTATTGGCTGCAAATCTATTTTATAACCCTGATTTGCAAATACCCCAAAAGCCTCAGTCATATCAAGCATGGTCACCTCTCCTCCACCCAAAGTCAATGAAAGCCCATAACGTGACGGGTCATTAAAGGTTTTTATTCCCATAGCAGATGCTGTTGCGATCATGTCTTCTACGCCATTTAGTTTTAACATTTTAACAGCTGGGATATTGAAAGAGTTGCCAAGTGCAAACCTCATCTGCACTACGCCGTGATATTTTCCATCATAATTTACCGGACAGTAAGATTTGCCGGTGGGGTTTGGAAAGCAAACAGGTTGGTCAATTATGGCCGTTGCGGCGGTGTATCCTTTTAAAAGGCCAACAGCATAGTTTATGGGTTTAATAGATGAACCCGGTTGTCTTTGTGATATGGCTATATTTACGTTTCCATCATGCTGAATGTCAAAATAGTTATGGCTTCCAACCATTGCCAATATTTCCCCTGTTGCTGGATTAGTGACAACTGAAGCTCCATTTGAAACGTCATAGTCTTTCAGTTTTGCCACTTCCGTTGCTACTGTACTTTCCGCAAATTTCTGCAGATCAAGGTCAAGAGAAGTTATGACGTTAAATCCACCCTGCTCCACCATTTTTTGTCCGTATTTTTGAACCAATAAATCCTTGACGTAGAAAACAAAATGCGGCGCACGGATTTTATCAGGAAGCTTTGAAAATTTAAGTTGGTAGGATATTGCATTTTTTTCCTGTTTTTCTGAAATATAACCTTGCTGTTTCATTTTCTTTAAAGTTTCAATTTGTCTTTGTTTTGCAAGTTCAGGGTGGGAGCCAAAAGGAGAGTAAAGGCTTGGTGCTTCAGGCAATCCCGCCAGAAATGCGCTTTCGGAAAGGTTTAATTTTTCTACGGGTTTATCAAAATAGACCTGGCTTGCTGCTGCTACTCCCCAAGCAGTTCCTCCGTAAGAAACCTGATTTAGGTACATTTCCAGGATTTTGTTTTTATCATAAATAGATTCAACTACAAAAGAAAGCACAATTTCTTTTATCTTTCTGCTTATTGTCCTGTTTTGTGTTAAAAGCGAATTTTTTACCAATTGCTGAGTGATCGTTGATCCACCCTGAACCTCACGCTTTATAAGAGTTGAATATATTGCTCTTGTTATTCCCCGCGGATCTATCGCGCCGTGTTTATAAAAATCCTTATCTTCAATAGCAATAGTTGCATTTTCAAGATCATTTGGAATGCTTGAAAGAGATACGAAAGTCTGGTTTTTTGATACGTAAATTGAATAAAGTAATTTTTTGTTTCTGTCATAAATATTGGTCGATTGGGGATAATTTATTTTATCAATTCTGGCGGTTGATGGAATATCCTTAAGTACAAAGAAATAAGCAAAAGTCAAAAATAAGCCGAACAATAAAATCAGAAAATATTTTTTATATGCCCAGATTAAATTTTTATGTTTATCAGCGGTCTTATTCTTTTTCATAATCTCTCCAATTAAATATTTTGGTTTGAAAAGTAGGAATTATTATATCACGTTGTGCTTGAATTGAAAGCCGGTGAAGCTGTAAACTAATAGCGA
>Ga0209542_10008766_pt1 | contig 18763 bp, 12 predicted proteins | sample RifCSPhighO2_01_FD_184028 | JGI IMG/M metagenome (GOLD analysis project Ga0209542, IMG submission 184028) | Soil microbial communities from Rifle, Colorado - Rifle CSP2_plank highO2_0.1 (SPAdes) (version 2) | ecosystem: Environmental > Terrestrial > Deep subsurface > Rock core/Sediment ...
CGGGCCGACTTGGAGTCCAAAGAAAAACGAGAAGCTAAAAAAAATAAGAACGAGGAATTGCCGGAGCTGGAACTGCTTACCCAAAAAAAAGTGATCTATATTCTTAACGCTTCAGAAGAGCAGGTCAAAAACCATTGGCAACCGGAGCCGGAACTGGTTAAGGCTATGGGCGAATCGCAACACGTAGTCTTATCAGCCAACTTTGAACTGCTGTTGTCCGAAGCTTCTGCCGAAGAAATGGCCCTATACCTTAAGGAAGTCTCTCTGAAACGCTCTGGTTTAGATGAGCTCATAACCAAAAGCTATAAACTTTTAGAATTAATCACTTTTTTAACCACGGGCGAAGACGAGACCCGGGCTTGGACCGCACCCAGAAATACTCCCATCCCCAAAGCCTCCAGAGCTATACACACAGACTTTGAAAAACTCTTTATTCGGGCAGAGGTTATTAATTGGCAAAAGTTAGTGGAAGCCGGCTCCTGGGGCAAGGCCAGAGAAAGCGGCACTCTCAAATTAGTCGGCAGGGACTATATTGTTGAAGACGGCGATGTTGTTGAAATTAAAATTTAAAACCTGCTTGGTTTAAGCAGGTTCTTTAGTTTCTTTTAAAACACGGTCTTTGTAAGAAGCCGGCGGATCTAAACTAAGCAGATAAGCAGTCGTCAGAAACCCCGCCAACTGAAGCATATCCAAACCACCTTCCTGCCAACGTATATATTTACCAAGAGAGAAAATAAATACAGCGTCAGCAAAAACCCTGCATAAAAACAGTCCTCGGCGGCGCTCCCTTATAGCCGTGTCACTAGCCTCATCTCTAATTTCGCGTTGAGCCTTAACTTCGCAAAAATATATGGAGTAAAAAAGAAAAACACTAACCAGCGCCACCGCACTGATGGGCAAACCGGCAGCTATATCAATCAGGCTCCAGACCAACACCACCGTCTTGGCAAGAAAAAAGTTATCCTTATCTGTCAGGCTATGAAATTTCTTGGCCGAAGCATCAAACAATTTTAGCAACTGGTTATCAAGCCAATTTATGGGGTTCATTTCAAACCTCTTTTGTTTTCAAGGTATAATTGACTTTCAAATTATTGTTTGTTAGCATACTACAATACCAAAAAAATGGAAGATACCCAGCAAAAAAACAATAATTACGAGCTCGGTTTTCACCTTGTGCCCGAACTAGAGGAAAGCGCAACCGCAGGAAAGTTAAAGGAAATAGAAGATGTAATTTCCCGACTTGGCGGCACTATTTTAAATTCCAGAGAACCTAAGAAACAAAGACTTTCTTATCCGCTCAACCACAAGCGCTTTTCTTTCTTTGGGGTTGTTGAATTTAAATCGCCAACGGAAGCGATTAAGCCATTGGAAAATCAGCTTAAACTCAATGACTCTTTGCTTAGATTTCTAATACTTAAAGTCAAAGAAAATCAGAGAGTTTTAAGAAGCATCAAAGAAACTTCCTCAAGACCTAGAATCAGAACCCACACACCCCCAGCACCTGACCAGAAACCGAAAGAGGAAGTTAAGCCCGAAGAAATTGAAAAACAAATTGAAGACGTTATAACAAAGCTTTAAAATAATTAATTTAATCCCGATATTGCAATTTGCCGAGTTTTCACACTGTTTGCTGGGATAAAGTCAAAAGGGACTTTGCCAAAGGCGGAGTGTGTCAAAGACAAGTTCGATATCGGCATTGGGACGATGAACTTAAACCGAGTTATATTAGTGGGCCGTTTGGCAGCTGACCCGGAAAGCCGAACCACCGCCACAGGACAAGAAGTTGTCAGCATGAGAGTCGCAACAAACAGAGTCTGGACGAACCAGTCAGGACAAAAACAAGAGCAGGTTGAATTTCACAGCATCACTTTGTGGGGCAGACTGGCTCAAATTGCCAGCCAATATTTAAAAAAGGGCGGACTGGTAATGATTGAAGGCAGATTACAGACGCGATCTTGGACCGGACAGGACAATTTAAAACGCTACAGAACAGAAGTAGTTGCCGAAAATATACAGCTGGGTCCGCGCACGGCAAACGAATCCGGCTCAAGAAGCTTTGGTAACAGCAATGGTTACTCTCAAAACTCCAGCCCGATGTCCCAGAAATTCACCTCACAAAAACCGGCAATAACGGCCAAAGAAATTGAAGACGAAGAAATACCGGTCATCAACGAAAACGAACCGATCAACGAGCCGATTATTTCCGACAGTGAAATTGAAGAAGCAGAAGTAGATCTTAAAGATATTCCTTTTTAATTATGTGTATTTGCTGTCAGGAAAAAATAAATACGATTGATTACAAAGACGCACGTTTGTTGCGCAAATTTACTACGGGTCAGTTCAAGGTTATTTCGGGCAAAAGAACCGGTTTGTGCCCCAAGCACCAGCGCCAAATCGCCGCCGCCGTCAAGCACGCCCGCTTCATGGCTCTGATGCCGTACACCCGTTCTCAAACAAGAAAGTAATCAGTAAGTTTTAGAAGTTCTACGCTCCAAAGAAAAAACCAAAATAACTCTCTCTGTTATTTTAACTTTGTAAAAAACCCTATATGCCCCGACTCGCCGTCGCCACACATTTATTTCGCCTTTCATTTTCTGTATGTCTCCAAAGTAAGGATCTACAGGCAAAAGCCTGATAACTTCTAAAATTACCTCGGCATAATGCCGAGGTAATTTTTTGAGAGTCTTAAAAACACTAGGGTCAATTTGTAAATCCCAATTTTCGGACAAGAGTATTTAAAGACAAGGTTTTACCTGATTTAAGATTTTTTTCAGCCCTTAGCAAAGCTTTTTTTTGGGTCGGCGTTGGTTTGAATTCTTTTATGGCTTTTGTTTTTAGCAACCTTTCGTATTCGCGTCTAGGAACAAGAACCAACTCTTCTCCGGCCATTTTTTTGGGAATAATAACTGTAGTCATAATTAGATATTAACAAATTTTATTTTGTTTTACAAGTTTATAAAAATAGTGAAGCCCTGAACCATACAGTTCAGGGCTTTTTGTTTTCAAGAGTCAAAACTCCAACTTATATTATACCCCAAAAGTAGGCGCTTGCGCAATACCTAAAAGCCCTTGTTTTACAAGGGCTTTTAGGGTGCCAAAATATATTAAAGCGTAGTCTCCGCCCTCCCCGGAACGTCCCGCAGACGAGAAGAGTCTCAAAAGATGGCTGGGCTAGCATTGCTTTTTGAGGCTCTGTGGGCTGTGGATTGCTCGCGAGTCACTATTTTCAGCCCATTCGCCAAGGCGAATAAGATGAAAAAGTGACGAGCTGGTCGGAAAAAGTATAATTAGTCCCTTACTTTTTCCGAATCCACAGACCACAAAGAGCGAGTTTATTCGCTGGAAAGAAACGAGCGTCCGAAAAAAGCAATGCTAGCCAGCCATCAAACTACACCTCTTTAACCGCCGCCGCTTTTCTTATACCCAAGAGAATTTCTTTTTCTACCTTAGGATTTTCTTTGAGAAACTGGCGCGAGCCCTCTATGCCCTGCCCCAGTTTTTGTTCGCCAAAATTGTACCAACTGCCGGATTTGGCAACTACTCCCAAATTTACTCCGGTGTTTACCAAGTCGGCCAAACGCGAAATGCCTTCATTGTATAAAATATCAAACTCAGCAGTTTTGAAAGGCGCCGCCACTTTGTTTTTGACTATTTTGGCTTTTGTTCGATTGCCGATAATTTTCTCGCCGGACTGTATCTGCGCCGCCCGCCTGATTTCAACTCTGACTGAAGCGTAAAATTTCAATGCCAAGCCCCCGGTTGTGGTTTCCGGATTGCCGAACATGACACCGATTTTATGCCTAATTTGGTTTATAAAAATTATCGTGGTGTTGGTTTTAGAAACAATGCCGGTAAGTTTGCGCAAAGCGTGAGACATTAAACGAGCCTGCAAACCCATATGCTGTTGATCCATCTCCCCTTCAATTTCCGCTCTAGGCGTCAGAGCCGCAACCGAGTCTATGACTATCAAACTAATGCCTCCGGAACGGACAAGTGTTTCGGCAATTTCTAAAGCCTGTTCGCCGTGATCCGGCTGTGATATCAAAAGATCTTTAACTTTTACACCAATTTTTCCGGCATACTCCGGATCCAGAGCATGTTCGGCGTCAATATAGGCCGCTACGCCGCCCATCTTCTGCATCTCGGCGACAACATGCAAAGCCAAAGTAGTTTTACCGGAACTCTCCGGTCCATAAACCTCAATAATCCTGCCCCTGGGTATGCCACCAACACCGAGAGCTAAATCCAAAGAGATTGAACCCGTGGATATGACATCCACATCAACTTTTCTAGCATCGCCCAACTTCATAATAGAGCCATCACCATATTTTTCTTGTATCTCTTTGATGGCTAGGTCAACACTTCGACTATTCTCGGTGCCGACTCCCTTGTTTAAACCGGACTCTTGTTTTTTTTCCTTTGCCATAACGTCCCAATGCCGATATTGTCTTTCTTAAAATTCCCGAGCCCCGACTTTGTCTGCGGTCCCTTCTGGTTTACCTTCGCAGACCGTGTGAAAACTCGGCAAATTGCAATATCGGGATTAAATTGATTATTTTTGCTCTTTAAATTTCTTCTTCTGTCGGCGCCTCTTCAGCTATTACAACTCCTATGGTCTGAACAACCTCTGGTTTCAACTTCGGAAGTTAAGAGATTGTCTATATTCCACGGCTTTCTTCTTCAGCCACACTTCCGTCATCCGGCTCAATGTTTCTTCCTATACTCATGTCAACATTGGAACGAGCAACGAAAACTTCTCTCGGCTTGGCACCTTCACCCGGACCAATCACACCTTTCTCTTCCAACAAGTCCAATAGCCGTGCCGCTCTAGCATAGCCTACCCGCAATCTGCGCTGGAGTAAAGAAGCCGAGGCTTTGCCCGCTTGCACAACCACATCTTTGGCATCCAAGTACATATCATCACCCATGTCTTCTCTCTCTCCGCCTCGGCTATCAGCCACCACCGCGTCAGGTTCAATGTTCAAATTACTTACTTCGGCCGTACCCTCTTCCGCCGACTGCTCCGCCTGCATCCTGATAAATTTAACGACATCTTTGACTTCTTTTTCAGAGACAAAAGCTCCTTGAATACGTCTTGGTTTTGCCGTGTCACCGGCTTGGAAAAGCATATCGCCTCTGCCCAACAATTTTTCGGCGCCAGACATGTCCAAAATAGTTCTGGAATCTATACCCGAAGCAACTTGAAAAGCAATGCGAGAGGTTATGTTGGCCTTAATTAAACCGGTTATAACTTCAACCGAAGGCCTTTGAGTGGAAACGATGAGGTGTATGCCCACCGCCCTAGCCATCTGCGCCAAACGGACGATTGCACCTTCGATATCTCTGCCATGTGAAGCCATCAGGTCAGCCAGCTCGTCTATGACTATGACCACAAAAGGCATAAGTTCAGCGTCCTTTTTGGTAGAGATCTTGGAGTTGTAAGAGAAAATATCTCTGGAACCAGCTGCCGAAAGCAACTCGTATCTTTTCTCCATTTCCCTAACCGCCCACCTCAAAGCATTGACGGCTTTTTTGGGTTCCACAATTGTCGGCGTAATCAGGTGAGGAATGCCATTATAGGCTGTAAGCTCAACACGCTTTGGGTCAATAAATATGAATTTTAAAATATCAGGAGAATGTTTATACAAAAGAGAAAGAATCACGGCATTGATACAAACCGATTTCCCGGTGCCGGTCGCTCCGGCAATTAACATATGCGGCATTTTTTCCAAACCGGCAAAAACCGGAAAACCAGCCACGTCCCTGCCCAGACCAATCGGCAAAACCGCACTGCCTTTTTTAAATTCATCGTTATCAATTAAATTTCTCAAACCGACTAAGGCAAACTTTTTATTAGGCACCTCTATACCAACAAGAGATTTGCCCGGAATAGGGGCCTCTACTCTGATTGGGTGAGCCGCCAAGGCTAAAGATAAATCCGGCTGTAAGGTGGTGATTTTGGAAAGCTTGACTCCGACCGCTGGACGCAAAGTATATTGAGTGACAGTCGGACCGATGGAAACCTCACCCATCTCTACTTCTATGTTGAAATTAGACAAAGTTCTCTTGATTATGTTGACATGAGCATTGATGTCGCCGGAGCGAGGCTGTTCGGTGTCAGTATGCAAAAGCTCCAATGGTGGCAGAGCCCAGTTGCCTGATTTGCTCATTTTCAAAACAAACTCTTTTTCCTCGTCAACAGTACTTTTTTTAACCGGCACAGTTTTAGGAGCAGGTTCATGTTTTCTTGACTCCTCTTTCATGTCCACCACTTCCGTCCCCCTTTTCACCACAACGTTGTCTTGCAATGGCATCTCTTCTTCTTTCTTTTTGAAGAGCAGGTTGGTTACGGAAATATTAAGAGCAACCAAAAGAGAGACTAGCAAAAGCAAAATTAAAACAATCAGAGAAGATGTAAAACCTAAAGCTTTAATAACCGGGAAACCTATCAGGACACCCAGATATCCGCCTTGCGCCACCCGAGCTTGAAAGTCGCCTTCGCCAATAATGAAGAACAGAGCCAAGAAAGTGAGAACAAAAAGCAGGGTACCAAAAATAGCGCTGGTATAAATTTTCCTGGAAACTGATTTTACAAAAGAGATTCCTAAAATTAAAAAGGCCAGCGGAACCAAGAACATTCCCCAGCCAAAAAGTGAGTTTGCCAAGCTGTTAAAAATATCCCCCGCCCGTCCGGCTTTATCAAAAAAAGCCAAAGTCGCCAAGATTGCCAAGCCAAAACTCAACACCCCCCAAATGCCGTTTTTGGTCTCTTGAGACAGGTCAAAAAGAGGTTTGGAGTCTGCTGTTTCAGTATTCATTCTTCTGCCGTTTTTCTTTTTAGACATAAGTACATTATAGCATATTAAAATGCTTTCAAAAAAGCAAAAACGTAAGCCTTTGAAGTCAGGCAAACAAAAAACGGGTTGTGCCGCCCGTTTTAACCAATCATACAAAACTTCAGTCTTTGATAGCCAAATTTTTTAAAGCTCCGAAAACTTTCTCGTCAAATTTCACAAAATTTTCCAATTCCACAAAAAGTTGTTCCGCTTGCTTAAGACCTACTTCCGCAAAAGCGATGTCAACAACCTGTGGGTCAACTTTCGGTAACGGTTCAACAAGTTCCCCATGGCCTTTCAAGACACCTACCTTGTAGGCCAGGTCTCTGGCATCGTAAAAATACATCACTGCCCCCGCATATTCAATCCAACAGGTCGTTTTCAGTACTCGACAACTCATACCTTCCGCAACCAACTTTTTCACTTTTTCAAAGAAAACCTTGAAAGCTTCTCCGAAGCTTTCAAGAGAACCCACATTCTCCATCGCAACTACAACATTAAATTTGAACATTTGCTCTCCTTCTTTTTTGATACTGCTTCTGAAGCATATCAATTAAAAAAGACTCTGTCAAGAGTCTCGTTATGGCTAGGGAGTGCTGGCAAACCCTGCTTTTGTAGGCTCTGTGAGCTGTGGATTGCTCGCGAGCCGCTTTTTCAGCCCATTCGCTGAAAGCGAATAAGATGAAAAAGAGGCGAGCTGGTCGGAAAGAATTTTATTCTTTCCGAATCCATAGCTCACAAAGAGCGAGTTTCTTCGCTGGAAAGAAACGAGCGTCCGGAAAAAGCAGGGTTTGCCAGTACTCTCATGCAGTAACTTTCTGTTACTCCTGCACCGGTTCCTGCGGCACATCTTTAAAGTCAACATTGTAGCCGGTTCCCGCAGGAATCAGACGGCCGATAATGACATTTTCCTTAAGACCGCGTAGTTTATCTTCCTTGCCGACAATAGCCGAATCAATCAAGACTCTGGCCGTCTCTTGGAAAGAAGCGGCTGACAAGAAGCTTTCGGTAGAGAGAGCAACCTTGCTGATACCCAAAATAAAAGATTCAAATGTTGCCTCTGTTCCGCCTTCCTTTTTGACAAGATCATTTTGTTCTCTGAACTGCCTTCTTTCAACAACATCCCCCGGAAGCAAGTCTGTGTCTCCGGCATCAATAATCCTAACCCGAGAAAACATCTGCCTGACAATCAACTCAACATGTTTGTTGTTGATTCCTTCACCCGTAGCAAAATATATGCTTTGGACTTCGCGAATGACATAGTTGGCAACAGCATTTATGTCTTTAGTGATGGCGTAAAGCTCTTTGGGGTCAATGTGTCCTTCAGTCAACTGCTGGCCGATAATAATTTCATCGCCCTCTTTAATCCATAAAACCTGTCCCAAAGGAGCGGTAAAAGATTTCTCCTCACCGGTACTTGTAACAACATTGATTGAGTGCTGGCGGACACTTTCTTTTATCTCCACAACTCGTCCCTCAACATCAGAAACAACAGCCTTAGCAGAGGGCGTTCTAGCTTCAAAGATTTCTTCCACTCTGGGCAAGCCCATAGTAATGTCGCCTCCGCCAGCCACGCCTCCGGTGTGGAAAGTTCTCATAGTCAACTGGGTGCCAGGCTCACCAATTGCTTGCGCGGTCACAATACCCACTGCCTGACCAATTTCAACCAGTTTATTCTTAGACAAGTCATAACCATAGCAGTGCTGACAGATGCCGTCTTTGGCCTTGCAAGTTATGACTGATCTAATTTTTATTTTATCTAAATTAAGGGTGTCAATTTTTGCCGCCAAGTCCTTGCTGATAAGAGTTCCTTTCTTTATGACAACCTCGCCATCCTTGTCTAAAACGTCTTCCAGAATTACTCTTCCTTTTATCCTCTTGCCCAGAGATTCACCTATCTGCTTTCCATCTTCTGTCAACATAGTGTAACCATCTTTGTCTTTACAGTCTTTTTCTTTGACAACAACATCTTGAGCAACATCAACTAAACGTCTGGTCAGATAACCGGCTTGAGCGGTGTTTAATGCGGTATCAACCAGACCTTTTCTGGCGCCGTGAGTTGAAAGAAAATATTCCAAAACACTCAAGCCTTCTTTGAAAGAACCTTTTACCGGCAGTTCTATTAGTTCTCCAGCCGGGTTGGCAAATAAACCTCTCATACCGGTCAACTGGTTAACGGTTGCCCAAGAACCTCTGGCGCCGGACTCAACTAACATGAAAACCGAGTCGTCATTTTTAAAATTCTGTTTAACCATTTTTTCCAAACGAGATTTAACATCAGTCCAAACTTCTATGGCTTTGGATTTTCTTTCATATTCCGTAAGCAGGCCCTGATCATACAAACTGCGGCCTTCTTCAATTTTTGCATCAGCCTCATCCAACATTGCCTGCTTTTCTGACACGGTACGCAAATCGTCAACCGCAAAAGAAACGCCGGAAATAGTCGCATAGTGGAAACCTAAATTTTTAGCCGTATTCAAAAACTTAACGGTTTCTTCTTCTCCCCGTTCATCCAAAAGCTCGGCTTCAAGAGCCTTCAACTGGCCCTTGGTCAAAGTTTTATTTACAAAGCGAAAGTCTTCCGGCAAACCACGATTAAAAATTATCCGACCGACAGTAGTCGTGATAAACCCGTTTTCCAGAGGCTCATTAGCATCTATTTTTTTATCTGTTTTAATTTTTACTTTAGCTCTCAAATCTGTAAAGCCATTATTGTATGAAAGTAAAGCTTCCTCTTCTGAAGAAAACACCTTGCCTTCACCCAAAAGATTATCACCGGGGTGAGTAAGATAGAAACAGCCAAAAACCACATCCTTTGATGGCGCCGCAACCGGTTCGCCTGTTGATGGCTTTAGAATAGCGTGACTGGCTAACATCAACTCTCTCGCTTCTTTCTGGGCCTCATTAGTCAAAGGCAAATGGACCGCCATCTGGTCGCCGTCAAAGTCGGCATTAAAAGCACTGGTCGGCAAAGCCGGAATTGTAATAGCCTTGCCCTCAATCAAACTTGGCCTGAAAGCCTGAACACTCAAACGGTGCAAAGTCGGCGCTCTGTTAAGCAAGACCAGTTTGTCTTTTATGGATTCTTCCAAAGCCTGCCAAACTTCCGGAATCTGCTGTTCAATCAAGCGGTTAGCAGACTTAATGTTGTGAGCCAAGCCGGCACTGATTAATTTATGCACCACGAAAGGCTTAAAAAGCTCAAGCGCCATATGCTTGGGCAAACCGCATTGGTCAATATCAAGGTTAGGCCCGACGACAATGACGCTTCTGCCGGAGTAATCCACCCTCTTTCCCAAAAGGTTCTGCCTGAAACGTCCGGTCTTGCCTTTCAACATGTCAGCCAAAGATTTTAGAGCTCTTTTTTGGCCGGTTGAAGCGGAAATCATAGTTTGTCCACGGCGCATAGAATTATCAATCAGAGCATCTACCGCTTCCTGTAACATTCTTTTTTCATTTTTAGTTATAACTTCCGGAGCATGGAGTTCCAACAAATGTTTCAAGCGGTTGTTCCTATTAATAACTCGGCGGTAAAGATCATTTAGGTCAGCTGTAGCAAACCGGCCGCCGTCCAACTGAACCATCGGACGCAAAGCCGGCGGAATCACAGGCAGAATATCCAAAATCATCCACTCGGGCCTAATATTATTTCTTATCATACCCCTAAGAAGCTTGAGACGGCGAATCATTTTTTTTCTGATGTTGGGGTTGTCGGTTGCCTTAAGCTCATTATCCGTGACTTTCACCAAGTCGTTAAGTTCAATTTCACTCAAAAGCTTTTTGATAGCTTCAGCACCAATGCCTGCTTCAAAAACCTCACCATATTTTAGTGACAAATCCCTAAAGTCTAACTCGGAAAGAATCTGATATTTTTTAATACCGCGTAAATTGTTCTTTTCATAATCTTTTTGCTCCTTTAAACGAATAGCTTCCTTTTCGTCTTTGGCGTTCTTGATTTTTGAACGGAACTCATTCTCAATCTTTTTCATGGCTTCGGCCTTAAGCTCTTCGTTCACCCGCATCACAATATAGCTGGCAAAATATATGACTCTTTCAAGTTCCACCAAAGAAACATCCAAGACCACGGCAACCTTAGATGGTACGCCTCTCAAAAACCAGATATGAGCGACAGGACTGGCAAGCCTGATATGACCCATTCTTTCACGCCTAACGATTGATCTGGTAACCTCTACTCCACAACGATCACAGATAATCCCTTTGTATCTTATTCTCTTGTACTTTCCGCAATAGCACTCAAAATCTTTGACCGGCCCGAAAATAGCCTCGGAAAACAAGCCATCTCTTTCCGGTTTTTGAGTCCTGTAGTTTATTGTTTCCGGCTTGGTAACTTCTCCGTAAGACCACTCTAAAATTTCCTCCGGGGAAGCAATCTTCAATTTTAAGGCCGTAAAGTTGTTCATCGTCCCAATGCCGATATTGCCTTTCTTAAAATTCACGAGCCCTGACATTGTCTGCGGTCCCTTATGGGCTATTTTCGCAAACAGTGTGAAAACTCGGCAGTGCAATATCGGAAGTTAATTGATTATTTTAACGCTCTAGTAGTTCTACATTCAAACCCAATCCTTTAATTTCAGAGAGTAAAACCTTAAACGATTCAGGAATATGCGGCGCCCTGATTTCTTCACCATTGACTATGTTTTCATAAGTTTTTGCCCTGCCCAGAACATCGTCAGATTTAATAGTAAGCATTTCCTGCAAAGTATGAGCTGCGCCATAACCCTCCAAAGCCCAGACTTCCATTTCTCCGAACCTCTGGCCGCCGAATTGGGCCTTTCCACCGAGAGGCTGTTGGGTAATTAAAGAGTAGGGCCCGATTGATCTCATATGAATCTTGTCTTCAACCATATGGGAAAGTTTCATGAAATAGATAATTCCAACGGTTGATCTTTGGTGAAAAGGCAATCCGGTACGCCCATTGTAAAGCTGAACTTTACCGTCTTCCGGCAAGCCGGCTTTTTTTAACTCCACTTTTATGGCCTCTTCGGTCGGTCCGGCCATTGGCGGAACAGTAGCTTTGTAACCTAAGCGCTGGGCCGCCCAGCCGAGATGAGTTTCCAAAACCTGACCGATGTTCATTCTGGAGATAATACCCAAAGGACTTAAAACCATATCCACCCTCCGGCCATCCTCCAAAAAAGGCATCTCCTCCTCCGGCAAAATCGCCGAAATAACGCCTTTGTTACCGTGCCGTCCGGCCAGCTTGTCGCCAACCTGAACCTTTCTCATTTGAGCAATAGAAACTCTGATGGTTTTGATAACACCAGCCGGCAATCTGTCGCCTTGATCTCGCGAGAAAACTCTTATCCCCACCACTCTGCCCTGTCGGCCGTAATCCAATCTGCGCGAGGTGTCTTTAACATCTCTGGATTTTTCTCCAAAGATAGCCCTTAACAAACGCTCTTCCGCAGTAAGATCGCTTTCCCCTTTGGGAGAAATCTTGCCAACCAAAATATCTTGCGAGCGAACTTCCGCCCCCACCCTGATTACACCTTCCGAGTCCAACTCTTTAAGTCTTTCTTCTCCGACATTTGGTATGTCATAAGTCGTAATTTCAGGTCCGAGTTTTGTTTCTCTGACATCGGTTGAATAGTCTTCTATATAAAGTGATGTGAAAACATCTTCCTTAATCAGGCGTTCAGAAATAACAATGGCATCTTCAAAGTTCAAACCCTCAAAAGAAGTAAACGCCACCAAAAGATTGGTGCCCAGAGCCAGCTCGCCGCCATCAGTCGCCTGACCGTCAGCTAAAACCTGGTTCTTCTTAACTTTTTCTCCTTTTTTGACAAGTGGCTTCTGGTTAATCGCCGTGAAGGCGTTTGATTTCAAAAACTTAACCAGCTCATATCTGATCTTTTCATCTTTGGCTGTTTTTAAAACAATATGAGAAGCGTCCACGCTTTCAATTTCTCCGCTTTCGTCGGCAACAATCATCAAGCCGGAATCTCTGGCGACTTTTTCTTCCAAACCGGTTCCGACATAGGGAGCTTGCGGGTTGATTAGAGGCTCTGCCTGCCTTTGCATGTTTGATCCCATCAATGCTCTGTTTGCATCATCGTGTTCCAAAAATGGAATAAGCGAAGTTGCAGCTGAAAAAGGCTGTTTCGGCGAGACATCCACAAAATCTATTTCACTGGCCAAAGCTATGCCTGCCTCGCTGTGAATTCTGGCCGGGATTTTTTCTTCCAGTATTTTGCCGTCTTTGCCTACTTTTACGCCGGCAGGGGCAATAATATGCCTTTCTTCTTCACTGGCATCCAAATACAAAACCTCGTCTGTAATTTTGCCGTTTTTGACTTTTCTGTAAGGAGTCAAGATGAAACCAAGAGGAGAAATTTTGGCGTACAATGAAAGATAGCCAACCAAACCAATGTTTGGACCCTCTGGAGTTTCAATCGGACAAATCCTGCCGTAGTGGGAAGGGTGAACATCTCTAACTTCAAAACTGGCTCTTTCTCTGGTCAAACCTCCGGGACCCATCGCGGACAGACGGCGCTTATGCTCCAGTTCCGAAAGAGGATTATACTGGTCCATGAATTGTGAAAGTTGTCCGGAAGCAAAAAACTCTTTGAGTCGGGCTACAAAAGGACGCGGGTTAATCAACTGGGAAGGCAGAATGGTTTCAACATCCATCGTACTCATTCTGTCTTTGATGATTCTTTCCATTTGAGAAAAAGCGACCCTAAGTTTGTCCTGTAAAAGTTCGCCCAAAACTTTAACACGCCTGTTGCCAAGGTGGTCAATGTTGTCAGAAGCGGCGGAAGGATTATTATTCAAACGGATAATCTCTTTTAAAGTGGCGACAATATCTTCCGGCTTCAGAGTTCTGTTGCTCTCCGAAAAATCAAAGTTTAAACCGAAGCGCTGATTCATTCTGTGCCTGCCCACCCTGGAAAGATCGTAGCGCGAGAAGTTAAAAAACATGTTGTGAATCATCTGTCTGGAATTTTCGGCTGTGGCCGGATCGCCGGGACGAATGCGTTTATAGACTTCAATCAGTCCCTCGTCTTCCGAAGAAGAAGAATCTTGAGCAATAGTGGCCAAGATATATTTCATACTCTCATCGGTATCAACGTCAGCAAAAAGTTTTTTTATATCTTCATCCTTGCCTATGCCAAAAGCCCGAAGCAGTCCGGTAGCGGCTAACTTTCTCTTACGGTCAATCCTGACTGATATGACTCCGCTGCTTTCGGTTTCAAATTCAAGCCAAGCACCTCTTGACGGCACAATCTTGGCGCCAAAAAGATTTCTCAAGCCGGTTGACCTGACAACGGAAAAAAAGGCTCCCGGACTTCTTATCAACTGCGAAATTACCACCCTCTCCACCCCATTAATAATAAAAGTGCCCCTGGGTGTCATCAGGGGAAAATCTCCAAGATAGAGTTCTTGGTCAACTGTTTTGCTGGTTCTTTTGTTTTTGAGCTCAACCTTGATCCGCAATGGCGCTTCATAGGTGATATTTTTTTCTCTGGCAACCCTCTCATCAAATTTGGGTTTTTCCAAAATATAATCTACGAAGTGAAGTTCAAATTCTTTTTCCGTCCAATCTTTTACCGGCGACATATCCTTGAGCAACTCCCTCAACCCTTCTTTAAAAAACCAGCCATAAGAATCTAACTGAACTTGAGCCAGATTAGGAGCTTCTATAACATCTGGTTCGTATTTTGAAAATAGTTTTCTAGTAACCATAGCTAGTAACCAATAAATTAGAACTTAGGATGAGGTTCTAATCTAAAAAATAGACAAAAACAGACTCCTGTCCATTGGACGGGTTTCAAACTCTAAAAAGTGCTTATTTTATCTTAAAATCTGCCAAATTCAAGCTTTTAAGAATAGTTGGTCTGCCTAGCTCTTTATTCAAAGACAATACACCCATTCTATTCCTTGCCGTAAATTTTGTCAACAGCCTCTAGCTTCTGGCTTTTATACTCTCTAAAAGCCCGATGCCCAAACTTAGCGAAATCAAAAAACTGCCACCGTAACTCAAGAAAGGAAACGGTATGCCGGTAATTGGCATTAAACCTAGATTCATCCCCGCATTGATAACCACATGAGAAAAAATAAAAGCAACAAAACCAATTGAAAAGAGTTTGGCAAAGTTGTTTTTGGCTCCAAAACCTATCTTGCCTATCCGCAAAAGAAATAGAAAAAACAAAGCAAACAAAACCGAAATACCGGCAAAACCAAATTGCTCTCCGTAGGCGGCAAAAGCAAAGTCAGTATGTGCTTCGGGCAAAAAACCAAAACGCGACTGTGTGCCTTGACCATAACCATTTCCCCAAATCATTCCCGAGCCAATTGCCGTCTTGGCCTGAATCACACTATAGCCTTCACCTTTGGAATCCAAATAAGGGTTCAAAAAAGAGGAGATGCGGTTTTTCTGGTAGGGTTGTAAAAAAACGAGCCAAGCGACAGAAGCCACCAAAACAGCGGAAAGAAGAATTATCATAAGATGTTTCCTTTTAATCCCGACTGCTAAAAGCATTGACAGCCAAATTGCGAAAAAAATAAAGGCCGAACCCAGATCGGGCTGTTTTAAAACCAAAAGAGCCGGAATTAAAGTATAAATCCCCGAGGCTACAACATGATGAATTCTGTAAATCTCTGCGTGTTTCTGTGAGAAGTATTTGGCCAAAAGTATGACCACCGAAAGTTTAGCAAACTCGGAAGGCTCCAGTCTTATGCTACCAAAACTAATCCAAGCGTTAATCCCCCGCACCGAACTGGATGTCAGGGAGATTACTAAAAGGATTAGGGCGGTAAGATATATTGCCAGCGAGGGCAAAGAGCTATTCTTAAAAACACGATAATCAAGAAGAGAAATAAAAAAAATAATGGCCGAACCGATTATTAAAAATAAAATCTGTTTTTCTAAAAAAGGCTTAATGCTGGGCCCCATGCCCGCCATGGAAAACAAACCAACTGCCGATATGGCCAGGAAAATAAAAAAAAGCCGCCAATCAAATTTTCTTAAAAAAAGAGAGAGATTCATTTCTAAAATGGCTGTTGGAACTTTTCTTGAGTACCATAACTCCTGATAAAGTTGGAGTTCATAAAGACGTTGGTGCTAGCCTCAACATCTATCCGGTCCGGGTTTTCGGGAACCTCATTGACCCAGTCAACTTCAAAAAACCTGTCGCTCTTAGACAAAAGCGTTCTCATCTCGGTTTTGTTTGCTCCGATGGGAATATTATTTTTAAAAATTACCACAACAACATCCACCTTATCAAAATCAAAATCAGAAGAGTTGAAAATAGTGCCTGTAACTCTCGCTGAAACTCCCGGCTTACCGTTGGCGAAATAGTCTTTTGATTTGACTGTCAATCTTACTTCCTCGTTGAAAACTCCCTCCAGTTTTTCCCAACTAGCCCTGCGGATATCCAGTTCCGCACGAATGCCTGTGGTATTAGTCTTGAGCAAAGGAATGTAGATGTATTTTGTCTGCCCTGGCAAAATGTAGAAACCGCCCGCTTGGGACAAAATAACATCGCCAGCAGACCCTAAAATTTTAAGCTCAAACTCGGTATCCGCAGAGCCGAATTTGGTATTGGGGTTATAGACTCTAAAAAGAGCGTCATAATCTATTTGGCCGTTTAGCTCTCTAATTTTGAAAAGATTTGAACTCAAAACCCTGATAGGTTCTAGAGACTGAAAGCAGGTGTTGCCGCAAACTTTGCCGCAGTCAACCCCCTCTTCGGTTTGGTTTTGAATTTTGTCAAAACAGGTCGGCTCAACTTGAAACGCCCTATAAATTCCAAAACTTATAGCACCAAAAATTACAATAAATATTAGACCAAAAATGAGTTGCTTTAAGCCACGAGTCATTAGATTCATTATAAGTTACCTGCCCATAAAAGAAAACTCCCCGAGCCTAAAGTTAGTGCTCGGGGGTGAAACGAGTTTTGTAACCCGTTTTACTAACAGTAATCTTAATTTAAGTAAGTTTTCTTGTCAATAGCTAAAAAATAAAGCCATTAGTCTGGCGACGACCTACTTTTGCGGATAAACCGCTATCATCGGCCCTGGCGTCTTTTACTTCTGAGTTCGGAATGGGATCAGGTAGAACAACACCGGTATTGTCACCAAGCTAATGGCTTTATTTTTTAAAGTATCAAGTATAGTAAAAATTCAAAAAGCTTAATCTTGCAAGGAATTAATTGATCTATTAGTAATGCTCGGCTGAATCCGTTACCGGACTTACACCTGCATCCTATCAACGTGGTAATCTCCCACGGATCTTCGTCCGCCAAAGGCGGACACGATACCTAATCTTGGGGCCCGCTTCGCGCTTATATGCTTTCAGCGCTTATCGGTCATGTACATAGCTACCCAGCAGTGCCGTTGGCACGACAGCTGGCACACTAGAGGTACACTCATTCCGGTCCTCTCGTCACATAATCTTCTATCGCTAGAAGTGTAGACTATATCTTCTTCCGCCTTAAAGCGGATGTCGGCATATTATAGTTGGTTAAAACCAACCATCCATCCAGCACTATTTTTCTAAAAATGGTGCTGGGTAAGTCGTTACGGGGTCTATCCGCTTCAAAAATTTAAGCAGATAAACTTCCCACGGTATTAACTCTTATCAGTTTAACCTATGCTTTTCGGACCGAATTGCATAGCAAACAAGAGCCTTCACCGTTATTAGCCGAATTTTCAATACAGGTTACCCTATAAAGTAGCAAAACTTTTACTAGGAACAACCCCCCTCAAGTATCAACGCCCACACCAGATAAGGACCAACCTGTCTCACGACGGTTTGAACCCAGCTCGCGTACCTTTTTAATTAGCGAACAGCTAAACCCTTGGGGCCTTCTTCAGTCCCAGGATAAGGCGAGCCGACATCGAGGTGCCGAACACTGTCGTCGCTATGGCTAGATTTTCCATTCTTGTCTTTCGACAAGTTCAGACTATATCACTCAGTCACTTTCATAAAATTCAAGAAAGTGCCTGATCAGCGTATTATAATAAGTCTTTGACTCCGTTAGTTAAGTTGCGGAGTCTCCTCACTTACTATCTATCGAGTCGAACCCGATAAGTCGTTACGGGGATAGTTTATAAAACAATGAAGGTAAAATATATGGTCGAACCATTTCTATTAGTTGCGACATGCTTTCTTTGTGAAATCTGATTCGAAAGTAGGTTCTATCTTTGTTTATATTCGCTTTCAAATCAAATTTATTTCTCAAAAGCTTACAGATAATTTCATTATCAGCATAACTGAAACTTTGAGAATTTATTTTCACACATTTACCACTGCCCAACTCATTTGTTCCGTCATCCATAATCCAAACTGCTAAAGATAAGGGATTAAGAAATTTTTCAAGAAAATTTTCTGGAATAACCTTACTCCTATCTTTTTTGTAGAATAATTTTCTCAAATCAACTAAATATGGATGAGAAACGGTTCTGAAATACATTCTTGTTCCATACACTTTCGGTGGAGAATTGACGATATTGCTTAAAATTTTATATTTCCAATTAATATAATCTTTTTGTTTTATTCCATGATGTAATCTAAATGAGTAGCCCATAGTGGTCTCGTCAAGATATCCATCGCCAAGCAATGAGCCGACCAGAACAGATATTTGATCTGCGGACAGCTCAACTGCTCTCATCAGTTTTATTCGTTTATTCTCCAAGACAAGTGTATTTTATAACTATCTTCCCACGGTATTGCCATCTTAATTTTATCACAAATTAAGGAAGGTTTCACCGTTATAAGCCGATTTAATGAGCGCCCATGTTGACGCTCGGACAGTACCAGCCTGTTATCCCCGGAGTAGCTTTTATCTGTTAATCGTTGACGCTCCTACGAGCAATCATTGGTTCACTAAGTCCTGCTTTCGCACCTGCTTGACATATCCGTCTCGCAGTTAAGCTGGCTTGTGCCTTTACACTATCGCTCT
>Ga0209542_10008768_pt1 | contig 18762 bp, 15 predicted proteins | sample RifCSPhighO2_01_FD_184028 | JGI IMG/M metagenome (GOLD analysis project Ga0209542, IMG submission 184028) | Soil microbial communities from Rifle, Colorado - Rifle CSP2_plank highO2_0.1 (SPAdes) (version 2) | ecosystem: Environmental > Terrestrial > Deep subsurface > Rock core/Sediment ...
ACCATTCGACGAGAGCATCCTTCGACGAGCTCAAGACAAATTGCTTGTGGAAATAACTATTCATAATCTTAGGAAATGGGCAGAAGATAAACACAAAACCGTTGATGATAGACCTTATGGCGGAGGTCCCGGAATGATAATACGCGTCGACGTAGTCGACCGCGCACTTCAAGAACTGAAGAACAAAAGAACTGAAGAACAAAAGAACATAAAAGTTATTCTATTAGATGCTAAGGGTAAAAGATTTACCCAAAGTGATGCTAAGCGTCTATCTAAATTAAAACACCTAATCTTTATTGCAGGACATTACGAAGGTATTGACCACCGGGTACACGAACATCTGGTAAATGAGGCAATCTCTGTAGGTGACTTTGTTTTAACCGGAGGAGAAATTCCTGCTATGGTTGTCGTTGACACAATAGTAAGACTAATTCCTGGAGTACTCGGGAAAGAAGAAGGCCTAAAAGAAGAATCCCATTCAAAAGCGGGCTACCTGGAATATCCCCAATATACCAGACCTGATAAATATCAAGGTTGGAAAGTTCCAGAGGTCCTTCTTTCAGGCAATCACAAAGAGATTGAAAAATGGAAAAAGAGAAAAGTTGTGAACTCGTTGAAAAACAAATAACACTCCCGATTATATCTCCTTCAACAATTCTCGAAGCCTACCCCATCGTCTTCTTACTTCCTCAACGCTGATTCTTCCTTCTTTTAAGTCAGTTTGGTGCATCATAAGTTCGTTGCCTAAATCTTGTTCGGTTAAGATGGCACTTCTAACACTAGTCTGGCTAAATTTCCTTTCGAATTTTTCATCATTTAACATAAAAATTATATCTGGGTTTAAACCTTCAAGGTCAATTGCATACAAATTATCCCAATAGGTATCAAGCTTGTATTCATCCTTGCCAGAAGTTTCTAGCAGAATTAATTTATCTATTAATCCTGTTGCCCAGAATAACGATGCCCTAAACATCGGGTCCGCGAATAGTACCTGCCCTTCATTAATTGATAGTGAATCACTCTCTACTCCAATCCACAACTCTGCTTGTTGATTTGAATCCATAGCCATCTTTTTTAACAGGAGAAGAGTTTCAAGATATCCTGGATGTGGTACACCATTGAATCGACCGTGAAAGAAGATTCTTTTTCGCCTAAAATCTGGTGGCGGAATCTCCTCTACCTTCATAAACGATGGGTGATACTCGCCCCAAAAAAGCCTGTTGGGTACTCGGGGAGATACAAGAGTCCTGCCTTTAGGTTTAAATGTTTCGATAAACTGCCTTGTGTTTTCCCTAAAAGCGGGATTTGCAAAAGGACCGACTTCGTTCCAAACAACGAAATCCAAAACATCTGCAATAAACGCGGCGTGATACAAAAACGGCTTTCTACTAACCGGAAGCTGTTTGCCTTCGGTCAAATTCACAATGACGTCTTCGGGCAAACGGGAAGGCCCCTCATTATAGCCCATCGACAAACCATTTTGACTTTCCTGAATAGTCATCTTGGGGCATAGATTACCAAAAAGGTAATACTTCTTCAATCAAATGAATCAAAATGAAGGGAAGAAGGTCGACTTTATTGGAAAAATGACATATTACTTGGCACTTTTCACTTGTCTCACAAATTCATCAACCGACTCTCTCCAAGTTTTAAATTTCATTCCTAATATTTTTTGTGTTTTTTCAGATTTTAATCCTCCCAATCTCGGCCGTGGGGTTCTGTCGGGAGTTTTCAGATATTCTTCCATAGAGCCTTTTATAACAGCATTTTTAACACCACGCGCTTTTTCCAAAAGATAATTTGCAAAGTCGTAAGGAGTGGTGACATCGGAAGTCACGGTATGATAGATCCCGGGGCGTTTCAGATTCGCAATTTTTTCAAGAACACCAACCAAATCGTCGATAAGAACGGGAGTGAGCTTTTGGTCGGAAAATAAAGGATAGAGTTTACCTTCATCAAAAAGCGCCAAAATATTTCTGGCAAAATCGAGTTTTTGTTCATAGGCTGTACGAAATGGGTATGCAGTTCTTACAATTGCTGCATTCTTATTTATCTTTCTAACTTGCTTTTCCCCTTCCAATTTTGTCCATCCATACCATCCGATTTTCTCCATTTCCCCGGGAAGCTCTACATCTTCGGCGTATGGACCGGGGTTTTCTTTAGTTCCCGGAAAAATAAAATCGGTCGAAATGTGAATTAAAAATTTGTCGTATTTTTTACACGCTTTAGCCAAATTTTCTGCAGCGCCTACATTCAGCCCCCAAACAATTCCCTTCTTATCTCCCTCCGGGCCAGAGGCCCTATGGGCCGGTGGCCTCTCCTTTTCCGCACCATCGACATTCGTATAGGCGGCAAAATTGACAACGATATCAAATTTACTATTCTTGAAAAAATTATTAACTGATGGACCGCTGGTGATATCTAGCTCTTTTTCGCCGGGAGACAATATTATATTATTCTTCTTAGTCAGCTCGACAAATCTGGAGCCAATCAGTCCGCTCCCGCCTATTACTAAATACTTCATTTTTTAGTGAATTTTTCCGGATAAAGTTCTCGAAGGATAGGATTATTCCTGTCTCTTTCTGAAATAATGGGATTTTTAACAGGCCACTTGATGTTAAGGTCAGGATCGTCCCAGGCAATTCCCTGGGCTTTTTTATCGTCCCAATACTCATCTACTAAATAAATGTAGTCAACCGGCTGACTACCCATTACGCAAACAGAATTCCCCATTCCTTTAGGTAAAAAAAGCGCCGACTGCGGAGAATCGTCTTTAGTATTATCAAAAATAAATGTCTCCACACGCCCGAAGGTCTTACTTTCCGGTCTTACATCAACAATCGGCGCAAACATTTTACCGGTTGACGGATAAATTAATTTATTCCACCCTTCGGTGTGAATTGCACGGATGACACCAGGAAGGGATTTGGCATGACTCCACTGAACGGGCCTAAATTTTATACCAGCTTCCTTCTCCAAATCATTTAAGCGGAATATTTCGTGGAAAAAGCCTCGGTTATCCCTGTAAACAGGTCTTTCTATAACTAAAAGTCCTTCAATTGAAGTTTTTCTGATGAACGTAGAAGGGTTAGCCACCATTACCTATTATAGTATTTATTATATCGCTGGGGCGGACAAGAACTAAACATTATATTTTTATGCTGGTAATTCCACCCAAAGTAAGCCTGGCGAGAGCGGATAAAAAGTAAGAGTCGTCAACTTTGTTAACAAGTTCGCTGAGTTTCTCAACCGGCCAGAGTACAAGACCTTGCTCGGTTTCATATGTTTCTCCTTGGGTAAGTGGAGGAAATATATTGTCAGAAACATCGATAACCACAGCATACAAAAACGGATGGTTGTTGGTCATTCCGGCATCCGGCATTACTCTCCCTAAGCCGACTATTTCACCTATTCTCATCGAAGAGTTGGAACCGTCTATGCCCATTTCCTCTCTTAATTTTCTGGCTATAAGTTCAAAGACTGACTCATCCAGATGCGGAAAGCCTCCTGCCATGTCGTGTACCCTAGCTCCAATTGGAAACTTCTCATTTTTAAGAAGTGCTACGTGCGAAATTCTTCCTTTATGACGAGTAAGAACTAAAAGTTTTGCTCCCGATTTTGTTCCCATACCCCAAGAGTAAAAACCTTCTACCCATTTTTCCCCGCCCTTTTCGACCAAAAACCATGAAGCAACACCGTAAATTTTGTACTTCTTTGGCGCGTGCTCCAGCTTAATCAATTTCAGCTGTCTAACTCCACCAATCGTGTCCTGCCTATTTGCCAAATCGTCTACAAACCCTTGTGTCTTTGGATTTTTGGCAAGCTCCAGTAATCTTTGCTTAAGAGTCTTACTAGTTGTCTTAAACCATTTATGAGTTTTTAATTTATCTTTAATTAAGTCGGTTCGAACCTTGTCCTCCATCATCTTTCGTCCCAGTGCTGGTTTTTCGCCATCTTCCTCTTGAGAATATTTATATTCAAATTTAACTTTACCTACTTCCCTGTCTAGTGTTATGAATGCGAATGCCTGTTTTCCTCCGTTTGTGATAGGCGCTTTTCTTTTCAATAGTGGTTTCCACCAATCTTTATTTTTCTTGTACCAGGCAATTGTATCTCTAAGGCCTTCATCAAAATTCTCCTTAGTAACGGTAGGCTTCCAACCCAGCTCTGTATAAATTTTCGTTGGGTCAATTGCGTAGCGCCTGTCATTGGAGTGTCTATCCGGCACATACTTTATCCAAGTCAGATCCTTTCCGAAAAGTAATACCATTCGCTCTGCAACATCTTTATTAGGTAAATCATTCTCGCTACCAATAAGATATGTTTCTCCGCCTTTACCTTTGTGTAATATTAGGTCAATGGCGTGTGCGTGATCCTCTGTATGAATCCAGTCTCGAGTGTTTAGTCCATCACCATGAAGTGGTGCTTTATATCCGTCTATTAAGTTGGTAATAAGAATTGGCATGAATTTTTCGGGGAATTCGTAGGCTCCGTAATTATTTGAGCAATTAGAAATAGTTATTTTCATCCGATTCGTGTGGGAAAAATCACGAACCACCCTGTCTGCTTCTGCTTTTGAGATAGCATACAAATTATCGGGCCTTGGAGCATAAGGGGTCTTTTCATTAAAACGCTCTGTTGAATCGACCGCTAACTCTCCATAAACTTCGTCAGTCGAAACATGATGAAAACGAGGAACCTTGGCTATGCTTGCTTCCTCTAAAAGAGTTTGAGTGCCTATAACATTAGTCTTCCAAAAACCGGCTGGATCGAGAATACTTCTATCCACATGAGTTTCCGCCGCGAAATGAACTACGGCATCAACTCCCTTCATCGCTTCTTTGGCCTTTCCCCTGTTGGTAATATCGCCTTCTATGAATTCAATCTTCTTCCTGATGTCTTTTAAATTCTCAATATTGCCAGCATAGGTTAAGGCATCCAAAACTTTAACTTTATCCTTAGGGTGTTTTTTGAGCCAATAGTGGACGAAGTTTGAACCAATAAACCCCGCACCGCCTGTAATTAGAATTTTCATATTTTTTCTTTCTCGGAGAATAAGTATACATCAATCCAGCAAAAATATCAACATTATAGGACTATTCATGCCTACCTTTTCCGTTTTGAGTTTTGCCCTTTGAGTTTTGAGTTTATTTTAAGTGTGTTTGTCGGCTACAGAAGATGCTCCCCAAGAATCTGGCTTTGTTTTGGCCGTGAATCCGTTTCCACTTACCATGCCTACTACCTCCCTTATCATCTCGCGGGTGGGGCCTAGTGGACCAACATCGATGTGTATCTCCAGGTCGTATTTCGCAGGAGTTATGGCTCGTCTTAACCCCGGAACTATTTCCTGCGCAACATCCAAAGACATCAATGTTTCGGTGTATATCTTGTCCCGAAGTTGCGGTTTGACTCCGTTTTTCTTTTCTTTCCTCCAAAAATATCTGGCACCCTTTCCGCGACGGTGAATAACAATTGCAGTTACGTAATCCACTTCGCTTTTTCCGTTGATTCTTTTTTCTTGGGAATCGGTCCCGATTACCAAACGGTAGAAACTTGCGGGTTCTTCGTCCACAAACTCGGCGATATCGGATATCATCTTGTCTGTGTTTAAAACCCCTTTGGATGGGCTTACAAATGGGTTGTCGTTATTCGACATAATTTTGTCGTTTTCAGGCTAATCCTAGGAATTATATACCTAAAAACAGCCCAAATCAAACCCCATAGTCAGGAAATTGGACAAATTTTTAAACTTTGCCATTAATGTGTTAAAATTTGAGAGCATGAAAAAAGGAAATGCTTCGCATGTAAGAAAAGCAGTAATTGCCGCCGCAGGCTACGGTACACGATTTCTTCCCGCTACCAAAAACCTGGCCAAGGAAATGCTTCCTATTATCGATAAGCCCATTATCCAGTATCTTGTTGAAGAGGCAGTCGATAGTGGCATTAAAGACATAATTTTGGTTACGAGAGGTGGTCAAAGTAGCCTTGAGAACCACTTTGATTCTAATTTTGAGTTAGAACACACTCTTGAGTTAAACGGTAAGGAGGAACTGCTTGAGCGTGTACGCGAAATTTCCAGGATGGCCAACTTTATATACGTAAGGCAACACAAATATCTACCTTATGGAAACGGCACCCCCCTTTTGTCAGTAAAAGACTTAATCGGCAAAGATGAGAATTTTGTTTATATGTTCGGAGACGACTTGGTCCTCTCCGACACCCCCTGCACCAAACAGCTGATTGAATATACGACCAAAAAAAACGGCGCGGTAACGGTGGCCGTCCAAGAAGTACCCAAATCCGAAGTCAGCCGCTACGGTATATATGAACTGGCTAAAGGAAGCAAAGATAGAGTTTTATCTGCAGTTGAAAAACCTTCGCCAAAAGACACCCCATCACAACTTGCCACATTCGGAAGGTTTATTTTAAACCATAAAGTTATAGATATCTTAAACGAAATGAATGAAAACAAAAGATTTGGAAAAGGCGATGAGCTTTGGTTGATAGACGCAATTGTCGAATACGCCAAGAAAAATCCCGTATATGCGGCCAGAATCAAAGGTGAATGGCTAACAACCGGAGACCCCTTAAGATATATGAAAACCCAAGTCAGATACGCGCTAGCCAGGAAGGATTTAGGTCGCGACTTCGCGGAGTTTCTTAAAAGCCTCAAGCTCTAAAAATTAAAAAAAGAGCCAGCGTTACACCCAAAGCGGCAAAAGCGATATATTCAATGACAACGCTAGTGTGTAAATCTCCATGTATTGCGTGGTGAACAATCCCCCAAACTACATATGCCGAGGCTGTGGCAAGCATAACCGCAACTTGATAGCTTTTGCTGTAAGAAAAAAAAGAAAAAAGTAAAAGCCCAAAAACTAAAATACCTATCAGACTAAAATAATGAGGAAAGTCTTTTGCTATTTTTCTGGTTCTTGTCATTAGAGTATTAATCCCGCCTTAGCAATAATTATAATAATCAAAATCATTCCCAGGAATGATAGGTGTGCCAGGTTTCTGCCTCCAACCCTGACAATCTTTTTTCTGGCAATTATTATCCAGTCCACAACCAAGACTACCAAAAGAAGCGCTACCGTCATTAAGGACAAACTTTTCGTCATGTTAAAAGGCGAAATCTGAATACCAGATATTTTTGACGCTGGGCCAATAGCCTGACTAGTTTCGGAAGAGACCGACAGAGGTACCTCTGTCGGCACCTGAGTAACTTGGGCAATAGGCGCTGTGGCTTCTGTTGGTACCACCGTTATCTCAATTGTCGGTTGAAGCTCGGAAGCCGGAGGAGGGACAGCTGCCGCGACAGGCAAAGGCTGTGAAGTATCAACATAGGGTGTGCCGAAAAATTGAACAATTAAAGTAGTGTCCACCCCTGCCAAATCTCCTTCGATTACTGCAACCCCTGTTTCTTTGTATTTTGCCGACAATATGTTTTCCTTGTGGCTGGGAGAAGCCATCCAAGCCTCAACCGCCGCGGAAGGATTGGAAAAATCACGGGCGAGATTTTCACCGGCATAATGGTAGGAATAACCTACATTGGTAAAGAAAGCCCAGGGTTCTACACCATCGGGAGATACATGTGCCCAGTAGTCTTTATTGAGCATATCCGCTCCCTTTGCCAAGGCTGCCTGAGAAAGTGTCGGATTTTCGTTCAAAGGGTTCAAGCCTTGTGAAAGTCGTTTCTCATTTATCTGCCTGATTACCTCTCCCGGGGCGATATTGGCCGCGTAACCCAAAACCTTTAACCCCGTCTTGGGTAAAATAAATATGACAAATTGATAGAATAGAAAGCCCAATATTAAAAATGCAAGGGTTGAGGAATGGAAAATTTTTGGCTTATGGTTATTTGATTCGTGAGGGAGAAGATAGTGCCTTATAAGGTAAATGACAGAATAGGTTAACATTATCTCATCTTAGCGGTTGATTTCACCTGAATCAACTCGCCGACACTGCCAGGTGTTTCCCACTTCCTCACAACAATAATTTTTCCCATCCGAGCACACTCGTGATGACTCTCCTTCTTCGCAGGCACTCCCTCCGGGCCCGGCGGCTTGCCAATTCCCACACTGACATACATCAGGTTCCCATTTGCCTTCTTCGCAAACTAAGCTGGGTTGCTCGGCGGCTTTTTCCCTTAAATCCTGACTTTGGGAAACCAGACTAACGGTTGCCGTGAGTGTGACAAGAGTAAATACAATCATGGTTGCGGCCTTAAAAGTATTTGCAACTCTTATCTGGCAGTCATCACATATTGTTACACGGCTGTACTTAGGGACAAGATTGCCCTTTTTGCAAATCAGGCATGAGAGCATTTTATAATCTTCCGTAACCGGTTTGGTTTTTCTTTTGATTAGAGCGTCAAACGCCAGAATAATTAAAACTATTCCAACCTGTACCGCAGCGATACCCAAAAACAAGCTCCAAAAGGGAATTTTGACCGAAAGAAGAAATATACCTCCTATAAATAACCCAACCGACAATAAAATCAAACCAAAATCTTCAAAAATAAACTGAAAGGGGGGTTTTTGGGTCTTTCCTTCCACTACCTAAATAGTAGCATTTTCTAAATTCTTTTTCGAAGGAATAGAAAACTTATTAGTCCCGAAGCTAAAATTCCGATGGTAATAATAGCAGCTATGATTGCTGCCTTATCTGTTTTAGGCTCCTCTGATACTTCTTCTGAAATATTTTGTAATCTATTGCTAGCCTCTGGGGTCGGTGTGAGAGTAGGACTGGATGCTTCCTGGGACGTTTCTGATAAAACTTCCTCTTTGGGAAGCTGTTCAATCTTGCCGTCTGTTCCTGCTTGAGTTGATACGCCCAATACGCTTCCTGCCGTAACTGTTGCTTGAGTATCGGCTAACAAACTTGCTGAATTATTCGCATTATCAACTGCTCTTAGTGCGTAATAATATTCTTTTTCAGCCTCAAGGCCAAAGTTATCCCAACTTACTTCGGCATCCGGAACTCCACCTGTCTCTCCAATTTTATGGGCTCCATCTGCGGTAAAGCTCGGGGTTTCCGAACGGTAAATAAAGACTCTTGAGAAATCCGAATCTCCCGGGTTTTTCCAATTAAGTCTATAAAGCCCCGGCGATACTCTTTCCTTCCAGTAGTCTTGAACCGGAGAAGGGCCGGAAATATCATAGAATGAGGTAGTCTCATCGGATGCCGCACCAGAATTAATCTCGACTCTGAAATAATATTGAACTTGATCGTTTACCTGGGTACCCGTCACCTCAACCTCGCCTGATGCTCCACTAATCGCCGGCCCAAAAGCCACAAAGCTTTCACCCTCTTTCCTAAAGTAAAATTGGGCCGTGGTTGCGGCTGGGTCATCAGAAAGCGCTGAATAAGAAAGTTTAAAAGAATTGCTGTTTATATACTCCCCCAAATCGGATATCGAAACCTGGGGAGATATCGCCATCGCCTGTCTTGGCACAAATCCCCAACCAACTAACAAACTAATTAAGAACGAAATGACTATTAACTTATTTTTTGCCATGTATTTTTCCTTTCTTGAAAGATTCCATATTCAAAATATACCCTCCAAGCTTTAAGATTGTTCCCAGCCACAAGGCTACCAGCGCATAAACCACAATTGATGTATCACTACCTGATGCTGGAAGTTCCGTCGCAGCTCCCAAAACTGCCCCTCCGACGCTTCCGCCAAAGTTAGTGCCTGAGGTTATCCTCACACTTGAGGAAGCAGACGGGTCGCATTCAACATCGCCTAACAGACGCACTCTCAAGAGAGAAAATCCTTCTCCCTTACAAAAGGCCAGATTTTCATAGGTTCCAACAGTTGTGTCCGAGGCAATCTGGGCTTGGTATGTTATTGTTAGGTTAACTCCCTGATTGAGCGTTCCAATGTCCCAGGTCATAACTCCCGAGGCTATTGTTGGGTCGGGCCAAGCAACTGAGTTTACTTGACTCGAGCCGGATACATATGTAAAAGGCGCTGGAAGTACGTCGATAATAGAGAGATTTTGAGTCTGTTGATTCGAATTGTTCTGGATAAGTAAGGTAAATGTAACTACATCCCCGGCATTTGCTGTGGCTTTATCGTTGGATTTTTCTATCGAAAGTCCCAGAATTACTTGCTGATTTCCAAAATCAACAGCTTGTATTTCATCTCCCGAAGAAACTACTACATCGTGACAGTCATTAAGCTCGCTATTTAAAGGATATGTCTGTAGCCAGCCAGCTTGCAGAACTTCACAAACTCTATATGTGCCAGGAGTAAGCTCTTCTAAAAGATAGCTTCCATCCTCTCCTGTTGCTTGCGATGCCTCTTCACCATCAAGTTGTCCATTACCGTTCTCGTCGATAAATATTGTCCAGCCGGAAAGTACTGGCTCTTCGTCATTTTTCTGATTTGCATTTTCATCGTTCCATTTGGCTCCTGAAATTGAACCATTTTGATAATTACCGATATTGCAAGCTATCTCATCACCGGGACTGACAAATATCGGATATTCGTTATCATTATCTATTTCCCCCGATTCCCCGCAGGAGATATTTGACTGATACCAACCCTCGTCAATTGTTTCACTAAGCACATATTCTCCGGTAACTAGGTTCTCAAATATAATTTGACCGTCTTCGTCGGTTATCCCGGTATCGCCACTTAGGTCGATCTCCCATTCGGACAACTCTTCCTCGCCCTCATCTTGTATTCCGTTGGCGTTTCTATCATGATATTTGGTAACTGTTACCTGTCCGCGCTTGGTGTTTTCTATCTGACAGTTCACGGTTTCTCCTGCTCCCACCTCGACCTCTCCGCAGGTGTTGCCTGTTTCATCCCAACCCTCAAGAGGTGTCTCTGTTACAGAGTAAGCACCCGGAGTTACTTCATAATCACGGCTAGCGCCGGTTGAAACTGTTCCTTCACCGCCGTCGGTTATTGTCCCGTCTCCTTCGGCTAAAATCTCAAATTCGGTTTGATCCCCTTCCGGCAGAGTTACTTTTTCGACTACTAAATGGCCTCTTTTCGTATTGGTAAAAGTACAAGTAAGCTCTTCGCCTGCCTGAAGATTGATAGTCGCTGTAGCATTTTCAAGACTTCCCTGACTATCATCGCTACAGGAAATCGAAGTCAAATCCCAACCCGACGGAACTATCTCGGTTTCGCTATATTCCCCAGGAAGAAGATATTGACTTGTAAGAGTGCCTCCGTCTGTAATCTGGCCGGAAAGTACACCCTCGAATGTAAAGTTTTCAGGGTCTTCCGCAGGGTCCGTAACCTTTGCAATTGTAATTAAACCGAGTTTGGTATTGGTAAATGTACAGGTGACGGTCTCGCCTGCCTGAAGGTCAATTAGAGATGGGTCGCTTTGGTCGGAACAAGTTGCGTTGGTTTGCTCCCATCCTTCCGGAACAATTTCGCTTAGTGAGTAGGTTCCTGTCGGAATAGGTCCGCTGTCATAAGGATTATCTTCATCAGTCAGGCCAAAGTCCTCAGTCCAGCTTGGATCGAAGGTAAAACTTGTGGTATCCCCGCTTGGGTCGGTTACTTTATCGACCACGATATTGCCCATTTGCGAGTTTATAAAGGTACAGGAAACAATACTTGTATTATCAATCTCAATTCCGGTTATACCTTCTCCCGCAAATGTTCCGTTATTTAAAGCCCCTGTACAGCTTGCATCAAGTAAGCTATATCCCTCTTGAGGAGTCTCACTTACCGCATAAGTACCGGCAGAAAGTGTTACCGCTTCAGTTAACCCATTTTGGTCGGTTACCGAAGATGTTCCGCCTATATCAAAGCTCCAGTCGCTAGCCGGTGTCTGATCGTCCGTTGAGTCAACATTTCCATCAGCATCTATAAGTTTAGTTACCGTTATTGTTCCTCCACAAAGGGCTCTAACTAAGTCTGCCAATACACTTCCGAGTGAAGAAATATCTCCCGTAACTACATCTACTGCGTTTATATCTGTAATTGTGCCCGGAGGAACTACTATGTCATTTGTTCCTGTTATGGCTTCAAGACTTGCTAAATTCAACCCTCCACTTGTACCGCTTGAGTCAATTCCGATTGCGAGAATTCTCGTACCGCTTGATTTAATTAAGTTTGCAGCAACGATCGCATCACTAAGGTCGCTTAATGGACCATCGCTCTCAGTAGGGTTTCCGTCAGTGATTATTAATATAAGAGCGCCTGAGCCCACCATGCCATTCGCAGTCGTTAAGGCAGCTTCCCAGTTAGTATATTCCGTTGCTCCTGTGTGCCCAATGCTATTAATGGCATTTAATACGTCAGTTTTATTTGATGTAGGAGCTAGTGAACTAATAACAGTCGTGTCAAAATCTATTACACCTATCTGGGTGGGAGTTCCCGGCAAAAGGGAATCCACAAATGAGTTTGCCGAATTCTTTACAGTTGTAATATCCCCGTCGCTCATGCTGTCAGAGCTATCAAGGACTAAAACTATAGTGCCTACACAGGATTGGGGAAGGTCGGGGTTATCGGCTACGTTGTAACTTACGGTTACTGAGTCGGAACAGTTATTATTTCCTTCGTTAGACTCAGACTCAAGTCCATCGGGATCTACTTGGCATTTGTTGCTTCCCCCACTTCGCGGGTTATTAAACGTTCCAGTAGAAGTCGGAGTTGAGGTTATAGAAAGGCTAAAGGAGCCGCCAGCTGGAATAGTAAGTGTACCATCAGCATCACAGTCTAAATCATCACCATTGTCAATATCGCAGTCAAATCCGCCCGTTACTCCACCAGAGGTTAAGACGCTTATATTTGAAGTTGGAGAATAATCAAAGTCATTTGAATCCGGCAAGTTGTCCTGAAGGACGTCCTCATTATTTGCAAAAACCGCCGACCCGCTGCCATTATTTGTGGCTGTTAATGTCCAGGTAAAAGGAGTGTTTATAATTGCATTCCCACCAACGTTGTTGGTTTTGGTAACTACCAAATCCGGCTGAGGAGCTGCAGTGTAAGTAACAACGGCTCTGATTGCCCCGACTCTGACGTTCGTATTACCGATTTTTAATACACCAACCTCAAGATCGGTGCTACCACTCTTTACAAAATCAGGAATATTAATCGTTTGGTTTCTCGCAGTACAACCGCTAGAGCTGGTAGTTGCAAGGTTAACCCCGGAGTCAGTATTGGTTGAGCCGACCCTAACAAAGGTTTGGTAAGTGCCACCTATCGTGCCAGATGCCACATCCCAGACGAAAACCTGAACACTTGTGATTGTACTTCCATCTGGAACTGAAGACAAACCAATATTCACAGATTCTCTGTTTCCATTATTATTGCTGGCGATATTATCCGAACCATCACTACTGCCACAGCTCACTGAGCCAGTTTCATCTACATCGCCTTCATCGCCGTTCCATTGTGTGTAAAATCCCTGCCCGCTGGGGAAAAGAGTAGTCGTGTCCGTATCTGTAAAAGTTACTGTTGCTATAATCGTTCCGTTCAAATCAAAAGCTTCAACCAAATAATCAGGCCTGTAATTTCCGTCGAGTTGGTAAGTGTAGGTGAAGGCTCCATTTTCATTGGCTGTTATTTGGTCTTCGTGGCTGACCGGAGGCTCATTTTCGGAACTTATCACAAGATTATATGTTTCGCTTGGCGTAAATCCGTTTCCAAAAATTAATACAGAATCTGTCGGAGCATAGTCAGGTTTGTCTGTGGTTAGCGATACTGTTCCCAGCTCGGTAATATCAAAGCTAAAATCAGGAAGTGTTGAGGCCAAAGTGTTCTCCATCACAACTACCGCAAGAGTTCCCTCTTCAGGCTCAGCGGGGACAGCTTCAGGCGTAGGTGAAAGCTGACTTTCCGTAGATTCAGCTTGCACCTGCTCATCCCCCTGAGAAGGGTTTTCTTCGCTTGCAGGTGTTTCTTCGGGAGCTAACGTCTCAGTCGGGGTTACATCTACACTCTCTTCATTTAAAACTTCCTCTGGTGTTTCAGAAACTTCTTCGCTGGGCGTGGGAACCACCTCAACCGTCGGTTCCGGTTCCAATGATGGTTCGGGTGTGGGAGTTTCTTCGGGGGCTGGTGACGGAGATTCTTCTGGCGAAGGCGTAGTCTCTTCTATTTGAGTAACTTCAGGAGTCGGTGTTTCTTCCTGAGAATATACGGATAACGGTGCTATAAGGGAATTAAGAAGCAATGATAACATCGCCAAACCGCTGGCAACTTTATGGAACAGCTTATTTTTCATAAATATGGGACAGGAAATTAGAACAGTAACGGGATTTATATCACTATTATAGGGCTTTGTCAAGTCCTGAAGTAAAAACTAATAGTTTACTTGGTTAGCAACTACTACAAGACGCTTTAAAGTCGTCCCCGGAGGATAACAAGTTTGCAAAGTTAAAGTGTTACTTTCACCGATTTTCCCTAAGTATTCGATCGCTTCCGGTGCAACCACTTTTACATAATCGACGGAATATTTAATTCTTTGCCCTTTATAAAAAACGTCGATTTCATCGCCTTTTTCCAGCTTTCCCAAAAGATAAAAAACAGCGTTATACCGGCCGACGTTATAAAATGCATCGGTAGAGTGGGCAAATAAATAAACATTTCCCGGCTCTCCGGGATAGGCCGTTCCCTGTGCGTGAGCAACACCCTTTTGCAATACAGGTAAATATACATTTTTGTCTTGCGGGTCTATGTTTGCAAATACTGGCGCGACCGCCGCAATTTTAGGAATCACTATAGAAAAGTCGGTATTGGGTGGAGTTAATTTTTTTTCTTTCGTCTCCGCTTGCGGATAGAGTGAGTATTTAACATCCCTAACCTCGCTAACCCTATATTTAATCTCTTCTTTAGCGACCGGACCAAAAGTGAAAAAAAGAATTGCTAAGGAAACCAAGATGAGTATGCTACCTACTATATTTAATATCTTTGAAAATTTCCTCATTGACCTTAATATTAAGAGTTTTGCAACAAAAATTCTATCAAAGGTAGTTAGTAGCTACGGGCTAGAAAGGAAGCGATAAAGGGACATCAGACTCACCCTTCGCATATTTCTGTAAAACATATGCTGCTGGAAACAGATAGTTACCGTCGTTTTTTGCTATTGCCCAGGCATCAGCTTCCTCTGTCCTTGTGTGAAATTGGTACGAAAGAGCACCTAAAATTTGTGGGTCTTTCAAATCGTTAAGTGCCTGATACACCCCTGCATAAGTATTAGCTTGTAGTTCGGGACTACCAACCGTTCCTTGGTCACTTACCGCATCGCCATTTGCAGCTCCAAATTCCTCAATAAGCAATGGTTTTTGAGTCTGTAGCTCAGTTTTTACTTGGGTTATGAAATTACGCGTAAAGACATACGGGTCAGGGTATTTGTGCAAAAAATTTTCATTGTCATCAAAACCATACATGTGCAATGAGTAAAAATCTACAAAATCTTCAAACACACGCCCCTCACTATACGCATCCCAATTCAAAATTGCCTCATTGTCTTCATCCCTTTCCCCAATATCGACCGCCCACCAGCCGACGGTTAGGCGTGTCTCGGGATATCTGGACCGAATTCTCTCGGCAGCAGTTCTTAGAATTTCAACGTTCTCATCGTTAACAACCGGTTCATTATAAAGGTCAACACCATACACAGCCGGGTGCAATAAAACACCGCTGTCTATAATGTAACCTTGCACAAAATCAAGATACTTTGAGTTAATATTTCTTTGATATATCGTCGGGCTTTCTATAAGAATCAGAGCCTGAATATTTTTGTCATGCATTTTATCTAATACATTCTGCCACTGCTCCTTTGAATAAATCGACTCTGAATTGCTAAAAGCGGGAGTCCCGTTGGTAATTCTAAACATAGTAATTCCCAACCGGAAAGCAATATCTATCAAATCTTCGCCGTCGTCATTCACAATGTAATTTTGCGAGGCAGGTAGAAGCTGGCTCATTTCCACATTCACGCCGTAAAAAAGAGAGGTTTTGGTTTGACTTTCTTCAGGTAGGTCCAACGGCGTATTAACAACTAAAGGCTCGATTTGAAGTTCTGCTTTATAAAAGTAATTCACTATGTTCTGTCCATATAAAGAAAGACCAATAAAAACAATCACCAAAGCTACTAAAGAAAGCGCCAATAATAAAATCTTTGATTTCTTAATCTTCATACAAATTGGGCATACTATTATATCTTGCAAGCTTCACCAAGACTCAATTATACCCAAAATACTCTGGTTTTGTAATTTTCACGAATATGGTATTTTGAGTTCAAAATCTCTTATGAGAGCTTGCAAGCTCGAGTAAGAGGAGTTTATAATACCGCACATGAGCTTAATAAGAGAGAAACTGCTTCCTTACCCATTCCTTTACAAAAAATATGACAAAGTATGTTTTCTATATGAAGAATACATTCGTCTCCTTCCCTTTAAATACTACCATCTTAAAGCTCTTATAAAAAAAATAAAAGGAAGACTATTTCTTTCTTATCCAGAAAAACCTGTCTACTACCACCTGCTTTATCAAATTTGCCACTTCAACGGTTTTACTATAACCAATAAACCACAAAAAGCGGATTGCTTTATCCATTTTGAGGATACCACCTACAGGAAGTATGATCTGGTCATTAGAAAGATTGCCGAAAAGAATAGGGTGATAAACTATCGCTGCTGGGACATCAGTAAAAAAAGGGTTGAAAAAGTCCATAAGCAGGTTTTTGGATATAACCTTTCAATTGACCCACAAGCCCATAGAGGCAATTACCTCAGAAAAGGAAATTTAAACACACTACATGATGGAGTTGTCCTCAGCTATCCTGAAGAACCACGCAAAGGATACGTATATCAACGGCTGGTTAATAACATAAAAAACGGGGAAGCTTGTGATATAAGATTACCTATTTTTGGAAAGATCATCCCTTTTGCATATCTCAAATATCGACCCCCCGAGCTAAGATTTAGCGATAAATTCAAGCGCGTATATATTGTTAAGCCAGATAAGGTAATTACAAATAATGAATATAAAAAAATCTTAGAGTTATGTCACAAAATGGGACTGGACTACGGGGAGTTAGATGTATTACGAGACAACGACACTAAGAAGTTATTTATTGTTGATGTCAACAATACACCGGCAGGACCGTCATTATACTTTCCGATGAAAGAAAAAATTAGAGCAATCTGGTTGATGTCCGATGCTTTCCAGCAAGCTTTCCTGTAATTTCTCGACTCCTGCTGCAACTGAATATGTTAAAAAAAATATTTTCGCGGGTCATGAGTGACTCATTGTATAGAAACTCCCTATATCTCATGGCAAGTACGGTGGTAACTGCAGGCTTTGGATTTATATTTTGGATTCTAAATGCGCGTCTATACACGGCCGAAGAAATTGGTATAGCGACAACAATTATCTCGGGAACAGCCTTGATTGCCCAGTTTAGCCTACTGGGTTTAAAAAACGGCATAATTAGATTCCTGCCTGAGTCTAAAACAAAAAATAACAAAATTAACACGGCTTCTAATATCGTAACGATTGTCGCCCTAGCTTTATCTTCTTTATATATCGCTTTGTTGCCGCTGCTTTCTCCAAAACTTCTTTTCTTGCGCGGCAATGTTGTATACGCTTTCCTATTTATTATATTTGCCCTGTCTTTCAGTCTGAATCAACTTCAAGAAGGGATTTTTATTGCACATCGGTCAACAAAGTATCTGCTTTTTAAAAACGTATTGTGGGGAATTATAAAAATAGCTCTCCCAATTTTATTAGTGGGTTTTGGCGCATTCGGTATCTTTTTCGCATTTTCCCTCGGCAGTGTAATATCGTTCCTGTTAGGTCTTTATTTTCTTATAAAAACATTTAATTATACTATTGCACCTGTTATAAAAAGCGATGTAATAAAAAAAATTGGAAGGTACTCGCTTGGAGACTATCTGGGTATTTTTTTTGCCGAAGTGCCTTATTTTGTTATTCCACTTCTTATTATCAATCACATCGGAGCAAAAGAATCTGCGTATTATTATATCGACCTTCAAATAGCCACCTTTCTTTTTATGATCCCTGTTACGATAAACCAATCGTTATTTGCGGAGGGTTCTAATGATGAAAAAAATTTAAAAAGGCATATGAAAAAAGCTTTTCTGGCAACGGCGTGTCTTATGATCCCCGCAATTTTGATTACGGTTACATCAGGCTATTTTGTCCTAAATATTTTTGGGAATCTTTATGCTGAGCAGGGTTTGTTGTTGCTGCGACTATTGGCAGTGACTGGCTTTTTTATAGCAATTAATGATACCGGGAGCACCTACCTACATATCAAGAAAAAAATAAAAGTATATGTAGTCCTGAATTTCATCTCGGCATTATTATTTGTTTCATTGAGCGTCATTCTACTGCCTCTCAATCTTTTTGGTATAGGTCTTGCCGCCTTGATAAGTAAAGGGTCAATCTCTCTAGTTTATCTTTTCCTTCTAAGAAAAATATTTCTGTAAACTTTTTCATATTTGTTTGTAACTTCCTCCCAGTTATATCTTTTAACTTCAATTAGGGCATTTTTTACAATACTCTCGCGAAGTGAAGAGTCATTGCAGAGGTTATAAATTGCCCGAGCCATATCCTGCGGGTTTTGTTTAACTAACAGTCCATTGATTTTATCTTTAATAGTATTTCTCACCGCGGGAATATTGGTAGCAACCACCGGAGTTCCTGTCGCCATTGCCTCAATAACTACCGTTCCAAACGATTCGCTGACTGAAGAGAGAATAAAAACGTCGGATGTATTATAAAGTTTTTGCACCTGGGCAGGAGAAACGCTTCCC
>Ga0209542_10008769_pt1 | contig 18760 bp, 18 predicted proteins | sample RifCSPhighO2_01_FD_184028 | JGI IMG/M metagenome (GOLD analysis project Ga0209542, IMG submission 184028) | Soil microbial communities from Rifle, Colorado - Rifle CSP2_plank highO2_0.1 (SPAdes) (version 2) | ecosystem: Environmental > Terrestrial > Deep subsurface > Rock core/Sediment ...
CGAAATTTTCAATTATCAATTTTGCAATTTTCATTGAATTTATAATTAATTAATTTTCAAACATTGATAATTGATTGAAAATTGGAAATTGTGAATTAAAAATTTACAATATGGGCTTGATTGATTTAATTGAAAATATTCGACATAAGCCGGAGATGACCAGGCGGCGGATTTTGGTCGGAACGACTTTTACCATCACCGCGATTATATTTTTCTTTTGGCTTTCGGTAAAATTGTACACTGTGAGCGGTCCGACTCCCGCTGATTTGGGCGTCAAAGAAGAGGGGCCGATAAATCAGACCGCCGGTTTCATCGTTGATTTTATCCAGTCTACGAAAGATAGATTCAATGATCTGAAGAGCGCAATCACCGCTTCGTCCACTTACACCGCCAGCTCTTCGGAATCAGTCGAAATTCACTAAAATCAAGTTGAAATTTAACCCGTTTTTGTTATAATACAAGAGTATGAAAGAAAGCCAAAGGGCCCAAAAAGTGGAGCCAGATAAGGGTGTTGTCCAAAGAAATATCACGACCGAAATGCGTGAGTCATATTTGGACTACGCGATGTCGGTCATCACTTCCCGCGCCCTGCCGGACGTTCGCGATGGCTTAAAACCGGTCCATCGCCGAATTCTTTTTTCGATGAATGAAATGGGCCTGACCGCTTCTGCAAAATTCAGAAAATCGGCGACCGTTGTTGGTGAAGTGCTCGGAAAATATCATCCTCACGGTGACATTGCTGTTTACGATACCCTCGTAAAAATGGTCCAGACTTTCACTTTAAGATACCCGCTCGCTTTAGGGCAGGGAAATTTCGGTTCTATTGATGGTGATAGCGCAGCCGCCCATCGTTACACGGAGGCAAAGATGTCCCGCCTTGCCGGCGTGATGCTTCAGGATCTTGAAAAAGAGACCGTTGATTGGCGGCCAAACTATGACGGCACAAGAAAAGAGCCGATTGTTCTACCTTCCGGTCTGCCGAATCTTTTACTAAACGGAACATTGGGCATTGCTGTCGGTATGGCGACCAATATCCCACCTCACAATCTTCGCGAGCTTTCAGACGCCACCATTCATTTAATAGACAATAAAGATGCGACAACCGACGACCTTTTGAGATTCATCCAAGGTCCGGATTTTCCGACTGGCGGAATCGTCTTTGGCGCCAAAGATCTTCATCATGCATACGGGAGCGGTAAAGGGGGAATTTTGACGAGGGGTGTCGCTGAAATAGTTGAAAATAAAGCCGGTAATTTCCAGATTATCATCCATTCAATTCCTTACCGCGTTAATAAGGCCGAGCTGATTATTCAAATTGCCGATTTGGTGCGCGAGAAAAAGATTGAAGGCATCAAGGGCCTTCGAGATGAATCAACCAAAGATATCCGCGTAGTGATTGATTTGAAATCCGGCAGTTATCCTGACAAGATTTTGAATTTTTTATACAAACACACTCAGCTTGAAGAAATGTTTCATTTCAATATGGTGGCCTTGGTCAAGGGCGTTCCGGAGACGCTTTCCCTTAAAGCGATCCTTGAAAACTTTGTTGAGCATAGAGTCGAGGTTGTTCGCCGCCGCACAGAGTTTGATTTAAGAAAAGCCGAAGATCGCGAGCATATTTTACTTGGCTTAAAGAAAGCCTTGGATCATATCGATGAGATTATCAAGCTCATCAAGAAATCAAAGGACGTTGAAGACGCCAAACAGAGTTTAATGAAGACATTTAAGTTTTCCGAGCGTCAAGCTATCGCTATCCTTGAAATGCGGTTGCAGAAATTGGCCGGTTTGGAGCGAAAGAAAATCGAAGATGAATTGCATGAAGTTCAAGCTTTGATCAAGAATCTCAAAGAGCTTCTAGGGAGTCCGAAGAAAATTTTCGGGGTAATCAAGGCCGAGCTCAAGGATGTTGCCGAAAAACATGGCGATGACCGGAAAACTAAAATTATCAAATCAAACGCCAAAGAATTCAACGAGGAAGATTTGATTCCTGATGAAGACAGTGTTTTGGTCTTGACTAAAGGCGGCTATATAAAGCGCACCAATCCCGATGAGTATCGCAAGCAAAAGCGCGGGGGTGTAGGGGTGATTGATTTAGATACTAAAGAAGAAGATTTTGTCACGAAACTTCTGACGGCTAGCACTCATAGCGACCTCTTGTTTTTTACCGATAAAGGTAAAGTCTATCAAATGAAAATGTATGAGATTCCGGAAGGCCGCCGCGCCACCAAAGGCAAATCAATTATGAATTTTCTAACACTTGAGAGTACGGAAAAAGTAACTTCGGTTTTGCCGATGCCGAAAGAAACCAAACAATCAAGTCTTTCTTTGATGATGATTACCAAGAATGGCGTCGGTAAGAAAGTCAAAGCTGAAAGTTTCCATGATGTCCGCCGATCAGGCTTGATCGCTATTAAATTGAAGCCAGACGACGAATTAGTATCGGCTTCATTTGTCGAGAAAGGTGATGAGCATATGCTCGTTACGTCACGTGGTCAGGCGATTAGGTTTAAAGAATCCGATATTCGGGAAATGGGCCGCTCGGCCGGAGGCGTTTCGGCGATGAGATTGTCAAAGGGTGATTTTATCGTTGGCGCGGAAGTTGTCAAAAAGAGTGATAAGAAATTATCACTGCTTGTGATTATGGAAAATGGTTATGGCAAGAAGACCGAGATATCGGAATATAAAACGCAAAAGCGCGCCGGTAGTGGCATCAAAACCGCTCAAGTGACGACGAAGACGGGGGCTTTGATTGCCTCAAAAATAGTCGGAGGGGAAGAGGCCGAAGAGATAGTCGCTATTTCAAAGAAAAGTCAAGTAATAAGAGTCGACGTAGCTGAAATTCCGGAAATCGGTCGTCAGACTCAAGGGGTAAGAATTATGAAGCTTCGGGAGGGGGATTCCATAGCTTCCTTAACTTGTCTATAGAAATCAAGGAGCTCTTTTAGCGACTTTGATTTCATAGACCCCGTTAAGTGATTTCAAAAGGTATCAATTAAGGTGCCTGTTTTTTATATATGAAGTATAATAATAGCAAGGTCGTATTTATAGTTGTTTTATTTTTGAAATCAAGTTTTGTAGTAACAAAACTTACCTAACGGGGTAACGATTTTTATAGTCGTTTTACTCCTTAAAAATTAGTCATGTCGTTCTCCGACCCCTCTTACAACATTGAACAGTTCAATCTCCAATCAGGCATGAAGGTGGCCGATTTTGGCGCGGGCAGCGGATTTTACGCTTTGGCGGCCGCCAAAGCTGTCGGGGATAAAGGCAAAGTTTACGCTATAGATGTCCAAAAAGACTTACTTGATAAATTGAAATCGGAAGCATCTCATAAGGGTTTTCATAATGTCGAGGTTCTTTGGGGCGATGTTGCCCGACTAGGAGGAACAAAGTTACGCGACCAGTCGGTTGATGCTGTGATTATCGCCAATTTACTTTTCCAAATTGAAGAAAAGCAAGAACTTGTGAACGAAACTCGGAGGGTCTTGAAGCCAAAAGGTAGAGTGATGTTAGTTGACTGGAGCGAGTCTTACGGAGGTATCGGGCCTATCCAAGGTCACGTGGTCAATCGCCGAGCCGGCCGAGACCTTTTTGAGCCGTCAGGTTTCGTTTTTGAGAGAGATATCCGGGCTGGCAGCCATCATTGGGGAGTTGTCCTTAGAAAATCTTAAGGGTGTTATCGGTTTCAATTATCCACGTGACCTCTTTATGTTTAGGGAGTAGAATACTAATATACGAATTATACTAATCTTACGAATGTATACGAATAAACTCCGAATGCGCGAATTAGTAGTCATTAGTTAAGATTCGTATCATTAGTATATTGGTATAATTAATTAGTAAATATGAAATCAACCCCTTTCCAGATAATCTTAATAACCGTCTTTGTCATATTGATTGTCGGCGCTTTTTTCTTGCTATTTTTAGATAAAGGAAGCAGTAATCAGCGGGATGCCGTCGCAATTTCTTTGTGGGGTGTTTTGCCGGAGAGTCATGTTCAAGCCACTCTTCAAGCTGTCAATGCCGAGAAAAACGGCCTTAAAGTATCTTATACTCAAATTGATCAGAATAATTTCAATCAACGCTTACTTGAGGCTTTAGCTTCGGGTAAGGGACCGGATGCCATAATTATTTCGCAAGATATGATTGTCGGATACGAAGATAAAATATCCCCTATTTCCTATCAATCAATAAGTAGGCGGTCTTTCATGGACACCTATGTTCCCGAAGCTGAATTATTTTTATCAAAAGACCACGTTGTCGGTATACCTTTTGCTATTGATCCCCTGGTCACTTACTGGAATCGTGATATTTTTTCGTCAGCCGGAATTTCAGTCCCACCACAATTTTGGAATGATTTTTTACGTTTAGCCGAATCTTTAACTGAAAAGAACGGGCAGGTTATAACAAAAAGCGCTGTTTCGCTCGGAGAATTCAGTAATATTACAAACGCCAAAGAGATAATAGGAGCTATGGCCTTTCAATCCGGCGTGCCCATCGCTTACCGTTCTGAAAACGGCAATGTTATCAGCGCTTTGACCACTGGCGGAGGTGAAACTATTAAAAATGTTGTAGATTTTTATGTTGAGTTCGCCAATCCCGTTAAATCGGTTTACTCTTGGAGCAGGGCTTTGCCAAATTCCCAGTCGATGTTTGCTCAGGGAAACCTGGGAGTTTATTTCGGCTTTACGAGCGAGTTGCCGGCTATCAAGGCAAAAAATCCCAATCTTGATTTTGACCTGACATATTTTCCGCAACCGAAGAGCTCAAATACCAAGATTACGTTCGGCAAAGTTTATGCAATTTCCGCTACCCGCTGGAGTCCTAAAGCTGCCGATGCTATGAAACTCGCATTGTTTTTTGGAAGCCAGGCCGGCGTTAAGGCTTGGAGCGACGCAAGCGGTTTGCCACCAGTCCGTCGGGATTTACTTTCAGTTACACCGAGCGATCCTTATGCCGTGATATATTACAATAGCGCCCTTCAGGCCCGAGGCTGGCTCGACCCAAGTTATATCAGTACCGCCGGAATTTTTCGCGATATGATTGAGTCTGTCACTTCCGGCTGGATGACCACTTCTCAGGCGGTTGAAATAGCCGGTGCGAAGCTGAGCAATTTACTCGGCGGACAGTAATTTAATATACCAATATACTAATGATACTAATCTTACGAATGCATACGAATGAACTCGGAAAACGCGAATTAGTAGTCATTAGTTAAGATTAGTAGATTCGTATATTAGTAGAACTATAAAATGAAACTTAAGATATTAAATACCCTGTTAATTATTCCAGTTATTTTTACCTTTGTCGGTATGCCTTTTTTCGTTTTGGCTTTAGGTCCGGGCGATCCTGATAATGCCATTGTGCCTTGCGGTTACGATGGAGCACATGGCCCAACTGTCCAGGGTAAGGCTACATTGGGCCAAATGAATGGCCAACTTGATCCAAATGAGCGTTGTACCTTCAATGATTTTATCAGGACGGTAGGCAGACTTGTAAATGGCACGATTATTGTTATCAGCGCCTACGCCGCGGTATCCTTTATGTATGCCGGTTATGCCTATTTGACTTCGGGCGGTAATCAGGAAAAAATTTCCTATGCCAAGCAGCTATTCTGGAAAGTCTTTCTAGGGTATATAATAATTCTCTGCGCTTGGGCTTTTATTTTCATGATAGAGCGGGCGTTATATACCGATGATCCTATAAAACGACCGAACTCTTTTCTAAATAGCGGCGAACCTTCAGGCACTCCTTAAATCTAACTTGTGGAAGTCAGACTTCCCACAACACTAAAAAATGATAAATCGACTATTTTATAAAAAAAATACAACAGTAATCTTTAAGGCATTGTTAATTTTTGCAATTATCGTCTCTGTCGCTTTGCCTATTTATGTTTCGGCGGTGGAAAGCCAACAATCCTGCGACCCCACCAAAGAACTCTGCAATCCGATAAAATACGATTCCATCCCTTGCTTTTTCAAGGAACTGCTCCGGATCGCCGCCCAAATCGGTTCAATCTTCATAATCTTGGGCTTTGTCTATTCAGGCCTCCTCTTTGTCACGGCGAGAGGTAATGAGGAAGAATTGGGAAAAGCCAAAAGAGCCATCACCTATACCGTCATCGGCGCCATCATCGTCCTCGGCGCTTGGGCTTTTGCCGTCGGCATCACGAACACCATCAATACCATCGTGAATGGCAATCAGACTTTGGAATTGTGTCCGTAGAAGGAAATTGAAAATGAAAAACTTTTTTAAAATTTTTAGCTTATCCCTTGTCATATTACCCTCAGTTACTTTCGCTGATGGCGTCACTGATATTATAAAGTTGGCCGGCTACTGGCTTAGCCTCCTGGTCTATATAGTCATCGGCATAGCGATGGTCCTGTTCTTTTGGGGCGTTATTAAATATGTCATTGCCGGTTCCGGAAATGAAGAGGGGAAACAGCAAGCCCGCAACCTAATCATCTACGGCATTGCCGGTATTTTTGTAATGGTCGCCATTTGGGGCATTGTCTATTTTTTGGCCAGTTTATTTGGGGTAGGAATAGGCGGAACTCCCGTTGTCCCCAATTTGCCCGCCAGCGGCCTCGCCCCGACTTCCGGAGGGGGGTCTTTGCTTATCGGCTTGATCGTTAAAATCGGCGGCTGGATAGCTCGTATTGTCACTTTGCTTATCGGCTTGGCCCTCGTTCTTTTTCTTTGGGGCGTAGCCCGATACGTCGCTTCCGACGCTGATGAAGAAAAGAGAACGGAAGCTCGCCGATTTATCGCTTACGGTATTATGGGTATGTTTGTAATGATTGCTATCTGGGGTCTGGTTTATTTCATTAGCTCCGCTTTGGGCGTTGGAATCGGCGGAAACATTGATATTACAAAAGTTCAGGTTACAAATATAAATATCGGCAATATTGGTCCAGGTAATCAGCCTGTTTCTGTAACGGGGACAGCTCTAACTTCTTGCCCGGTTTGGAATCCTGGGAGCACTAATCCGCAAAACACGAGCTTTATCGCTTTTGTTTGTTTGATTCTCAAAATTTTGAAGCCGATTCCGCCGATTTTGATTTCCTTAGCCCTGCTCTACTTCTTCTGGGGTGTGGCCAAATATATGAACGCCGGCGGCGACGCCGAGAAGCTCCAAAACGGCCGTATCACTATAATTTACGGGATTATCGGAATGTTTGTTTTAATCGCCCTTTGGGGACTGGTCTACTTTGTCCAATCAAATCTAGTATTAGCTTAAAAAGAAGTCAGACCTCTGAATTTCTTAAGCCGTCGGGATTTTTAGGAATTAGGTCAATTAGAAATTAGGAATTGACAATGTATACCTCTTACTTCTGACTTTCGTTATCCACATGATGATATATTGTAAAAAATACTATGGTATAATATTGAAAACCTTTGCAAAGGTCGCAAAAGGCTAAAAATTATAAGCTTATAAGTATATTTATAAATGAGAAATTTATTAAAAGCCTCTACAGTATTGGCAATGATGTCTCCTTTCATCGCTTTGGCGGCTGAGCCAGGTCCGGCAATAGTCCCATCCGGTCCAACTGGTGGAACTCAAGCTATCGCCACAGGAAATAACCTTCTTGGCGCATTAGGAAGATGGGTTGGCACTCTGGCTGTTATCTTGATCGGTGTCGCTCTTATCGTATTTTTCTGGGGCGTCATTTCATATGTTCTTGCCGGAGCGGACGAAGAGAAACGAGCTACTGGCCGAAATTTGATGATTTACGGCGTAATCGGTTTGTTTGTCATGGTTGCAATCTGGGGTATTGTCTATCTCCTTGCCAACACTCTTGGTGTCGGCATCGGCGGCACTCCTAATATTCCTTTGGCACCCGTTCCAACAATTGGCGGTGGTGGTTCATAGTTCAAATTTACCAAGCAAAAAACCGCCGAAAGGCGGTTTTTTGCTGAAGTGTAATTTTTTTTCAAAGACTGATTTTAGGTAAAATAACCTTTTTAATCGTGACAAAGTTTAATTTTTTTAATCTATTCAATATGGATGGAAATTTTTTAAACTTCTGTAATTTATGATTGCATTCTATTAGTGGTCGTGTATCATTATTATATTGTTTCAATCGGCAACTATTTTTTAAAATTTTAAAATGATTAACTCCGATGAGGAATTATTAAGAAAAGGCAATTTTTCGGTTAGAAAAACGGATGAAAATCTTTACTCTCTAGTCGATAACAAGAATGGCCAGGTTTATCCCGTTTCGGTCAATCAAGCGGCATATTTAAACAACTGTGAAGAGTTCAAAACTTTAGACGGTCATACCCAAGATATCGTCTCACTTTCCAATTATTCTATATTTGAGAAGACTTTCCGACGTTTTTCGAGCAATAGACTTGGAGTAAGTTTGGTCTCCATGTTAAGACGCTTTCTCCTTAATTCAAGGCAATTACGCTCAAACGTGGCTGGGGTGAAAGAGACACTTACTTCTTTGCGACAGAGTAAATTTTTAAAAAATAAATCAGAGTTACTGAACAGTTTTAAGAATAATATCAATCTTTTCGAAGATAATCCGCCAAAAGATATCACGGTTTGTATTCCAACGTCTGGTCGGCCGGAAAGACTACGTGAGACTTTACAGAGTTTGACGGAAAATATGAGAATTTTTAAGCAAGAAGCTAAGATTTTAATTGGAGACGATAGCGTTGAGATTTCAGATCAGACTTTAACTCGCGAAGCGGTGGAGACTGCATCTTTAGCCAATAAAAATCTTAAAATTCTTTACGTAAGCTTAGAAAGTCGGCGAAAATTTGCTGAACAGATATACAAAAGTTCCAAAATTCTACCTCTTGAAATACTTCAGTTTCTTTTAACAGGGGAGAGTGAAATAGGAAATGACGTTTTTCGCGGGGGTAGCAATAGAAATTCTTTAATGCTTATGAGCGATTCAGACGCTTTGGTTCAGATTGACGATGACGTTTTGATTGATATAAAAAAGCCCCCCATTGTCAATGATGGTGTCTTGTTTGCCAACGCTGATTTCAACAGTAATTTTTTTGCCGAGTCTTTCAATGAGATTTATAATGCCTGTGAATCTGAGAGCCTGAATTTCATTGACACAATGACAAAATATTTAGGCAGGCATCCGCTTTCAAAAAGTGTTCTGGAAAGTGACAATTTGGATGTGAATTCTATTGATGAAAATTTTCTCAGACGTATTTTTTCAAAAGAGGCCAGAATCCAATATTCTCGTTTCGGATGGACAGGCGACACGGTAACACCGTTCAGTTTACCCCATCATTTTTGTGGAAATGAATTCGAAAGAGAGTTTGCGCGCAATCAGGAAAAATATAAAAGGTATTTAAATACATCGTACTTGACTCAGACACCCATTAAAAAAACCCTTAGCCAAGGGTCTTGGTTTATCGGCGTAAATTTTGGAATGCTTATGTCTAACCACCATCCGTTTTTTATGCCCATCTTAAGGGGCGAGGACACATTTTTTGGCAAAATGAACAAATTTTTTTACGACAGTTTCAAGATTCATTTGCCACACATGATTGTCCATCACAGGAAAGAATCTCGCTCAATGATTCTTAATCCGATGAAAAGACTAATGCAAGGCAATATTTTCATGTCCTTAATAATAGATGGTTTGTCTATGGAAATTCATCAAGGTCAAGGCGCTGATGTTTTTTGGAAAATTGATTTACCGACTATTGGAAATGAATTAATCCGGATATCAAAAATGAGTGATGCCGCTTATGTATCAAGAATAGCCGAACTTTTTTCCACGAGTGTTTTTTATGAAATCTTGGGAGAAGAACGGATTTTATTAAAATCGGAAAATGATATTTTGATTAAATCTTGGCATAGAGATCTTATTTCAGAAATCAATACGTTTTTTAAGTTATCAAATAGGAAAAATCTTTTAAATAATGAATATTTTTTACACGATGTTCCCGGTCAGACCAACCAGGTTAAATTGATGAATTTTAAAAAATTATTAAATATGACGGGAATGATTATGAAAGAATGGCACGGTGTTGTTGGAATCGCTAAAGATTTAAGTTTGAAGAGACGAGCTTGAGTTATGCAATTATAAACATTGCATGGACTAGATTAATTATTCAAAAAGAGTCTTTTATCAATATGGGAAAATGGCGAAAAGTATAGATTCGAATGGCAGATTTCCCATAATAGCCGTCTTTTCTTTTTGCTAAAAGGTTATTAACTTGATAAAATAAAAGCTATGACCATCCCTCAAATTATTCAAGGAATAAATACTCAAATCGTTAACCCGCTGATTCTTTTGCTGCTCGCCACCGCCCTGGTTGTTTTTATCTGGGGATTGGTCTCTTATTTTCAAAATATGGACAACGCCGAAATGCGGAGCCAGGGAATCCGGCATATGATTTGGGGTGTGGTGGGACTTGTAATTATGATTTCTTTTACCGGTCTTATAAGAATCATCACCAATTTGATTGGAGTTTGATTATTTTATGTAAGAAATTTCCTTTCTATACGTTCTTAATTAAAGAGAGGAGTTGATTTATCGGAACTTTAATCGTCCGCTTCTTGGGCGGGGATAGGCAGACGGCCTGTTTTAATGGCCTTAGTCGTTTTCTGTTGTCTAAAAAATATGTCTAATAAAATATTAAAATTTTTTGCTCTGTTTTATTGGAAGTCTAAATACCTCGTAGCTCTGCTGCGGGGTCAAGACGGAAAATCAGTATTCGGCGCCTGCCTGCCGGCAGGCAGGGAGCCGATTCTTCTTACAAAAAAGCAGCCCTGTTGCCGCCCGGCCCGACTACCTCGCCGATCCGCCGCGGCGGACGAGGGGACAGCACCACAAGAGTACTTCTTGTTTGATAAATCAAACAAAGTCGCTTGGCTCTCGGGGATAGGGATGGGCGGCCTGCTTTATCTAGGATTGATTCCTTTTGCGTTGTTTGCTCAAAATTATCCGCCAAATATTCCAAATGTAAATTATAACGATGGCCAGCCTGCAGCTATTGGGAACATAAGCAGCCTTTTAAGTGCTTTTAGCGGTTGGCTGAGTACAATTGCCGTAATTGTCCTTGGTTTAGGCGTAGTGGTATTTTTCTGGGGAATTGTCCGGTATATGACATCGGCGGGTGATGAAGAAAAAAGAAAAGATGCTCGGGCCAACATTATTTTCGGCATAATTGGCTTATTCGTCATGGTCTCGATTTGGGGCATTATCTACTTCTTAGGGGGAATTTTAGGTATTGAGCCCGGAGGTTCGGTTCCTTTACCGGGAGTCCCTTGTGTTATTGGCAGTCCTGGCTGTGTGCCGCCGCCGTAGGTCATAAAGCATGAATCATAAAGAAAAAGAGCGCTCTCGGAAAACCGTGAGCGCTCTTGCGTTAAGAACTTTCCAAACCTACTTGAAGGATCGGCTGATGATTATACTTTCCGTGTTTGTCCAGCCAGTGATCTTTACAGCATAGCCGGCCGACATCCAGATAGTCGGATCATTCGGGCCGAATTTTTGCGGTGGGTCGGGACTGGGGACAATCTCTCTCCCTACCCGTTTCCCCTTTTGGACCAAAATCACCGCGTTGGGGCTCTTGGTTCGCCAAGAGGTTTTGTGTGTTGAGAAGTACTCTATCCAGTCGCTCCATTGAAGTGGAGCAACTGATATTTCCCACGTTCCCATTCGGATATCCGTGGGGCTGACTTCCAATTGAGGCGAGGGTGACACTGTGTTCACTCCCGGCTCAAAATACACAGCCGGAGTTGACAGTCTCTTGACCCCGACAAAAATCAGGGCGAAGACTCCAATGAGGATGAGTATAACAAGCCAACTCTTTACGACCTCGATCAATCCTCCGTCGTGGCCGTGGCTGCCATGTCCCGAATCTTTCCGGAACACGATGAATCCGATGACGACGTGAATAGGGAGAAGTATCAGCCACCATTCTTTAATCCAAGTCCACAAAGCGTCTCCGTCTGCGAACCAGAACTTATAGGCGATAGCTAGTACCAGTCCCTCGATTACTACCCAGATTCCGATTTTTTGCCACACGTCCGGGTGTTTCAGGAAGCCGAAGAATCTTCCTGCTCGGCCTATTGTTGTGCTGCTCGGCAGATGAATTCCTCCCTGGATTATTCTTGCCAAGACAAGGAATCCAACTATTCCGACTAGCACCCAGACGGTCTTCCAGTCGGCTAGTCCGAGTTCGCCTGACCATTTAACAAACCAGGCGCTTATCGGAACTATGCTTTTTACTGCGAGGAGGACAAGTAGTGGAAGCATGCACCACAACGCAATTTTTTTTGTTGTCGAGCCGGTCTTTTTGAATGTTTTAAGGCAGAAATCCTGTACCTTTTTCAAGGTTGGCCAGGATTTTGCCCATAGCCACGTGAAGCCAGTCCATAACTTTTTGAATGGCCACGCAGGGCCCGTAGCAGCGGGAGGTGTGGGTGGATTAGCGCTCAAGCCACCTCGTCTTCCTCCCCAGTTTCTGGACACCCTCTCAAAGAGTGCGCTGAGATCTTTTTTCATTTTTTGGTTTGGAATTGTCAAAGTCGGGACGCCAACATAGGCATTCGACGGACAGTTTTTACTGCTAAAAATACTATCACGATTAGAATAAAAAGTCAAATTTTGAATTATCAAAAGATACTTTGCAAAATAAGGTTTTTTTTGCTTTTTAAATAAGAAAAACCAGCTCATCGGGTGATGAACTGGTGTGTACTTACTGCTGGTTCTCGCCAGCTTTAAGGTCCCTGTTGACCTTGATTCGGATTCGGAGGCGTTGGTGCTGGTGGTTGAGGTGGGGGATTTGCCGGCGGGTTTTGTTGTCCGCCTCGATTCCCACGGCCTTGTTGGGCGCCTTGTTGATTTGAAGAGGCCTGATCCGCAGCAGGAGGTTGAGTTCGTTGCCATCCCTCGCCAGTGTTGACCATTACTCCTGTGGCAGTGCCGGACTCGACGAGGGTGCCTAAATTGGTACTCTCTAGACCAACTCGTCTCAACTCAGCAATCACAACATCTGGACTCTTTGTTTTTTCAACCATCTTTCCCAGAACATCAGCCCGAGCCTCACCCGTTTTTTGAATTGCGTATGTTTCTCCGTCGGCGACAAGTTTCTTGTAATCACCATCACCCTTACCTTTTTGTCGGAGGGCGTCAGCGGCCAACCTCTGTTTTTCAATCTCAGCTTCTCCATTAAGCCTGTTAATCTCCTTTTGTTTGATGGCTTTTTGGGAGTCGCTCTCTTTTTGGAATACGGTTGAGATATAACCGAACTCTATTTCCATACCGAGTTGACTGATAAGCCCGGGGGAGTCTTTCGGTAACTCATATACTTCAACTCCGTCTGGCGCCGTAACAATTTTGGCCCCAGGTGGGATTTGGGTATTCAGCTGACTAAGAACAGAGGCAAAGAAGTCCGAGTTTGGTCCTTTGGCCATCATGCTGATGAAGTGATCGAGCGTACTTTTTCGAGCGTAATCAATCACGGCCCCTTTGATCGCTTCCTCATACATTTGATAGAATTCCCCGGGATAGGTGAACACTGAAATTTCCGGGATCACAAACCGAAGGCCAGTCATTACTCCCACACTGGCCGGTATCGCTCCTTGAAACTCAATGTCGTTTACGACGACGGGTCGGGGAACTTTGTATTGAAGGGCAAGAACCTCAGCCATCTCCCTGTCTCGTTCTATCCATTCCTCAAGAGGATGTCCTGATTGGTACCCACTTCGCAACCGAACCTTCGGTAATTTGAAGTGGTATACTTTTCGAAGCGGATAAAACAGACTTACCCAGTAAAAACCCCACTGTGATCGAAGGTAATGACGAATTTTTTTATACCCCCTTGGTTCGTATTTTGGATCACCGGGAACCAATGCTCGGGCGACCAGCATTTCCACATTTACCATTTCCCACTCCCCGTTAGGTTTTCCGTCAGGTCCGAGTTTAGGTTTACCGATTTTTGTCCTGTAAGGTTTTTGTTTGGCACACCAGTATAATCCACGCACATTTTCGAGTAATCGTATCGGACGTTTACCCGCTACGACGAACTCAACTGTTCCTTGTGCTGTGTTGCTGGCCTGTTGTTTGTTTTCGGCTGCCGTTTTGAGCAACCAGACCATTAGCGCCGGTATCAATACCAGAGCCACTAAACCGATGATTGTAGGTATCATTTTTTACTCCGTTTCTTTTTGGTTTCGAATCGAATTGTCAATGTGCCAACAGGGCATATGACGAACTTTTACTGCATGGGATTATATCATAATTTAATATCAAAGTCAAGTTTTAAAACACCAAAAAACTGGCTTAACAGAGCCAGTTTTTCTCTTAAAATGGGCGAGGGGAGACTTGCCCGCGACTCAAAGCTCGCCGTCGCTCGCCTTGGTCTGGGCACCGCCTCGTAACCTCACAAGCTTGCTCGGTATTACTCCGGCGTTCAAGTCTCCACGCAAAGCGCGCAGGCGCTTTGCTCTCTGTCTTACTTCGTAATGGGCGAGGGGAGACTTGAACTCCCACTCCTTACAGGAGCAGTATACCTTTTGGATTTTTAATTCAGCTTCGCTTCTTATAAATCTCAAAAGGTTTTGAGGCACTCCAAGTATTCGCGCCTCAACCTTGCGGCACTAGTTACTACTTGCCCATTAAAATTTTACCACTGTAAAATTTTTTCGGGAGGTTAGCGTTTCCTGTGCAAAGTGCTGGGGAGAGGACTTGAACCTCCATGCCTTTCGGCACCAGCTCCTAAGGCTGGCGTGTCTGCCATTTCACCACCCCAGCACTTTGAAAAGGAAATATTTAAAAAGTGTCTGCCATTTCACCACTCGCCCATGAATGTTTTATATATTCTATACTTTCTCGTCAAATAATACGAATTTTTGTAAATTTACCCAAAGATATTTAATAAATTGCGGATAGTGATTTTTTCTGTTACATTTTAGTCTCAAACCCGCCCATAGCTCAGTTGGTAGAGCAGTCGCCTCTTAAGCGGATGGTCGCAGGTTCGAATCCTGCTGGGCGGATAAGAAAATATTATTTATATATTTAAAATAATTTAAGATTCTCGACTCGTGATTTGGGCCAGGAGGGGATCGAACCCTCACCCGCTTTAGCGGACAACATTTTAAGTGTTGCGCGTATACCTAGTTCCGCCACTGGCCCATGTTTCGTGCTCGATGATTTGGTCTCAAGCTGTGACAATTTGGACATAAAATTCTCAGATTCCTCAATCTATTATCAGAATGATTTCCGTTTATATGATCTAACTCAATAGGTATTCTACCGTCAACTGACATTTTTGCCCATCCACATAGTTCACATTTAGCAGATTTTAGTCCGACTTTAAATAAACGATTTTTTAATTTATAACTTTGATAATCACTATTTTTAATAAGGATTTCATCGAGTGCATATATAGGCTTTCTCATTAATCCTTTTAAGCCCCTGTTCCATGCCATACCTCTAAAGTGGTCTGTATTTATATTATAAATTTTAAGGTATTTTTTTATTTGTTGATAATTTCCACCAGCCTCAATTAATCCAAGTTTTTTTAAAACTTGTCTTATACTTGTTGATTTCACCACAGCAATTTTAAGCTGTTTCAAGGTCCATTTCTTTTGACGTTCCTTTAATTTTTGCACTAATGAATTATATTACGGTAGACGAAAATACACAACAATCACTAACGTTTACCCATAAATATTATTTTCCACTGAAATATAATTCAGGTCTTCAATTTCCGACACAATACGCCGAGGCACATTATTTCCGTAAGGTACGGGCGGGAATTGAACGTTACTCGTTCAGTCCCCTTGTTGGATTTTTTCTTCGTGATTACACTCGAAAAAATGCTCAACAAGGCTTCAATTCCCGACGAAAGCTCTCCCAGAGCTTTCTGCCGGCCTTGAGGCACGGGCGGGAATTGAACCCGCGCATGGTTGTTTTGCAGACAACTGCGTTACCACTTCGCCACCGTGCCGTTATATTATTTCTTTATCACTTCGGGGCCGCCTGCCTGCGCAGGCAGGCCGTGCCTTAATATGTGATTCTAGCGATTTTATGACTATTAGGCAATCTGTTAGGTTTTCAGCAAATCAAGTTTTTGGCGATTTTTTTCGCCGAGGTCAATGATTACGTCAACAAATGGCACAAGTGATAGACCTGTTTCTTTGATTAAAAACTGATGGAGCTCGGAACGTTTCCGCTTGGCAAATTCAATAGCCTCGGCCTCTTTATCATCCGGAAAGACGGTGATGTAGACCAAGGCCTGTTTGCCGCGATTTATCAATTCCACTCTTGTGACGGTAATCATCGAGAGGCGATTCGACTCTCTTTCAAAGAATTGGGCGGCGGCGGCCTGGACAATGGCTGCTACCTTTGCGTCTTTTTTAGAGGGATTATCCATAGTTTATTTTTCTACGATTTTAAAAGGCTCGACAATGTCTCCAGGAGCAATTGTTATTTTTGCTTCAATCAGGGTTCCAAATTCAGATCCGGCCGGTACTTCATCGATTTTTGCTTTTTGGCGTTGGAGCTCTTTCACTCTCCCTACGCCAAGAGAGATTTCTCCCCGGGTGATTTTTACTTCGTCGCCGATTGCGATTTTTCCGTTGAGGACCTTGCCGCCCAAAATCTGTCGGTCTTTTTCTTTACTGAAAGCTTTTAGAATTTTTACCATACCGCTTTTTTCCTCAACTTTTATTTTCGGTGTTCTTTCTTTAGACAGGGTCTCAAGCCATTCGGAAAGTTTATAGATAACATCAAATTGGACGATGTTTACGGAAGAACGCTCGGTAATCGTTTTGGCCCGGGAATCGATATCGACATTAAAGCCGATTATCACTATATCTTTTGAGCTTTCGGCGGCTTTGGCGTCTTTTTCCGAGATATCACCGACACCCTGGCTTACGATTTTTACCTTCACATTTTCAAGGTTGATTTTTTTCAATTCGTGAAGAATAGCATCAATCGTACCGGTGGCATCGGCTTTGATGATAATCGGTATGGTAACAATCTGAGGTCCATCGGTTTTACTTTTGGCATTTTCCGAATCAGCGGTTGGGGCCGGGGTAGGGGCGGTTTTTTCCAAAACCTTCTTAACTATTTTTTCGGCATTTTTTTCAACAAGGATTTCAGCTTCTTTTTTGGTGGAGAGTGTCAAAAAAGCCGAGCCCGCTTCCGGCAGTTTGCTCCAGCCGATTATTTTTACCGGCATGCCCATTGTTGCCTCTTTGATCATCGTCCCTTTATCGTCCTCCATTATTTTTATAGAGGCCATGGCGATTCCGGCAACAACGGCTTCGCTCTGTCTTAAGGTGCCATTTTTTATAACAACGGTTGCCGAAGGACCGCGGCGAGAGTCTTGATGAGCTTCAATGATAAAGCCTGATGCGGGGTTTTCCGCTTCGCCGGAGAAATTATTTATTTCAGCGACAAGATCAATGAGCTCCAAAAGTTCGGGAATGCCCGTGCCGGCTTTCGATGATATCGCCACCCAGGGGATATCGCCGCCGTAACCTTCGAGATAGATTTCATTTTCGGCAAGCGAGCCTTTTGTTCGCTCGATGTCGGCGTTTGGCTTGTCGATTTTGTTTATCGCCACGATGACCGGCAATTTAGCCCTCTGAATGCACAAAAAAGCGTCCATCGTTTGAGGTTTTACGCCGTCTTCGGCCGAAACTACCAAAATGGCGATGTCGGCCACATCGGCGCCACGGGCGCGGATAGCGGCAAAAGCCTCGTGGCCCGGCGTATCCAGAAATGTTATAGATTTTTTCTCGCCGGAAGATTTTATATGCTCGACTTCATAGGCGCCGATTTTTTGGGTGATGCCTCCAGCTTCGCCGCCGGCGACATCGGTTTTTCTAATATAATCTAAAAGAGTCGATTTTCCATGATCAACATGTCCCATGACGCAAACAATGGGAGGACGAGCAACGATCTTCGTTTTTGGTGAATCAGTTTTTGGCATAGGATTGTTGATAATTTATCGAAACGCATGATAAAAAAATTTCTAATTATTTTGATTCTTAATTTCTAAAAAATGTTCAATGTCATTATATCTACAAGTTATTTTTTATATTTCCGGTATTTAAGATTTTGGAATTTGTTTAGGCAATTAGGTCAATTAGAAATTAGGTTAATTTCTCTTGTCTCTCGCGAATTTTTGTTAAAGCTTCTTTTAAGGCATTTTTCTCCTCATCGGTAAGTTCATAAGTGCTTTTGCCGGCTTTCACGGGTTTGGCAAATATACTCAATCTGTCTCTCGAATTCAAACTTGATAGCACCACGCCGTCGCCATTTTCGGAAAGCAGGGCAGAAGCGAAACTCTGATTACCGCCCTCGCCGATTCCTTTCCAAGCGTTAAATCGCACAGTAGATATCCCTTGGACGCTTTTCTTCAATCGGTATTCAACGCTTTTGAGATAGCCTGTCATATCGTCTCGGAATTTTTTCATGTCCAAATAGCCGTTTTCAATCAATTTGAACGAATCCTCAAGATCTTTGGCGCCTTTACCGCGCAGAATTTTTTGAAGCCGATGTTCTTGGTAGAAAATTATTACCGCCAAGATTATTACGGCTAACGCTAAGACTCCTATGACGATGTCAGTGTTTGAAAAAACCATACAGGGCATGATTATAGCTTAAATTTTCGATTTTGGCTAATAAAGCAGGCCTGAATTCAACCCTGAAGTGCAACACTCCAGACTTCTAATGGCGTTCTCCAACCGAGTCTTTTTCTCGGTCTGGTATTGAGGCGGTATTCGACAGCCGCCAATTCTTCATCGGATATTGTACTG
>Ga0209542_10008771_pt1 | contig 18760 bp, 20 predicted proteins | sample RifCSPhighO2_01_FD_184028 | JGI IMG/M metagenome (GOLD analysis project Ga0209542, IMG submission 184028) | Soil microbial communities from Rifle, Colorado - Rifle CSP2_plank highO2_0.1 (SPAdes) (version 2) | ecosystem: Environmental > Terrestrial > Deep subsurface > Rock core/Sediment ...
TTTATTGATAAGTATTCCAAAATTTACCCTAAGCTAGGACAAATTAATATAAAATCTATTTTTCAAATAGAAGAAGAAAAATTTAAAAATACTTTAAAGGGCGGATTAAAAGAATTCGAAAAAGGTATTGATCCCTTTGTTCTTTTTACTACATATGGATTTCCGATAGAACTTACTATGGAGTTGGCAAAAGAAAAAGGCATGTCCGTAGACATAGAGAATTTTAATAAAAAAATGATGGAACACCAGAAACTATCCCAGACTTCGTCTGCTGGCATGTTCAAAGGTGGCCTGGCGAATCATAACGAAAAAACAATAAAGTTGCATACTGCGCACCACTTGCTCCTAGCGGCCCTACAGGCCGTTGTGAGCCCCGAAATTAAACAGCGTGGCAGTAATATAACTGAAGAGCGCCTGCGTATCGATTTTTCTTTTGAACGTAAACTCACCGATGAAGAAAAGAAGAAAGTGGAGGATTGGGTAAATGAAAAAATCCAAATGAGGCTCAATGTTGTTCGCCGAGAAATGCCGCTTTTAGAAGCAGAGAAGATTGGCGCGGAGATGGAATTCGGGGCCAAGTATCCAGAAGTTGTTTCCGTTTATTTTATTGAAGACAAAGATGGTAATCCAATTTCTAAGGAATTCTGTGGTGGGCCACATGTAACCAACGTAAGTGAACTGGGAACTTTCAAGATTCAAAAAGAAGAAGCTGTTTCTGCAGGTGTCAGGCGCATAAAAGGCATACTACTATAAAATGGAACACTTTAAAATAAATAAAGATAAAGGAAAAGAAGATATTGAAAAACAAGCTGATGCTTTAGAGGTAGAACTTAGAAATGTGTTAGTACAATGGAAAGGCGAATATATTCCTGAGGCAAGCTTTAAAGAAAAAGCAGTGGAAGTAGTCAAAAAAAGCGTTTTATTTTTAGCCGATAGAGCAGTTACACTTTCTGATATATTATTTGAAGCTGGGCTCGTAAATAAAGCACTACCAATACTATCTTTAATAGAAGATCTCTTTACATCTATTGGAGAAGTTGAAGAAGAACAAAAGACGGAAGCTTATCTGAGATTAAAACAAAATTTTACTTCTGTTGTTATTAGAAATATAAGTCAATTAGATCCAAGCACACTTTCGCCCGCTAATAAATTTAATAGCTTGGTTTTATATGAAATATTGTATGATAACTCATATAGTACTGGAAAATCTTTGGTAGGGAAAAAAGTGCTAAGCATTATTCCTGAAGTTATACGTTTAGTAAAAGCCAACCCTGGAGTTGCTAAAGATTTTTTTATAAATCTTCACAGATTAAGGAAAATGGCAGGATACCGAGGAGGGATAGAATATGAACTAGAAGATGGACTGATAGAAATTTTAAAATTACTCTCTGAAAGAGATAAAGATGTAGATGGGGAAACAATAGCTATACTTTTGACTGACGGCAATCTCATTATAAGGGATTCGGGAATGAAAATCTTAAACAAGAAATTAGCCGCTACCGGACTCGATATTCAGGATTTAAGAACTTGGTGGGCACGTGGGCACCAAGGTGACCCTATTGAATTTATTAAAAATAATATTGAAGCAATTGAAAAACTTGAAGTTTCTAAACCCGGGATTACTAAATTTTTAAATACCCAGTATGGGGTGCGTGATTTTAGCCGATATCCCCAGGAAGTACTCATAAGAATATACGAGCAGAGAGAAGAAAAAACAGTCCCTTATGGATTAATAATATTCCCAAAAGATGATTGGAATGGAGCTTTTAATCATAAACAGAAAATTTTTAAAGACTTAGCACAACAATTACAACAATTTGGCTATTCTTTAAGGATAATAGAGTGTGAGAGTAAAAGAGATTTAGCTAGAAGGATAATTAAAGTTAATAAGTTATATGGTCAGGCAAGTTTTGCTATAGTTGGAGGACATGGCACGGAAAATAGCATTGCCTTTGGTAATTTTTATAGTGATAATCTGAATTCAAAACTCTCAAAAGAAGATTTGTTAGGTAGGGGAGTGGGACGTGGTAGTAAATTCTTTATTCCTAATCCTAGTATTATATTATCGTCCTGTAGTACGGGAAAAAATGAAGGTATAGGTCAGCGTTTATCTGAAGTATATAATGCTAGAGTTATAGCTCCAGATATCCCCACTAGTATTCATAAGATATCAGTAGTAAAAGATGCGGCAACTGACTCCTTGGTATTTGAAGTAGGATATTATAAAAAAGAAAGTGGCCGATCATTTACGGCTGGTAGACCAGAGTAATGTGATATAATTAAAGTATGAATATCTTTTCTAAGATTTTTCACAAAGTATTTTCTTCTAAAAAAAAGAAAAGCGAATTAGTAATGGTGTTGGATGTTGGTTCTTCCTCCGTAGGAGGCGCTCTTTTTGAAACCAATGCCGGCGGAGCCCCAAATATTATTTTATCTATCCGTGAGCCAATAGTACTTGAAGATAAATCTGACTTCGATCGATTTTTATCCCTAACAGTTAAAGCGCTTGATAGCGTGGTTGATAAAATAAGTAAGGCTGGATTTGGAGCTCCGCACAGGGTCTTCTGTGTTCTTTCTTCACCTTGGTATGCTTCTCAGACGAGGGTTATTACTTCAGAGAAGGCTGAACCATTTCTATTTACTAAAAAATTAGCAGACGTAGTAATTGCGGATGAGGTAAATATTTTCGATAAAGAATATCTAGCCAAGTACGCGCACCCCGCGGATAAAGTTCGAACTCTCGAACTCAAAACCATCAAGACTACTCTGAACGGCTATGAAACTTCCAATCCTTATAACCAAAAAACAAAGCAGTTTCAAATTAATATTTTTGTCTCTGTGAGTCCGGAACAAGTCTTAGTAAAAATAGAGGAGGCTATAAATAAATCTTTCCACCTGTTAGAGATTAAGTTCTCTTCTTTTGTGATGGCGTCTTACGTTGTGGCGCGGGATGTTTTCGCGCATCAGGAGAACTTTCTGCTCATTGATATCGGTGGGGAAGTCACTGACACTTCAATGGTCAAGGGCAATGTCCTCCGGGAATCCATTTCATTTCCTGCCGGTTCCAACTTTATGATTCGCGGTGTAGCCGCCGGTATGAAGTGCACCCTTGAAGAAGCAAGGTCACTCCTTTTTTTATATAAAGACGGGCATGCAGTCGGAGAGGTACAGAAGAATTTGAAGCCTATTGTGGCCGGGCTCAAGCAAGGATGGCTCCAAATGTTTCAGGAGTCTCTAGCGAATCTCTCAAATGATATATCGATACCTTCCCGCATTTTTTTAGCGATAGATAAAGAATTCTACGATTTCTTTACAGATGTCATTAAAACTGAACAGTTTAATCAATACACTTTAACGGATTCGAAGTTTGAAGTTTCGCATTTGGGCACTGAAGCGCTTAACGGAATTACAACTTTTCGGGCAGAAATACCACGTGATCCATTCATGATATTGGAAACCATTTACATTAATCGCTTTTTTCATTAAAATTACAATATGGCCAAAGATTTTTTCCAAGACATGATAAAAATGAAGTCGGAACTCCGTAAAGAAATGGAGCAAAAAGAGGCTTCCAAAATGAACGCCCGCGAAGTAAGGGAATTTAAAGATGCTGGTCGGGAGGTCAGAGAGAATCGAAGTACAAGGCAGGAGGTATTAGAAGAACAGGTTCTACAGCCGGCTACTGCGCATACTAAAGTTTCTAGGAAAAAAGAAAGTAAAAGAAGGAAACCACGATACTCGCTTTGGCTGGTGGCGGCTGTTTCGGTGGTGTTTCTATTTTTTGCTGTTTCATATTTACTAGCTCGAGCTTCCATCACCATAAATCCTAAAACAAAAGACGTAGCCTTTAATCAAAATTTAGTCGCCGTGAAGGGAGCTAGCGCGGAGGGCAGCCTATCCTTCGACGTGATAGAACTCTCTGGCGAAGAAAATAAAGTTGTTCAAGGTGGGGCGGTTGCGGATACCTTGATTGCCGCCCGAGGTACAGTATTGATTTACAATAGTTACAGTACTGCTACTCAAAGGTTAGATATTAATACTAGGCTCGAAGGCTCTAATGGTAAAATGTATAAGACCGAGAAGGCGGTAGTGGTTCCAGGCATGAAGGGTACTACGCCAGGATCTGTTGAAGTAGGAATCTATGCTGCGGAAGCTGGAGAAGCCTCGAACAGCGAGCCTCTGGATTTTCAAGTCTTTGGTTTCAAAGGAACTTCCAAGTATTCCAAATTCTACGCTCGTTCCAAGGGAGTTATAACCGGTGGTATCAAGGGTAAGGTAAGTATTATCCCAGAAGCCAAGATGGCTATCATAGTTAATGACATGAGGGCCATTCTGGAAGAGAAGCTCCTTGCCAAAGCGACTGGGCTCATTCCTCCTGGCTCGGTGCTCTTTAAGGATTCAATTTTTCTAAACATTGAAAGTCAGAATTTCGACTTCGCAAGTGGTAGTGAACAAGTTCCAGTAACTGTGAAAGGCACTTTCTATGGCTTCATCCTTGATGAAAAGGAACTTACAAAAAAAATTACGGAAAGTTCCATGCCCGACTACGATGGTAGCGAGGTATATATTTCAAATCTCGAGAGTCTAAGCTTTACCTTTTTAGAAAAAACAGGACCATCGATCAATGATGTCCAAAATATTAGTTTTAATTTATCTGGCAATCCGAAGGTAGTATGGCGGTTCGATGTGGATAAACTAATAGGGGAATTGGCCGGGGGGAGTAAGAGTAATTTCAATCAAATATTATCTAAATATCCAAACGTAGTCTCTGCAGACGTAGTGCTCACGCCTCTCTGGAGGAGGTCATTTCCCGGGGATGAAAAGAACATTCAAGTATTGGTAAATTATCCGGAGTAAGTACTAAGTTCCTACTTGACGTTCTCGGCTGTGTTTGTTATATTTAAACCATCAAATGAGTGATTCAAAAAGCGAAAAAGTTTTGACAGCTCGAGGCATTGTCACTGAAGCACTGCCTTCCACTTTATTTAGAGTAAAAATGGACAACAGTAGCGAAGATGCTAAAGAAATTCTGGCTTATTTAGGAGGCAAGATGCGAATGCATCGTATCAAAGTTTTAATCGGAGATGCAGTGGAAATAGTCCTAGACCCCTATGGCGGCAAAGGAAGAATAATAAAGAGGTTGTAATTACTTGTAATTTTTTAATGAATGGTGTATTATATTAACTGCAGTCGAGTCACGGTTTCAACAAACAAATAAACATTGAAAAATAAGGGTTCTTCTCTTGTTTTTCGTTTGTCTTTGCATACTTGGGTTTAAAAATGAAAATTAAAACATCAATCAGGAAAATATGTGATAATTGCAAAATAGTCAAAAGGGCTAGGCATTTACGTGTAATTTGTATAAATCCTAAACATAAACAGAAGCAATAATTATGAGAATTCTTGGAATCACAGTACCAAACGAAAAACGATTGGAGATAGGCCTTACTTGCCTCTATGGTATTGGTTTTTCCACCGCACAAAATATCTTGGATCAGGTTGGTATCGACCGTGGAAAGAAAGCTAAGGATCTCACTGACGACGAAGAAAACAAAATTCGTGTGATAATCGAGAAAATCAAAATAGAAGGAAATCTAAAACGAGAAATTTCTGCCAACATCAAAAGATTGAAAGATATAAAGAGTTACCGAGGAGTCCGACACATGAAGAGGTTACCAGTGAGAGGCCAGAGGACTAAGACTAATTCCAGAACCGTTAGAGGGAACGTTCGCAAGACAATGGCATCCGGTAGAAGAAAGGAAACAAAGACATAGAAGTTATAAAGTTCATAAATAAAAAATGGGAAAGACAAAAATAATTGAAGAAAAGAAGGAGGGCGCAAGTGAAGTGGAAGTAAAGGCTCCAGCGCCAAAGACACCAAAGAAGAAAATAACTTCTGGTATTGTTTTTGTGGATGCAACTTTCAACAACACTAAAGTACTTTTTGGAGACAAGTCTGGTAACACTCTTTTCTGGTCTTCAGCTGGCTCGCTTGGATTCCGTGGCGCTAAGAAAGGTACTCCCTTTGCTGCGTCTAAAGTGGGGGACATAATCGGCGGTAAAGCTCTAGCTATAGGAGGTAAAGATGCGGACGCGGTAGTCAGAGGCGTAGGTTCCGGACGGGAGCCCGCAATTCGCGCTTTTATGGCGCACGGTATCGAGATTACTTCAATCAAAGACGCTACTCCGGTGCCACACAATGGCCCGAAGGCCAAGAAGCCAAGACGAGTTTAGTAATAGTAAAAAATTTATGATATCAAAACCAAAATTTAAAATTTGCAGAAGACTTGGACCAGGAGTGTATGACAAATGTCAGACAGCCAAGTTTTCTTCCACTTCCGGTAAATTTGCGGGTCCAGGCGCGCGCCGACCAAAGCAGAGCACAGAGTACGGAGCTCAGCTTATTGAAAAGCAAAAAATACGATTTTCATACGGTATTACGGAACGTCAACTTTCAAATTACGTTAAAAAAGCTGTCCACATCAAGGGTGCTGGTACTGCGGAAAAGTTCTATGAAGATTTAGAGTCTCGCTTGGATAACGTTATCTACCGCATTGGATTGGCCACTACTCGCCGGGCAGGAAGGCAGATGGTTTCCCACGGACACTTTATGGTCAATGACAAGAAAGTTACTATTCCATCTTATACCCTCAAACAAGGAGATACTATAAAAATTCGCGAAGGTTCTAAAGCTTCAAAATTATTTCTAGGAGTTACCGAGAGGAATAAGGATTACATAGTACCAGAATGGCTAAATTTTGATTTAAATAAAATGGAAGGGAAAATAGTCACCAAGCCCAAGAAAACTGAAACCTTTATTGACTTAAATGCGGTGCTCGAGTTCTACAGTCGCTAAATTATTATTATTGTTTCCCCCGCTCCCGGCGGACAAGTATTATTAACTTAAACATTTTTTAAAATTATGCCTGAATATAAAATAATTATACCGTCCTCACCTCGTGCCGTTGAGGAAGTTGGCAATAAGGGAATTTTTGAGATAGATGGTCTTTCTCCTGGATATGGACATACTCTCGGAAACAGTTTAAGAAGAATTATTCTTTCTTCTCTTCCTGGCGCCAGTATCACCTCAATAAAAGTTGATGGTGTTTCTCATGAGTTCTCTACGGTTGATGGGATTAAGGAAGACATGATTGTGGTTATTCTAAATTTAAAGAAAACTCGCTTCAAAATGGTATCCGATGAGCCACAGACCGTCACTCTGTCTGTTAAAGGTCCTAAGGAAGTGCTCGCTTCTGATATTAAAACAGGTGGACAGGTAGAAATCCTAAATGGTGACTTACACATCGCTGAAGTCACTGGCAAGGTGAATTTGAATATTGAAATGAGGATTGAAAAAGGCCTAGGCTTTATCCCAAAGGAAATGCATCAGCGAGAGAAGGTAGACGTGGGTACTATTGCAGTGGACGCAATATTTACTCCTATTCGCCGAGTTTCCTACGAAGTTGAAAATATGCGCGTCGGAGACCGAACCAACCACAACCGTTTGCGCATCGCTATCGAGACAGACGGCACCCTCACTCCACGTGAAGCGCTTACAGAGTCTATTACCATCATGATCAACCAGCTCAAGGCTATCATTAACTTTAAAGAGCCTGAAGAAGAGGTAGTAGCTCCAAAGAAAGTAAAAAGCTCAGATACATCTGAGGAAGAAAAGAAGTCCGATGACTTTACTGATGTACTTAAGACTAGAATAGACAACCTAGAACTCTCTACTCGCACCTTAAATGCTTTAACTACTGCTAACATTCGAACTCTAGGGGGGCTTGCTCGCAAGAAGCGTGAAGACTTGCTTGAGGTAGAAGGCATCGGGGAGAAGGGAATAACAGAGATTAAAAAAGTCTTAGGTAAGTTCGGCCTCAACTTAAAAGAATAAAAATATATGCGACACGGAAATAACAAAAGAAAATTCGGCAGAGTTAGAAAGGTACGTAACGCATTGGTAAATTCTTTAGCGCTCAATTTGATCGTACGCGAGAAAATAAAGACCACGGAACCAAAGGCCAAGGAATTGCGTCCCTTTATCGAGAAGCTTGTGACTCAGGCCAAGGAGAATAAGGGTAAGAACGCAGCTACTCGCCGCTTAGTTATTTCCAAGCTTTCCAACAGAGATCGAGAAGTTAAAAAGCTTTTTGAAGTTATTGCCCCAAAGTATGTAGACAGAGCCGGTGGATATACCCGTATCATAAAATTAGGCGCCCGAAAGTCGGATGGCGCGAAGATGGCGATAATAGAATTTGTATAATTCTTTTAAATGATTTAGTATGGAAAAAGCCATGAAAAACACAAGTAAAGAAACAAAAGGCCTCAAAACTATAGATGCATCAGGAAGAACTCTGGGTAGAGTGGCTTCAGAAGTGGCAGTTTCACTGTTGGGTAAAAATTCCCCTACCTTTGAACGCAATGTCTACTCTGGCTTTCCTGTTCAGGTTGTCAACGCTTCAAAGATAAAAATTACTGAAGCCAAGCTTGAGGAAATTTACCATACCCGATACTCTGGTATCCCAGGTGGACTACGTATACTTAAGGGTACTGAAACCAAGGAAAAGAAGGGCATGAAAGAGCTTGTCCGCCTTGCAACAATGCAGATGCTTCCAGACAACAAGCTTCGTCGCACCATGATGAAACATTTAACAATAGAAGAATAATATGATAAAAGATAAAACAACAGGAAAACCTGCCCGTCCGGCAGGCGGGTACATAGAGGCAATAGGCAGAAGGAAAACTTCAACTGCACGCGTACGTATAACAAGAGCTGCCAAGGCTAGCTTCGTGGTAAACGATGCAGATGCGAAGGAGTATTTTAAAACTGAAGAAGGACGCCGCTTAATCCAAGATCCGATAATAAAGGGCGTGGTGACGGGTAAGGAGGCTATCAAGTGGAGTATAGAAGTGCATGTGATGGGTGGAGGAACCCACTCGCAAGCTGAAGCAATCCGTCATGGACTTGCTCGAGCTCTGGTAGAATCCGATGGAGAACTACGAACTAAACTTAAAACTCTAGGCTACCTAAAAAGAGATCCAAGAGCCAAAGAGCGCCGAAAATTCGGTCTCAAGAAAGCTCGTAAAGCTCCACAATGGAGTAAACGATAATTGATTATCGTTTACTCCGGTTTCGTGCAAGAGAAAATTTCCGGTGCGAGCTTGCGAGCCGGAAATAGGAGGGGATACGTGCACTGACCACGACCCACAAAATACCCCTAGAAATGGGGATTTTTTTGTGCTAAAGTATGAATATGAAAGATGAAGATGAACAAAAGCAGCCTGAAACTACAGAGTCGGAAGCGGAGTTGAGCCCAGTAGGTGATTCTACTGAATCAGACGAAGTCGTGGAATTTGAATTCAACGATGACGGTGAGGAAGACTTAAAGAAAACCCTAAAGAAGCTCCGCGCGGATTTAAAGCAGGTGAAGAAGGAAAAAGAAGAATATCTCCTCGGCTGGCAGAAGGAGCGAGCGGAGTTTGCTAATTATAAAAAAGAAGAGGATGCTCGAAAGGCGATGTTTAGTGAAGCCATGCGCGAGAGGATTCTTACTCGATTCTTAACGGTGATGGATAGTTTCAACATGGCTTTTACCAACAAGGAAGCCTGGGAGAAGGTAGATCCAAACTGGCGCAAAGGAGTGGAATATATTTATTCCCAAATGGGAGGAATCTTCGAAGAGTACGGGGTGAAAGCCATCGGCGAAGTGGGAGACACCTTTGATCCCAATATTCATGAATCCATAGACCTAATTCCAACTGATAAAAAAGAAGACGATCATAAAATAGCTACAGTGATCCAGAAAGGCTACAAGCTAGGCGAGCGTGTCATCCGTCCAGCGAGGGTGAATGTATATGAATACAAAGGAGCAGAATAAAAATTGCCAGAACTGTAAACAAAACTTCACGGTAGAACCGGAAGATTTTAATTTCTACGAAAAAATAAAAGTTCCAGCTCCGACTTGGTGCCCGGAGTGTAGATTCCAGCGAAGGATGAGTTGGCGTAATGACTGGCATTTGTTTCGTAAAAAAGATGCTCGTACTGGCGAAGAGATTTTTTCATTTTTACCTGAGGAAAGCCCAGTGAAGATTTACGATAGAGATTATTGGATCTCCGATGCGTGGGACCCCACTCGATTTGGCCGGGATTTTGATTTTACCAGGCCTTTTTTTGAACAGTTCAAGGAGTTACTTTATGAAGTACCCCTGCCTTCTCATTCAATGATAAATATAAGTAATTGTAAATATTGCACTAATGCTACAGGCATTAAAAATTGTTATTTAGTTCGGGGCGCAGGTTATACCGAAGACTCCGCGTATCTGATATGGGATCAGTATTCTAAGCTATGTTTTGATAGTCATATGACTAGTCGATGTGAATTATCTTATGGAAACGTTAATACGTCTAATTGCTATAAAACATTTTTTTCAGTTGATTGTGAAAGTTGCCAAGAAATGATTTTATCTAAAGATTGTGTTGCTTGTAATAGTTGTATTGCTTCCATAGGTCTTCGCAATAAGTCTTATTGCATTTTTAATAAACAATACACCAAAGAAGAGTATCAGAAGAAAATCATTGAATTAAATTTAGGGTCTAACGAAAGTTTTCAATCACTGAAAGCGGAAGCATATAAACACTGGCTTAAATATCCACAAAAATTTATGTATGGACGTCAAAACGTCGCAGTCTCCGGGGATTATATTTTTGAGTCAAAGAACGCAAAACACTGTTATAGAATAAGGGGGGTGGAAGATAGTAAATTTGTTCAAAATATTTTAATTGGACCAGTTCGAGATACTTACGATGTCTCTAATTATGGAGAAAATATAGAACTTAGTTATGAATGTCTGGTTGCGGGCATCGGTGTGTCTAACGTTAAATTTAGTTTCCAAACCTATCCCAATGTAAGAAACTTAACCTATTGCATATTTTCTAGTAATGCTTTGGATTTATTTGGTTGTATTGGATTAAAGAAAAAACAGTATTGTATTTTAAATAAACAATACTCTAAAGAAGAGTATAAAAGACTTGTGTCTAAAATAATTGAACATATGAAAAAAAACGGGGAGTATGGGGAATTTTTCCCATCCTCACTTTCGCCTTTCCCATATGAGGTAACGGCTGCAAATGAATTTTTCCCACTCACTGAAGAAGAGGCAAAGGCTAGAGGTTTCTTGTGGTACAACATCGAAAGACAAAATTATAAAATTACTTTAAATCCGGAAGATATTCCAGATGATATAAAAAATATCGATAAAGAGATTCTTGGTGAAGTTATTGGATGCGCAGATCGGGAATCTTGTGAGCATGAATGTACAGGAGCTTTTCGGGTGATAGAGGCTGAGCTTGATTTTTGTAAAAGAATGAACATCCCCCTACCTCGTCTTTGCACTAATTGCCGTCACTACGAACGTTTATCATTAAGAAATTCACCAAGTTTTTACCATCGTGCTTGTATGTGTGATAAGAATCATACACATCATGAAGGCAAGTGTGAAGCTGAATTCGAGACCTCATATGCTCCCGACCGACCAGAAATAGTCTATTGCGAAAAGTGTTATCAGCAGGAAATATACTAAACCTGTCTTAGTTTCAGTGTACTAGTACGTGAGTATGGGAGGAGATTTATTTGCCGAAAGTTTGCAATAAAACTTTAGCGGTTTCTTCATCTACGAACTCGGTGACTATTACTATCATCTCAGTCGTGAATCCTAAATCCTTTTTGATATTTATAAACAGGTGCTCGTATGGATGAGGGGAGATCCAGACGGAATTTTTCAGGCAGACGAAGTTTGCTTTCTTTAAGAGGTAGCGCAGGCTCTCGCGTTCACTCTTTCTTTGCTCTGGCAGGTCGAGCAAAATTATTCTCCAGAATCCGTCCCACTTAGTATTCACGAGTGTAGTTTCACTATCTAGCATTAGACTGTTTATTTTCTTCTTGCCTTCCCGGGTCAAGCGGGCATAGTCATTCTGCCCAGAGTATATGCTTTCTATTAACCCAGCCTCTTGTAGGCCCTTTAAGGACCTTGTAACGGCATATTTGTCTTGACCCAGATCGTTTTGTAGGTCAGGGAGGGAAATGGCTGATTTTTCGGCGAGCTTTTTTAGAATTTTCTTTCCGTATGTATTGTTTTGGCTTGACATGGATATAGGGTATCATATATACTAACTTTATACAAGTTTTTCGCGTTCGCGAAATATATGTAAATTACAAAATAATCATTTAATTATAAGCATAATTTAAAAAAATATATGTCAAAAATCATAGGAATAGACTTAGGTACAACAAATTCAGCGGTAGCAGTTATTGAGGGTGGCGCACCGAAGATTATTGAGAATACAGAAGGTAACCGCACCACGCCTTCAATAGTCTCTATTGCAAAAAATGGGGACAGGTTGGTAGGGCTTCTGGCCAAGAGGCAGGCGGTGACGAATCCTGAAAATACTGTTTATGGTATCAAGCGCTTCATGGGGCACAATTTTGACGATCCAGAAGTACAAAAGGATTTGAAAAATGCATCTTTTAAAATTCAAAAGGGCGCAACAGGTGGAGTGGAAGTAAAAATAGGCGATAAGTGGATGCGTCCAGAAGAAGTTTCCGCCATGATCCTTTCTAAAATTAAAACGGATGTAGAAGCAAAGCTTGGCGAGAAGATTACTGAAGCAGTCATCACTGTACCAGCATACTTCAACGATGCGCAAAGAAAGGCAACCAAAGACGCGGGTATGATCGCGGGCCTCGATGTAAAGCGTATTATCAACGAGCCAACTGCGGCTGCACTTGCGTACGGATTTAATAAAAAGAAAAATGAAAAAATAGTTGTCTACGACTTCGGAGGCGGAACTTTCGACGTGTCAGTTCTTGAGATTGGGGACGATGTTATCGAAGTTAAGTCTACTGATGGGGACAGTCACTTGGGTGGCCGCGACATTGACCACAAGATCATTGGCTGGATTGCAGAAGAATTTAAAAAGACGTCCGGCGTGGATGTACGAGCGGACAAGCTCGCTCTTCAGCGCTTAGACGAAGCGGCAGAGAAGGCTAAGATCGAGCTCTCCACCGCAGTTGAAACTGAAATAAATATTCCATTCATTACTTCTACGGCGGAAGGTCCACAGCACTTACTGCTCAAGATGACTCGTGCCCAGCTGGAATCCATTGCAGACGAATATATTTCTCGCTCTATTGAGATCACCAAGCGTGCGATGGCGGCTTCCGGATTCAAGATGGAAGACATGAATGAAATAATCATGGTAGGTGGCCAGACCAGAATGCCGAAGATTGTGGAAGAAGTTAAGAAAGTTTTCGGCAAGACTCCGAACCTCTCCATTAACCCTGACGAAGTGGTGGCCTTGGGTGCTGCTGTTCAGGCGGGAGTATTGCAGGGGGATGTGCGTGATGTTCTACTACTCGACGTTATACCGCTATCACTTGGAATAGAAACTCTCGGAGGCGTTGCGACAAAATTAGTAGAAAGAAATACAACTATTCCGTCCAGCAAGTCGCAGACATTTTCTACTGCGGCGGACAATCAGACTTCCGTAGAAATACACATAGTCCAAGGTGAGCGTCCTATGGCCTCCGACAACAAATCCCTCGGGCGGTTTGTGCTTGACGGCGTGCCTCCAGCGCCTCGTGGTATGCCTCAGATCGAGGTGGCCTTTGATGTGGATGCCAACGGAATATTGAATGTGACTGCTAAGGATAAAGCTTCAGGTAAAACTCAATCCATAAAGATCGAAGCTTCTTCAGGACTTAAGGAAGATGAAATTAAAAAGATGCAGGCGGATGCTGAACTTCATGCGGAAGAAGATAAAAAGAAAAAGGAAGGTGTGGACATTCGAAATACCGCTGAAATGATTATTTACACTGCAGAAAAAGCATTAAAAGATAATGAAGCCAAGATTCCTGCGGAATTGAAAGAGAGCGTGAATCTAAAAATCGCCGCCCTCCGAGGCGCGAAAGATTTACCTGCCGGAGCGGGCGGTAATGACATAGAAACAATAAAGAAAGCGACCGAAGAACTCTCAAATGAAATGTCTAAAATAGGGGAAGCGGTAAGTAAGAGTTCAGCTGCCTCTGGCGCGCCTGGAGATGCTGAAACTCCACCCACAGGCGACGCTGCCAAAGCCACCGATGCGGAATTCAAAGAAACTCCGCCGGAAGGGGAAGAACCGAAAGCGTAAATTAGAAAAAGCCTCTTAAGAGGCTTTTTCTTTTACTCTAAAATATTTTATAATAGGTAATTCATGTCCACGCAAAAGGAAACAGTTGAATTCATAATGGCTAAACTAGGGCGGGCCCCGAGGTTTTCGGTGCGGGCTATGTTTGGTGAATATGCTTTGTATGCTGACGGCAAAGTTGTGGGACTCATATGCAATGATCAGCTTTATGTAAAAATATTACCAAAGTCAAGGGAGCTCGAAGATATTTGTGAAAAGGATGAAGCGTATCCGGGCTCTAGGAAGTTTTATGTGGTGGAAGAAGGGGAATTATCAAAATTAAAAAATCTGCCAGACATACTTTTAAATATTGCAAAGTCCTTGCCTGCTCCGAAAAAGAAAAAACCTAAAATAAAGAAATAGAAATAAAGGCCCCGAGTGGGGGCTTTTAATTTTTTATATATTAGGTATAATACTAAATGTAAGTGATCTTCAAAATGCTCGCGTATCCAACCGCGAGAGAAAGGGGGTAAAATCCATGAACAGACAGAAGAAAAGCGGCCGCTTTTCGTTCCCCGTCAAGAACGAGGACTTCAGAGTCTCGAGCTACAGCGATCCAGGTGGCATCATCAAGACCTGCGTCGAAGTGGCGGTGAAGCCTGAAGGTGTTGCCATCCGGGACAGCAAGAACCCGAACAGTCCCGTACTCTACTTCACGCACGAAGAGATGGCGGCCTTCAAGCAAGGCCTCGTGAGCGGCGAGTTCGACAGGGCCTGAAGAGTGTATGCTTATCTCGTAAGTCGAGTACGACAATCTCGGCACCCACGTAACGGACCGTACAGCTGCAAGCTGTCCGGTCCGTGAGTACTTCTACTCACATTGCAGACTTTACGTTAAGTATTTGGTACAATTATATAAAGGCCGAGATTATTAATTTAATTGTTTATATATTTAATATGCAAAATTATCAAAAAGGAAATACCAATACTGTCTTGATTGTAGTCGTACTTTTGCTTCTTGTTGGTTTCGGAGTATGGTGGTTCACCATGCGCAACGAAGCAGTAGATAATGATGGAGGAGTAAACATACAGCTAGGTGGGGATAGTCAATAGTAGGAGTTAAGTTTATGTTCTAAAAATTAAAGGCCCCTTAGTGGGGCTTTTAATTTTGTACTTTTCTGGTACAATTTATATATATGGATCTGCCGCAAATACCTATCAATAGAGAGATAACTTATCTGGGCATTACTACCTATCGGGACAAGAACCAACTCTTCGGCATCAAGCGCAAGGACAGGCGTCAGCATGTTTATATTTTAGGAAAGTCTGGTACTGGTAAGTCCGTGCTCATGTTCAACATGATCATTCAAAATATTATAAACGGTGAAGGCGTTTGCGTAGTGGACCCGCACGGGGAGCTAGTCGAGGGTGTACTCTCTGCTATTCCGCCGCACCGCATGAAGGACGTAATTTATTTTAATCCCGCGGATACGGACTTCCACATTGGATTTAACGTGCTAGAGCTAGTGGATCCGCAGTACAAGCACTTAGTGGCTTCTGGACTCATGGGAATCTTTACGAAGATCTGGGCCAATGCCTGGTCCGCCCGAATGGAATATATTTTAAATAACTGTATTTTAGCCTTGCTCGATACTCCTGGCACCACACTCCTAGGTATTCCTCGAATGCTGGTGGATAAGGATTACCGCCAGAAAATAATTTCTAATTTGAAAGATCCGGTGATAAAGGCCTTCTGGGTGCATGAGTATGAAGCCTGGCAGGATAAATTTCGAAATGAAGCCATCGCGCCGATTCAAAACAAAGTAGGTCAATTCCTCTCTACTTCAATCATTCGAAACGTGGTGGGCCAGTCCAAGAGCACCATCAACATTTTCGACATTATGAACGAGAGCAAGATTTTCCTAGTTAACGTCTCTAAGGGGCGCATCGGGGAGGACAACTCTGGGCTACTAGGCGGAATGATAATTACTAAAGTCCAGCTCGCAGCTATGGAGCGTGTGCGTATACCAGAAGAAATTCGAAAGGACTTCTATTTATATGTGGACGAATTCCAGAACTTCGTGACGGACGCCTTTGCGGGGATTTTATCTGAGGCTCGTAAGTATCGCTTGAACCTGACGGTGGCGCACCAGTACACGGCTCAGCTTATCTCCGACAAGAGCTCAGCTGTGCGTGATGCTGTCTTCGGCAACGTGGGTACGATGATAATTTTCCGAGTGGGTGCAGACGATGCGGACTTTTTAGAAAAAGAGTTCGAGCCGGAATTTACTCCGCAAGACATTGTGAACTTGCCGAACTATAAAATATACCTGAAGCTCATGATAGAAGGCGTTACGTCTAGGCCTTTTTCCGCTAAGACTCTACCGGCGATGGTAAAGTCTGGCAATAAAGAAGTGGAGGACGAAGTTATCCGTTCTTCGCGTGAGTTGTACTGTCTGCCGAAAGACGTTATTGAGCGAGAAATAAACAACTGGAGCGGGATGTCTTTAGGCAACGAGAGTGACGTCACGAGTAGTAGTGTGGAGAGATTTAAAGCAGTGTGTTCGAATTGTGATAAGGAAACCACCGTACCCTTTGCGCCTACGCCTGGCCGGCCGGTGTACTGCAAGGAATGCATGGAGAAAATAAAATCCGGAGAACTTAAGGTGAAAGGATCTGTCAAAGAAATCAAAATGGATGAAGGCAGATTTTACAAACCTTTGGCAGACTTAGGAATAGAATTTGCGCAGAAGGATGCCGACGGAGAGAAGATAGTGCGAATGCCAATGCCAGATAAACCGAAAGTGGTAAGTAGCGTAATGAATAAATTTAAGCCGCCAGTCAAGAAAGAAAATTTTGCGCTCCGGGATATTTTAAATAAAATTACGAGCGCGGGTGGGACCCCGCCGCCTTCAGTAGCGAAAGTAGTTACTCCGGTGCTTGCTCCAGCACCTGCGGCTATTTCCCTGGGAGATTTGAAAAATAAAGTTAAAACAGAAATCCCAAAGGATCGCGCGGCAAGCCATGCAGATATGAATAAGCTTAAAGATTTAATTCAAGAAAAAACCTTATCTACTTCTCCCGTGGCCCCGCCCGCTGTGCAAGCCCAAGCTCAAGTAGAAACTCCACCGCCACCAAACATTCCAACTCCTCAAGCTCCTCCTAAAACTCCGCCCTCCGCGAGCAACGGGACGAGTAAAGTGAAAGAAGTCCCAGAAGATGTATTGAAGAAGATACTCGAAGAGTAATGAAACAGGAAATAAAAAACTGTCAGAATTGCAAACTAGACTTCACGATAGAACCGGAGGATTTTAATTTCTACGAAAAAATAAAGGTTCCGCCTCCGACATTTTGTCCACAGTGTCGGGTTATGCGCAGATTAACTTGGCGCAACGAGCGTTCCTTGTATCACAATGTTTGCGCCCTTTCGGGCAAGAAAATAATTTCCATGTTTTCACCAGAAACTAAACTAGTGGTTTACGATCGAGATATTTGGTGGAGCGACAAATGGGATCCATTTGATTATGGGCAAGACTACAACTTCTCTAAGCCATTTTTCCAGCAATTTAAGGAGCTCCTAGAAAGGGTGCCACTTGCCAACTTAGGTAATACCAATATGGTAAATAGTGATTATGCCAATCATAGTTTGGATTGCCGTAATTGTTATTTGATATATGCTTCCACATGGAATGAAAATGTATCTTACTCTACAGGAGTAATGCGTACGAAAGACTCCATGGATCTTTATAAAGTTCAGAATTCAGAACGATGCTATGAAGATGTTTTAAATGCTAGCCTTTTCAACACTCATTTTAGTTACGATAGTGATGAATGTATTGATTCCATGTTCCTAACTTCATGCCTTGGGCTAAATAACTGTTTGGGTTGCGTGAACTTACGTCATAAAAAATACTGTATTTTTAATCAGCAGTATTCAAAAGAAGATTACGAAAGAGTCCGAGAAACCTATGACTTAGGTAGCTACATAGGTCTGGAGAAATTTAAGCCGGAGTATGCAGAATTTCTAAGTAAACAATTTAGGAGATATGCTTTTATCTACAAATCTATAAATGTTACAGGAGACAATGTTATGAACTCTAGAAACTGTAAAATGGTATTTGATATTTTTGAAGAAGCTGAGAACTCTAAATACCTTTATCATGGCGGATACGGAATTAAAGAAAGCTATGATGGATATGGAACCGGCCTCAGAACAGAATTTTTATATGAAAGCGTGGATACAGGTCTAGATGGTTCAAGGCAACTCTTCTCCATTCTTAATCATAGCTGTTTAGAAACTCACTATACTTATATGTGTTATGGTGCCAAATTCTTATTTGGTTGCGTGGGAGTTCGAGACCATGATTACTCTATTTTAAATAAAAAATATACTAGAGAAGAGTACAAGGAACTTCTACCTAAGGTCGTACAGCACATGAATGACATGCCATATGTTGATGAGCAGGGTAGAGTCTATAAATACGGAGAGTTCTTCCCGATGGAACTTTCACCATTTGCTTATAATGAAACCATTTTGCAAGAATATTACCCATTAGATAAAAAAAGAGTAAAAGAATATGGTGAAAGTTCCATCGG
>Ga0209542_10008773_pt1 | contig 18759 bp, 21 predicted proteins | sample RifCSPhighO2_01_FD_184028 | JGI IMG/M metagenome (GOLD analysis project Ga0209542, IMG submission 184028) | Soil microbial communities from Rifle, Colorado - Rifle CSP2_plank highO2_0.1 (SPAdes) (version 2) | ecosystem: Environmental > Terrestrial > Deep subsurface > Rock core/Sediment ...
TTGCAGTGAGCTACCATCCAGCTCACTCTTTATAATCATCTTAGAAATAAATATCTAGCGGAGAGGAACAACTCCATCTTAAAAGATGGAGATATATTCTTAGTTATACAAACTATAGAAAAATAAATCCACCAAGTTATGCTGGGAATACATTTTCTACCATCTCCCCTTCCAGATTTACATTCTTCAATACAATAGTATTCTTGTCTTATATTTTTTGAAGAAACGCCCCTACAAATCCCATTGCAAGCAATCGTTCCAGAGGTACATTCCCATTCACAGGAATAAGGTTGTTCAGCTAATTTCGCTGAGACTTCTAAACAACTGAGGTTATTACACAATTGTTCTCCACTCGGACAAACTACAAATTCACCACAAACTCTTGCAGGGTTGCAGTCTTTTGAAGCACAATCGTCATCTATTGAACATTTTTCACCATTCTTTAAAGCACAGGCCCCAGTTTTATTATTAATATATCCAGTAATGCATTCTTCAACCCTACAAATTGGCTCAAAACCTAGATTAACTGAATTTATTTTAACACAATTAGTATTATCATTGCATTGAATTTCATCTGTAGAATTACATTTACAATCATTATTAAAACAGACCTTTGAGTTAGAACAATAACCCCTTACACAATTATTGCCCCCACAATTAATAGAATCATTACAGGCTTGACCGTCATTTAGGCAAATAAATCCACTTTCAGAAGGGCATTCTAAACAAGTATAATTATCAAAAGTTTTTAATTCTTTTTTTGCTTCTAAACCAGGAGTATGTATTTCAAAATATATGCTCATTTCATCAAGCCCTACCGAAGACGGTCCGGAAACAACATAATAGCCCTTTGAAGCAATTATAGAATCCGCAGATTGAAGTTGCCCATTAAATAAATACTTAATAGTAACATTTATTTCAAAAGGATAATTATTATATACTTTAAATTCCATACCATAACTCCCCGAAAAGCCTCCAGGATATCCTTGCTTTATATCTTTAATATCTAATAAGTTATAATCTAATTTTATTCCATTTTCGTAAAAGACAATTGCTTCTTTTTCATAAGGATAATTTTTATTATACTGGCAATCTAATGCATAAACCGAACTCAATAAAAAAAGAGATAAAAATAAAAGAAAGATTAATTTCTTCATTTTTCTCTTATTTCTTCTTTTATCTTATTTAAAATATCTTTTCTTGCTTCTTGTAAATCTTTAGAAATTTCTTTCATTCCAGTTAAGCTTTTTAGCTCTTTTTCATCTATTCTTAGATTAAGATAATCTTTAATAGCACGATCTTCCATCTCATCTTCTACATCATCAACGAAACTAGCCAATGCTCGTCTAATCCAAGACATTTTGTCTATTCCTTCAAAATCGGATAATTTCTCAATCTTTTCTAATAATTCTTCATCTATTCTCAACCCCAATTGTATTGTTTTCTTCATATTACCAAATGGTAACAAATGGGATTATTTAAATTTATCTAATCTTAAAAATGATTTCCAAAATAAATAATTATTTCCTATAAGATTGCAAATAAGCCAATACCCTTCTTTATACCTTTTTCCGCCTGAAATGAATTACGAAGATAGCTGCAATTGCCCCAAGCATATTAAATAGCAAATCAAGGGCAGTGTTGTAATATCCTCCGACCCCTGTCTCTGGAAAAGAAACTACTGCTGCAAATTCAACTATTTCATTTAAAGCGCCCAAGCCCATGCTGACAGCAACAAGCAAAGGATAAATAATCTTATAATTCGTTCTTTCATTCAAATAAGGCTTCAACAAATGATACGCAATTAAAGTTGTCACTCCAAAACCAAAGAAATGCACAAATTGATCAAATTTAAGAATAAATATATCTCCAGAGTTAATTATTGGAATCATTCTCCAAGCATATAAAACGCTGTCCCCGAGACGAATACCTCCGCCTGCCATGTGCATTAAGCCCCACAAGGAAAGCCCCCATAATATCAGATAATCAAATTTGCTTCTATGCAATGTCAGCCCTATCAGCAAAAAGAAGAACACAAGCACGCCAACATACCATAAAAATTCATAATTCTTTATTGATATATAATACGCCCCGAATCCAATTATATAAGCTAGGTTAAAAATCATCAAAAACCATTCGCCCTTTCGCAATTTAGCCAGCCCCATTCTATAATAAATTTTCTCGGATTATTAAATCTTTACAAAATTCAAGAGAGGTTGTCAGCAAGGAACCTTGGTATCTTTAAAGGAGGTTGAGTGTGAAGGGACCTTGCTCTTAAAGGAAGGTTGAACTTCAAGGAAACCTTGGTATCTTTAAAGGAGGTTGTCAGCAAGGAACCTTGGTTCCTTACGTAAGCCTCTAGAGGGATTTGAACCCCCGACCTATAGTTTACAAAACTATCGCTCTAGCCACTGAGCTATAGAGGCAAAATTACAATTTATTGAACGAGAGAAGCATTAAAAATCTTTTGTTTGCTGTATTCTAGCGGATAAAAATGCTTAAAAACCAGGAATCCCTATTTTAATTATTCTCTATGGCAAACTTAGAAAACAGAATCAAAGAAAAAACAAGATCAAGAAGAAGCGCTAAGGCATTTAATAAGGAACATATTGTTCTTAATTATGGTGCAATTAATTTTGAAGAATATAAAGGCAGACCAATAAATAAAATACCTAATTATGTTGCTAATGCTGTGCTTTATCATCTTATTGGAGAAGATTTGGATTATACTGCAAAATCAAGAGGATTGAAAGCCGTCCAAAAATTCTGAAATCTTGAAGGTTTCAACCAAAAGCAAATTTTAAATACGCTTCTTAATTGAGTTTTATATGGCCCAATAGTCTAGTGGTTAAATATAATAAATAGATTTATTAACTTTGTTTGTATTAATATTTAATGATAAAAAGAGAGAGAAGAGTAAAATTAGCAAGAAATAAACAGAGAGAATTAATGCTTAAGGTCGCCAAGAAATGTGGGTCACTTAAAAAATTTGCTAAGAATAATAATATCCCTTATTCTACCGTTAAGGGGTATTCTTTAGTGGCTTGTTTTCTTCCAGAAAATTTATTTGATAAAATATTAAAGTTACTATCTATAGATAAAAAGAATATAAATGCTAAATATTTAGATTGGAATTGGGGCTTTAAGTTGGGAGGGGAAAAAGGCATGGCCTCTTTAGAAAGAAAATATCCTGAAAAAATTAATTATTGGAAAATGAAAGGGATTAAGAAAACTATTAGGGAAGGTACGCATTATGGAATTAGAAACTTTAAAAAAATAAGAAAACCTCTGCTTGACGAACGATTATCTGAATTTATAGGAGTTTTTCTTGGTGACGGAACTATGACTAAATATTTTATAAAAATTTCTGGTGATTGCAGATATGATTTACCTTACTTTTTATATCTTAAAAATTTAATTTACGATTTATTTAATTTGGATTCTGATATTAGAAAAGACAAAAGGGAGGATATTAATACTCTTTATTTGACTGTTTATTCAAAAGGATTAAGCTCTTTTCTTGAGAACAAATTTGGAATAAAACCAGGAAATAAACTTAGAAATAATACTTTAATTCCCGATAAAATTCTCAATAATAAAAAATTTTCTTTAGCTTGCTTAAGAGGGTTGGTTGACACAGATGGTTCTGTTTCTCGAAGAGGAAGAAGAGGTGAGCAATTTACAGTAGTCTTTACTTCCCATAATAAAAATATGGTAAAGCAAGTTAAATCTATATCTGATAAAAATAACTTATTTACTTTCCTTTCTCAAGATGGGCGTCATATAGGTACAAATAGCTATAATAACATTTTGAGGTATTTTAAAATTGTTGGCAGCTCTAATCTTCGGCATATAGTTAGATTTTATTCTAGGTTTTATGAAAACAAAACCCTCTATCAAAGAGAAGTCAAAAATTATTATCAGGAAAGTTTTTATAAGGATATAAAGTTACCTTATAAGATAAATATCGACCCAGTAGGCTAATGGCAGACCGTATCTTTGACGTAGATGAGGCCCAAGTTCGATTCTTGGCTGGGTCATTTAACCTTTTTATCCATTATCAATAATTTGCAATCATCCAATTCCTCGATATTATTATCATTAATTCTCATCATCCGCTTAATCATATCTAGCTAATTATCTGGAGTGCACCCCAGAAAGAGGACAGATAGTTAAGCTAATTATTTCTAAAGAAAACCCTATTATATCATACCTGCATAATTATTCTCTAAAGAAAGTCCTACTTTTCATCCACCAGCATTGCCTTCCCCCCAGAAATTAAAATATCGCAAACCTTTACATCTAAATTAGCCAGCTCTCCCTTTCCAAACGGGCCAATAATTTTTCCATCCATGTCCACAAATTGCTCAATATTCTCGTTAAAAATAACCATCTTATTCTTAACTTCCTCCCCGTATTTTTGCCTACCGTTCAAAATAGAAAAAATCTCTTTATCTCCTTCCTCAAACGACTTGACTAAATTATCAAATATCTTCTTTTCAAAATCAAACATATTTTCATAATCCTTCTTCATTATCCCTGTTTCAGCAGCAATAAAAACCAATTGTAGCAATTTTTTCTTCCGCCTCAAAATCAACCCTTTGAAAATAGCAATTGAGTTCTCAATTTGTTTCTTCGATTGAAACATAGAATCCGCAAACAAATCACTTTCCCCAGAAACTTCTCCTCTAAGCTGTTTCAAGTACAAAAAAAGATCATTTAAAAAATTCTTGTCAATTGGTTGTAAATTCTCAGAATATTTCTCTTTTCTAAAAAGCTCATATAGTTCATTATAATTCAGCATGAAATATTTTATTAACCCTGCCTTATAAAATTATAGTCAATGACATAGATAATTCCTCAAGAATGTCTTGACTATCAAGGGAAAAACATACTATTTTGCTCAATTATTTATGTTTTTCACTATAGTTAGGGTATACCACATCAAAAACATCATATCTTGGGCAGCTAATCATCATAACCGCCAAAGGTATGCCTGAAATCCTTTCCAAAGAGTGAAATGTTCCTTTAGGAATATTAAAGATACTATTCTTTCCAATACCTATCTTCTCGCCCTCTTCCATTTCCAAAAGGCCTTCTCCATCTAAAATAAAGTAAGTTTCATCTCTTCTCTCGTGCTTGTGTCTTAGAACTTTGTTTCTTACAATAACATAAGACAGATGATAATCTCCAGACTCATTTAGAATTCTAAATTTTTCACCACAAACACCTTCAATAAAATCCTTGTCCCATAAACTTTCTATTCTCCCTCTATTATCCAATAAACTTCCCGCCATCTCAATTATAAATTTCAAAGGTATTTAAAATTAATTATTTCCTATAATTTACGAATAAAGTATTTGATAACAATTAAAAGATCTAAAGTAAAGACTATCAATATTATGATATTCATTAATAAACCCAACCATGTATTTATCTAATTATTAAAAATCTTATAATTTATAGTAAAATGTAAAATAAAGTCCGCTGTTTTTGATGACAAAAGGGTCATTTACATTATAGCTCATTATTTCCCAAACATCTTTTCTTTCAGCAATCTCCTTCCCAAAATCTGCTTCCCCTCCAAACCGCATGCTTCAGTAAACCTCTGCCCTGCCCTTGCTCTCTTCCCAAAAAAAGGATAACTCAAAACAGGCACAGCCTCGCCAGTATGCGCTTTCTTTCTGCAGGCAGTCATGTGATCTGCGGTAATAATCACTTTGCTCTCCCCGATAAATTTTTTTAAAAATGAGAAAAATTCTCCATCAAGAATATTAATCATCCTGACTTTATCCAGTGGCTTGTTATCATGCCCGGGAATATCTGTTTCCTTAAAATGTACGTAAAAATAATCGTACCTGTTCTTATTTCTCTTAAGCATCTTGATAGAATACTTGACAGCCCTCCAAAGCCCATCATACAAATTTTCATAAACATCTATTCTTTTTAATTTGGGATATGCAAATTCGTAAACGTCCATTCCAGCCGCCTTAATAATGCCTTTTTCAAGAGGCATGTATCCCAATCCGATCCATTTTCCTTGCAATTTTTTTAATTTTCCCTTGCTTCCTGCCCCTCTGCATAAAAGAACATTCGCAGGAAAAAGCCCCTTTTTTGTTCTCTCCAAATTAATTGGATGCCTTTCCAAAATATCAAAACTCTTCCTTGCAAACAAATTTAGCAAATCAGATGCAAACTTTGAATTGCGGCTCTTATCCAAAGGCTTAGAAAATTCCAGTTTCGCGCCTTTCGCTTCAACACCGCTGATTTTGTCAGAAAATTTCCCCCTGATAACTAAAACCCCTCTATGCTGCACAGCAGGATAAAACTCAAAATTAAACGGCAGTTTCACCTGCTCATTAATAGCTGCTGCCAGTATCCTTGCCTCTTCTGTAGTCAAGGTTCTTCCTGCCCTTCTGTCTGTAATATTGCCTTCTTCTATCGTATCAACTGTAGCAAAATTGCATCTAAAAGCCAGATCTCCTTTTTTCAATTGCACGCCCAGCCCCATAGCTTCAAGCGTCCCTCTCTTAACAGAAGAAGGATTATACCCCAGCAAAGACAAAACTCCCTCATTGCTCTCTGGCGCAAAATCTTTCTTGACAGGATAGCAATAATCCACGCTCCCTCTCTCACTGAACCAGTCCAAATTTGGCGTCTTGGCAATCTCAAGCGGCGTCTTCCCCCCCAAAATAGCACAATGTTCGTCAGCCACCCCGTCAATTATGATTAGCACGCCTTTCATGCTCTTCTCAAGAAACAAAAATATATAAAACTTCCCCTTTCAATTTTCTTTTTATCATTGATTCACCCATTAACCCATTGTTTAGAGAGTCCAACTTCGTCTATTTTTCTTTCTAAATCTTTTAACTTTTTAGGACCACTTATATAATCATATATATTTTTTGTTTTATTATTAATTGTAATTGAAGTTGTGGTTGAAGGAAAATCTGTAATACTGCCCAAATATTCATCTTCTAAAGCAAAATAATTAATTTCAATAAACTCATCAACAAGTAATTGAACATCTCCTTTAGGGATATAATATATTTTATTTCCAGTTAAATTAACATACCTATCTCCTTTATAAAATACTGTACCATTTCCATAAATAACTAAGGAGTATACGGGGCATGTTCCAAAACAGGCATCTCTATTTAAAGTAATTATAACATTATCTAAATTATCTGGAATTGGAGTTTTAATTATAAATTGTTTTAAATAAGGAGATAATAATATTACAATAATAAGAATTATTAAAATAATTATTATAATTGAAGCAATTCTCTTTTTTATCAAAGAGGATTTTTTATATTTATCCTTTAACCAAAAAAAAGAGCAAGCTAAAAAATAAATATAAAAAATCTGCAATATAAAGAAAATAAGGAAATTTATATTGGAACCCCTCATATTATTTATAAAGAGAAGTAATATTATAGGAACAGAAAGAATAGCCAATAGGATTATTGAAGGCGTAATATGGCTTGGGGAACTAATTAATATCTTAAAGAGAAATAAATAAGAGAATATTATTAAGATAATAATACCAAGCCCTATCTTTTTCAAAGTGGGCTTAAAAAATTCCTTTAATCCATTTTCTCTTTTTTTCATTTTATCTTTTTCAATCTCAACTTTCATCCACCTTTATCTCAATTTCCTTATTATTGCCTGCAATATCAAGAACAAACCATAAATCTATATAAAATTTTGCTTTTGTTGTGTTATTCTAAAACCCTCACATACCAAAATCAGATTATAGATAATTATCTTGATTTCAGCAATTATTTGTTTGGGCATCAATGCCAAACGCACCTTTATAAATATCTTCTTTCATATTTAAATATGTTTAAATCACTAAGAGAAAAGTTCACTTCCTGGTTCAAAAAGAAAGAACCTGTAGAAGAACCTGTAAAAGAATCTCCAAAAGAAAAGCCTAAAAAAGAGCAAAAAAAACCAAAATCTCAAAAACCTAAAAAGAAAGAATCTCCTTCTCCCCCTATTCCAAAAGAAGAAATCTCCCAAGAACAAATTCTCCCTCCAGCAGAAGAACCTATAGAAAAACAGGGATTTTTCGCAAAACTTGTATCCAAGCTCTCAACTTCTACTCTTACCCAAGAGCAATTTGATTCAATCTTTCCTGAATTAGAAATGATTCTCTTGGAAAATAACGTTGCCCTGCAAGTAGTAGATAAAATCCACTCCGAACTCTCCAAAGATCTAGTAGGCATAGAAATAAAAAAATCCAAAGTAGAAGAGACAATCTTGAACTCCCTAAAAGAAACAATCTCAAACATCTTAATCGAGCCCCCTAATCTCCTTGAGCAAATAAAGAAAAAGCTCTCTGGCCCTTTTACCATAATTTTTGTAGGCATTAATGGCTCTGGAAAATGTGTGCATGGAAATAGTAAAATACAATTAAGCAATGGCGAGATTATTCAAATAAAAGATTTATATAATAAATATAAAAACATTCTACCAAAAGAAGCCTTAGAAGATGGAAATGTGATAGATATTTCTCGCGAGAATATTATTGTTCCGTCATTTAATCAAACAAATCTAAATATAGAAAATAAAAAAGCAACTCATATATGGGAACTAAATAAAAAAGAATTAATAGAAATTAAACTAGAAAATGGAAACGACTACGCAATTAAAATAACTCCCGAACATCCATTCTTTGTATTAAGAAATGGTCTAGTCGCAAAAACAAGAGCAGACGAAATTACAGAATCAGATTATATATCAATTCCCGGCGAAATAAAAATAGAAGGAAAAACGCAATCCCTATTTGAAGACATCAAAAATTTAGATCTTTTTATTTATCTAACCCCAGAAGAAGCAAAAAAATGTTTAGCATTACCGAATAAAACATTGAAAGAAATACATAAAAAATTAAAATTTAAAAAGAGTTATTGTGAATTCACAACCGATGTTAGAAAAGGAAAAATACCCATAGAATTTGTAGAAGGAAACAAATTTAACTTTATAAAAATTAAAGAAAAAAAAGCACATAATCCAATTATAGTTCCGACTTTTCTAACAACAGACTTTGCAGAATTCTTAGGATATGTAGTCGGTGATGGCCATATAGAAAAAAATTATGTGGAAATCACAAATGAAGATCCTGAAGTAATTGCAAGGTTAAAAGAACTCTCAAAAATATTATTTAATATTGCCCCATCTATAAAAAGAGACATGCGAACAAAACAGATGTTCAAAATACAATTATGCTCTAAAACTCTAGTTGAGATTATGAAAATTTTTGGATTATTCCCTGGAAAAAAAGGTAAAGAATTAAAAGTCCCCTCTCAAATTCTACGATCAAGTAATGAAATAGTTAGAGCATTTATTAAAGCATACTTTGATTGTGATTCATATCCTCACCAAAATATTAGACAAATAGAACTTGTTTCAGAAAGCAAAATAATAATTCAACAAATCAATTTATTATTGAGAAGATTTGGCATATTATCCACGATTTCTAAAAAATATGTGAAAACAATGCCTTACTGGCGATTAATAATAAAAGCAAAACATGCTGAAACATATGCTGAAAAAATAGGGTATTTAATAAAGAAAAAGCAAAATAAAATAAATTGTTACAAAAAGATAGGAGAATTCCAAGGCCATGGAAATCAGGATATGGTGCCATTGGGAAAGGCCTTGAAAGCCCTGCGCCTGCAATTAGGGTTTTCTATAGCAGAAATACAAAAATATGTTGGCGGTTATGGAATACATGAAAAAAAAGGTACAATCTCAAAAAAGAAATTAAAACGTTTAACAGAATACTATAGATTAAAAAGTCAAGGTATTTTCTCAAGATTCTTAACCGATATTTCAACCAACAATAACTTAAATGAAAAATATTCAAACAGTTTTGTAAACGGGATAATAACTTCTCTTAAAAATAATAGCTTGATAAATATGAATAACAACCAAATATTGCTAACAAAAAATGGCTTGGAATATTTACAAATGATAAAAGAAAAAACAATAGAATCAACAAAATTACTTGAAACATTTGAATATTTAGCACTATCAAATGTTTGTTGGCTTCCAATAAAAGAAATAAACAAAACGATAAACGATAAAGAGTTTGTATATGACCTTACAATAGAAGATAATCATAGTTTTATTGCAGAAGGATTCATAGTTCATAATACGACCACAATAGCAAAAATGGCCTACTTTCTAAAACAAAATAAAATTTCATGTGTCTTGGCAGCAGCAGACACATTCAGAGCAGCCTCAATCGAACAATTAAAAATCCATGCTCAAAAACTCTCTCTTCCCATAATTGCCCATCAATACGGGGCAGACCCTGCTTCTGTTGCTTTTGATGCAAAAAAATATGCAGAAGCCCACAACATCCAAGTTGTTCTAATTGATACAGCCGGAAGAATGTACACCAAGACAAATCTTATAAAAGAAATGGAAAAAATAGTCCGTATCTCTTCCCCCGATCTCAAGCTATTCATAGGAGAATCCATAACAGGAAATGATGTTGTAGAACAGGCAAAAACATTCAATGAAGCAATTAGCATAGACGGAATAATTCTCTCCAAAGCAGATGTTGATGAAAAAGCAGGCGCAATCCTCTCAGTTTCTCAAGTCACAAACAAGCCAATTTATTTCCTAGGAGTTGGTCAAAATTATTCTAACCTTCAGCCCTTCAAGAAATCCTCTGTTCTGAAAAATCTCGGTTTAGAGCATTAAACAAGTATTAAGATTTTTGCTCCACTTCGTACTTTAAAATATCTTCATAAAGAAAAAATTCCTCGCGCCCATTTTTGCACAAAAGAAGCCCTGCAGAATTCAATTCGTTAACATTTCCTTCGAATTCACTTTCCTTATCTTTTAAAAATCCAGCCTTATATCTAACCTTGATATGGTCCTTCATTCTAATCTCCCTGAAAAATTCATCAGTTTGCTTTTTATCCATTTTATTCAATTTCAACTCTATTTCTTCCAGAACTTTTAGCCTTATAAAGAGCTTTGTCAGCCCTAGCTTTAAAACGCCCTAAATTATCTTTTTCCCTAAATGCTGTAACCCCGCAACTTGCGCTCACCCCATATCTCTCCATGTTCTTGTCTTCCTTAATTAATCTCCTCAATCTATCAAGAACCTTAAAAGCCCTATTAACAGGGGTATTCGGCATTAGCACTATGAACTCTTCTCCGCCAAATCTTGCAACAATATCAGATTTCCTTAAATTCTTCTGTAAAATGCGCGCCACCCCAATTAAAATCTTGTCTCCGGTCAAATGTCCATAATTATCATTAATTTTTTTGAAAAAATCTAAATCAAAAATTCCCACGCTCAAATCAGCGCCTCGCCTCGCCTTTGCACCCTCAATATCGAGCATATTCTTAAAAAACAAGAAATTATAAAGTCCTGTCTTCGGATCCCGAACAGCAGCCTCATACAACAGGTTAACATTCTCGTCAATATTTTTAAGAACTTTTAAAAGTTGCTTCTTCAGTTCAGGCCCTACAAGATTGTATTTGATTTTCTTTTCCATTTTTCCTCTTTTAGCAGTATTTCTTAAATGAATGCTCGCGTTCATCCATCTCATTCTTCCCCAATAATTTAGTAAATCTCTTCACACTTAGTCTTCCTCCAAACTTCATATGCTCAAGCTCCTCCCTGATAAAATTCTCTATTTTCTTGCTCATGCTTATTCCCTGTTTCTTGCAGTATTCCGAAAACTCCCTGTAAATTTCCCCATTCAAATTAAATGTTTTTAGTGCCATTCGATGCCTCTTTTTATAATATAAAACATTATTTAATATTAAATAACCTTAATAAACCTTTCTCTAAAAAACCCCTAAAAAATGCCAAAAGATTCAATTAAATAATCTTAAATAACTTTATTTAACTTTTGATTCCAATCATCTTAATTCTGCGCTCCATTCGTCTCAATAAAGCAAAAACCAAAACCTTAATTAACTCCTTTTAATTATCTCATCCTATGAAGAGGGAACTTGAAATTTTATTGATTGTAATAGTATCGTTGTTATTTCTCTTTATCCTAAAAGATATTGATTTTCTGGAAGTCTATTATCTCATAAATAATCTGAGCCTATTCTATTTCACTCTAGCTTTTCTGTCCTGCCTCGTGACCTTTTTGTTATGGAACATCCGATGGAAAAATACATTAGAAAAATTAATTGACTCAAATTACTGGTATCTCCTTATAGTCCTATTCGCTGGAGTCTTTATTAACACAATCACTCCTGGCGCATCAACCGGCGGCGAGCCAGTAAGAGCGTATTTTCTAAGCAAAAAATACAATAAACCAAAAACTGAATTATTTGGTTCTATTGTAGCAGACAAATTTTTCAATCTCGCGGTCTTTCTTTTATTTGTGGTTTTCTCAATAGTATTTATTTTCATTTATGTAGAAATATCTCCCAGCCTAAAAATTCTCCTGGAAACTATCCTTGCCTCAATTATCCTTTCTTCTTTAGTTGTAATCTTCGTCCTTTGGAGAAAAATAAAATTCAAGGCAGATTGGATTTCAGAAAAATTCTATAAGCTAAAATCAATCAAAAAGCATTTCAAGACCTCTGAAAAATTCAAGAATTATGTTAATAAAAAGATAAAGAATTTCTTAGGCGTCTTCAACAGCATTATCTTAAACAAGAAAAAATTCTGGTTCGGAATCTTCATATCAATAATATACTGGCTATTCTTGTATCTCTCCTCCTACTTCCTCTTTATATCATTAAACTCACAGATTAATTTCCTGTCTTTAATTGTCGTTGTTACTCTCAGCTATTTAATCGGGGATATATCTCCTGTCCCGGGCGGAATCGGGCTAACAGAGGGCACAATGTTCTTGCTGTATTCTGCAATAGGCGTTTCCCCTTCTATTGCAATAGTAATCTCCCTATTAAGCAGGATGATTTATTACTTCTTCAGCCTTCTTATGGGTGGCTTAAGCCTAATCTATCTAAGGTTTACATTAAAATAAATTTTAGTAATTAGCTAAATTCCGCACTAACTTTTTCAATTTTTGATGCTTATAAGCCTTAAAATACCTATACATAATTTTAAACTGCGAATAATATCTGGCTGATATCTCATTATTGATTATAGTCTATAATAAGCAACATATTAAGCTATTTTTTGGTGTGATTATTGTCTAATCGCCTAAATTTTTAATAGGAATATTATTAAACTCTTGAACAATAGAATAGCGTGATTTGGCAAGATATCATTATTGCATTAGCCAATATCCTTTTTGGATACTCATTAGCATATCAAGTCTATAAAGGGTTTAAAGAAAAGAAAGGTTTCCTCTCATTGCAAACTTCTTTATTAACAACCGTAGGATTATATTCTCTCTCTTTTGCCTACCTTACTCTTAACCTTCTAGTTTCAGCAATAGTTTCTGTCTTTAATGGAACAATGTGGCTCTTATTATTTATGCAAAGATTAATTTATAAAAAGGTATAAATTCACTAACGAAACTTTATTAACCTTCGATTTTCTCCAATTTAGATGTTAGAAAAACTATCAGCAGTATTGAAAAAAACAACAGACAAGATAGCAAACGCCATCTTTCTGGATAAAAATCTTCTTGATTCAATAATAAAAGACCTCCAAAGGGCTCTAATCGAAGCAGATGTAAATGTCCCTCTTGTCTTGGAATTAACCCAAAAAATAAAAAAAGCAGCTCTTGATGAGAGAATCAAGGGCTTGGAAAAAAAAGAGCACATTATTAAGCTTCTTCATGACGAATTAATTTCCATATTAGGCCAAAAAAGAGAAATAAAGCTGGAAAAGAAAAATATCTTTATGCTTGTTGGACTTTTTGGTTTTGGAAAAACTACCAGCGCTATAAAAATAGCCAGCTATTATTCAAAGAGAGGCCATAAGGTATGTGCTGTTGGCCTTGATGTTCATCGCCCAGCTGCAGCAGAACAGCTAAAACAATTGGGAGACAAATTGAATATCCCTGTTTTTATAAATTCAGAAGAAAAGAACCCAAAAAAGATATGGAAAGAATTCCAGCCAGAATTAAAAGAGTATGATCTAATTTTGGTAGATACAGCAGGAAGAGATGCTCTCGATGATGGCCTCATAAAAGAAATCAAAGACCTAAACAGCCTGATCAAGCCAAACGAAATATTATTAGTCATGCCTGCTGACATTGGCCAGGCTGCAAAAACACAAGCGCAAAAATTCAAGGAAGCTCTCAACATTACAGGGGTTATAATAACAAGAATGGACTCAACAGCAAAAGGCGGTGGCGCATTGACTGCCTGCGCAGAAGTAAAAGCCCCTGTAGTCTTCATTGGAACAGGGGAAAAGCCAATTGATTTAGAAACATTTGACCCTGAATCTTTCCTCTCCCGTCTTCTTGGCATGGGCGACTTAAAAACTCTGATGGAAAAAATTCATTCAGTAGTTGACGAAAAGCAAATTGAAAAAGCCCAGAAAAGACTGCAGGAAGGAAAATTCACTCTTCGCGACTTAGAAACCCAATTGGACTCAATGGAATCTCTCGGTTCAATGGACAAAATTCTTTCCCTGATTCCTGGCTTGGGCAAAGTAAAAGAAAAAATTCCAGAAGCACAGCTTGAAACACAGCAGGAAAAAATAAAGCACTGGAAGCACGCAATCAAATCAATGACAGAAGAAGAAATAGAAAATCCTGAAATTCTGGAAAAACAAACTTCCCGTATTCAGAGAATATCAAAAGGTTCAGGCATCCCTACTTCAAGCATCCGCGCCCTCTTAAAGCAGTATAAAATGCTCAAAGAAATGATAAAATCGCAATCCTCTCTCCAAGAAGGCTCTTTAGACCAAAAAACAATGATGAAACTAGCCAAAAAGTTCGGCAAGAAGATGAAGTTCTAAAAATCACTCCAAAATTCAAAGAACCTATAATTCACTTTCTCAGTTCTTAAAATATTAATTATCTTGTTCATATAATCCTTCCCGACAACAAAAGAGCTGGATGAATATTTCTTCCCCTTAAATTGCTCTATTGCTCCTTCATTATAATATTTTTTTTCTTTTCTTCCAAACAATTTTCTAATTACCTTATTTCTTCTTGCAATATTTTTTATTGGCTCAATTTGAAAAAAGACAAAACTAGCCATACTCTCAGGTATTTCTTTATATTTTCCATAAAGAGTTATGCCTTCGCTAATGATGCCTCTGTGCAATTTCCAATCCTTAACTTTGCCAACATTAGCATTAATATTATTTTTAATGCCCCTTAAAAACCAGCTCTCCGCTATCTTAGATTTATAGAATTTATTTAATTCTTCTTTGATTATCTCTTTAATTTTATTCTCATCTTTATCAACGTCAAAGAATAAATCAATATCGCTGTTCTTGTCAGCTTCTCCTCTTGCCACGCTTCCAAATAAAATAATCTCTTTAGCATCAATCTTTGGCAGTATAAATGAAACAAAAGCTTGGGCATAAGCAATCATTTCTCTTTCAAATTTCAATTCCTTCATCTTTCAATAACCTCCTAAAAATTTCTTTTAGTTTATTATATAATTCGATAACTCTTTTTATTTGTTCCTCAATAGGTTTTCCATACATCAATATGTTTCTTTCTTCCTCTAAATCATAAATGAGATTGTATATTTCGTCCTTTTTTGGAAAATCAACTGCAAGTTTTATTTCTATTAGTGGCTCTCTTTTCTGTTCTATCTTTGGTCTTTTAAACCAGTCATGCTTTATTATTTTCCCAATAGGGATTTTTCCGCTTGCATGAAGGTAAAGTTCAAGAAACTGAATGCTGCAAGCTGAGCAATGAAACCCTATTGTAACTGGCTTCTTTTCAATGCCCTCTTCAATAGCATCCTCTATTTCTTCCAAATGTTCTCTAATCTTTTTCTTATGCTCCTCAACAGATGTCATTTTTTTATTGGTATTTTTTATACCAAATTAAGGTATATTTTATACCTTATAAATCTTTCGGATTGGTTTATACCAAATTAAGGTATATTTTATACCAAAATTAAACTTTATAAATCCTGCCTCATTCTTCTAATAATGCAAGAAAAAATAAATAAATATAAAATATTTTTAGTCTTTTTTGTAATTGGATTAATAATCTCCCTGATTCTAACATTTGCAAATCAAAATCAATTATGCTCTAATTCTGGATGTAATGCTGTTTTAAGCTCAAAATATTCTTCTTTACTAGGTGTAAAGAATAACTTTTATGGTGCAATAATTTTTGCAGTGCTTTCAATAATAACTTTTATTCAGATAAAAAAGCCTGGCAAAGATAAAGAAAATTTAATAAAATATTCCATAATTGCTGGCTCATTAATTTCTTTATATTTTCTTTATCTTCAGCAATTTGTTCTAAAGGCTTATTGCCCTTATTGCCTAATTGTAAACATAAGCAATTTAATAAATTTAATAATATTAATACTAACATGCCAAACATGGAAAAAATAATTCAGCAGGGCGCAGAAGCAATTCTCATCAAAAAATCCCCCTCTGTCTTAATCGCAAAACCTTTCGTAAAGGTTTTGGGAGACAGAGATAAAATCAAGCTTCAAAAATATGATTTTATGCTCTGTATCAAAAGAAGAACAAAAAAATCCTACCGCTTCCCTCTTCTTGATGAAAAAATAAGAAAGCAAAGAACAAAAAGAGAATTCTCCCTCCTCCAAAAAGCCTCCAAATTAATCCCCATTCCTAAAATAATAAAATTAGATGAAAAAAATAAAGAGATTGAAATGGAATTCATTGAAGGAAAAAAGCTCTCAGAAGCCCTCGATTCTCTCCCAAACAAAAAAGAAATCTGCATTCAAATAGGAAAACAAATAGCCCTTCTTCACGATTCCAGCATCATCCATGGCGACCTTACAACCTCAAACATAATTCTCTCCAGCAAAGACAATCTCCTATATTTTATTGACTTCGGCCTTGGTTTCATCTCAAGTAAAATCGAAGACAAGGCAGTTGACCTCCATTTGATAAAACAAGCCCTGGAAGCCAAGCATTTCAATTTTTATAAGGAATGCTTCTCCGCAATACTAGAAGGCTATAAACTCTCAAAAAACTCTCCTCTTGTCTTAAAAAGGATGGAAAAAGTAGAATCAAGGGGGCGCTATAAGCCCCAGATATAAAGTTTTTTAAACATTGTTTTAATAGCAATCCTAGAGCATATAGCCCTGTAGTCTAGTGGTCAAGGACGACAGCCTTTGGCGCTGTAAACCCCGGTTCGAATCCGGGCAGGGCTATTCCTCAACCTCAGAATCCTTAGAATCTTCAGAATTATCTTTCTTTTCACCCTTCTTCTTGCTCTTCTTAACTTCCTTTTCTTCGCTCTCCTCTCCAGCGCTCTCCTCTGTACCAATTTCCGAACTCTCTATCTTTTCTTCCTTAAACTCCTCCCCCGTATTGTCCTTGGCGCTCTCTTCAGCGCTCTTCTCTTTCTTAATCTCAAAAACCCTGATTTCGCATAATGCCAACGGATAAATTTTCTTTAATTTAATAGCCATACCTTTCTGCACTTTATTTGCTATAATCTCTGAAAAAATTTCTTTAGTAGTTCTAATTCGAACATATCCTTTTATATATTTGCAGGCAGTATCTCTCAACGCTTTTCTTACAGCTCTCGAAACTCTCATCCTTGTAATTAAAAATGGCTTAACTGTAACAAAGGCATCCCTGCATTCTGCCTCAAAAGAATCTTCAACATAATCGCTCCCCCTCCTCATCGCTCTTCTGATAAAAGAGCCAGCTAATTCGACATTAACAGGCAAGGCAATTAATTTTCCTTCTTGATATTTCACTTTCATTTTAAGCAAGAGATTTTTTCCTCTCAAGCTTTTAGTCAAGTCCAAAGTTACAGCTTTTCCGTCAAATTCTTCCTGAGAGCTCCCATAAAGAGAAATTTTAATGGCCGTCATTGGCGCCTCTACGTCATAAAAACTTTTTTTCACTCCGCCTTTTGATTTTGATTTCTGTGCCATTACTTAGCCACCTTTTCTCCTATTTCAATTCTTCCAGAACGAATTGCTTTCTTTATATTATGAATTTTCTTGCACACCTTGCACTTATAATTAATTGTAATTCTCCTTGTAACTTTTGTCTTCCTTTTCCAGGATTTTACAGCAGGCTTGCTGAATCTTCCCAAGTTGCCCATTCCTGAACGCCCGCCCCTTAACTTTGCCCTGGATGTGCTCCACCTAGACAAAGGACGTGCACTGCTTCTTGCCTTCTGCTTTGCAGTGTCAATGCTATGTAACGTATGTTTCCTGCAATACGGGCAATATCTTCTTGTTTCTTTCGGTAGCTTCATAAAACCCTCCTGAATCCCTTAAACTTCCTTTTTATCTTGGAAGTTTGAGGGTCAGCGGGAATATTCTCCTGCTGAATTTGGGTTTTGTGAAGCCCAAAATCCGAAGGTTCACTAACCAAGGATTTGAGATTGTACTCAATCTCATTAATTTCTAATTTTTGTTGCTTCATATTAAATTATTAGGTCAAAACCTAAAAGGTACAAGCTCCCCCTTCAACCGACCTAGGCAAAAGGATCTCTACTCGTTATAAACATCTCATCAAGACGCTTTTTAAATATTGCTATTTTATCAGATATTGAATAAGTCACAATTGCCAACAAATAAATATTAACTTATCGTTGATAATTAAGGTTAGAAGTGGAGTGAACCCCTAAAATTGAACACATAGTTAAGCTAATAACTCAGCAAATGTTCAATAAATAAAATGGAGGTTCACTCAAGATGAGGCAAAGAAGAAACTTTACA
>Ga0209542_10008774_pt1 | contig 18759 bp, 29 predicted proteins | sample RifCSPhighO2_01_FD_184028 | JGI IMG/M metagenome (GOLD analysis project Ga0209542, IMG submission 184028) | Soil microbial communities from Rifle, Colorado - Rifle CSP2_plank highO2_0.1 (SPAdes) (version 2) | ecosystem: Environmental > Terrestrial > Deep subsurface > Rock core/Sediment ...
TAGCCGGCTACTGGGCGGGGTCGACGACGGGTGGAGTGACTGACGTATCGGCTAGTTTGGGTTCGGTAAATGCCGCGCTTTCGAGTCTATCATCGGCAGTGTCATCGAGCTACGGAGCCTCGGGTGTAGGGTCTTCTGGCGGGGCGTCCGGTGGTGGCGGAGGCGGAGGGGGCGGCGGCGGCGGCGGAGCGGGATAACTGCTGTTTACCTTTGCAGATTTTGGTGTTAGAATCTTTTAGTAGTGAAGTCTTAGGGTTGGTTGAATAATTTCCCAAAGTTGAGTAAGAGGTTAATTGAAGGAAAAGTAACTCGTGAGAGCTGATGTTTATGATAATTGATTCAGAAGCAATGACTTTTTTTGTAGAAAGAGCTTTACCCGTCTTTAAAATTCAGGTGGGAGAGTTTGGGGAGTTTATCGCGGATGAAGTTAATTTTGTTGACGGCGGTGGAGAGCAATCGTTAATAGCTTGGTATCTGCTACTTAGTTACTGGCAACTTAAATATCCTCGAGAAAATCTAGAGGTTTGCGATTCTCGTCTCCTTTTACAGGTACTCAACGAGTTTTGGGAAGAGGAGGAAGCAGCTGTAACCGAAAGCCGGAAAGGTTCTTTTAAAAATGCCCGATCAAGAGAATTCGCTCTTACCTCTGACTATGATAAAAAGAAGAATCCTATGCTAGGTAATTTTTGGCAACAAGTGATGGCTATGGAAAATGCTGACGGCGGGAAAACCCTGCGGCCTTTGCTGACGTTGGCTGCGGTTTTAAGTCGCTATGATAAGGAGCAAAATAAAATGTCGCGATTTTCGGATAATGGTTCTAAAGCCTAAGTTACTTTTTTAAGACTTGCTGCTTACCCAAAACCGCAACTGTACCGTCAATTACCGTGATGGCTTCGCCGTCTTTGAGAAGGTAAAGCTTGCCTTTTTTCCAGCGTTTTTTGATTCTCGGCAGTAATTTTTCTTCATAATGAGGGTAGATTTCAAAGTCAACGAGCCCAAGGCCGGGTAAGAGGCTGGCGCCTGGTTCTGGTTCGCCTAAATGCCATTCGGAAACAAATTGGGTTTTAGAGGCAGCCATGCTGCCGGCGCTGCTGCCGACGTAGATTTTGCCATCTTTTAAGAGTTTCGGTAAGAGTTTATCGAGTTTGACTCGACGAAGCCAATAGAGAAGGTAGCCGGTTTGACCGCCGGCAAACCAAATAATACTTGCCTGCTTTAACGGAGTGTAAATGTCAGCAAAATTAGAAGCTTCAAGTTCGACTATGGTCAAGTTGGCGCCGAGAGATTTGACGACTTTGACTGATTCTCCGCCTTTCCAGGCACCGTAACCCTCGCCGTTGGCGGCAGTAGGAATGTAGGCGATTCTCTGATTTTTGAAGGAGTCACCGACGAATTTTTTCAGTTTCTTAAGACTTTCGGGGTGTTTGGCTTCGGAAGCAAGAAAGAGTTTCATCGATTTTGTTGGTTAACTTGGTCTAGAATTTCGGTTTCTTTTTGATTTAAGTCTTGCTTGTATTGTTCAACCTGGTCAACGACTTTATTGGTGTTGATGATGGCGTCTTGGGATCTCGTGAAAGAGGGGAGGGTAAATCGCTCAAGCGAATAGACCAAGAGCAGGGCTAAAATTAAGACGCCGATGAGTAAACCAAAGAGGCGCATAACTTGATTGTAGCAGATAAGAAAAAGAGGGTGCCTTTCGGTACCCTCTTTTGGGCTAACACCACAAAATTATATTATTTTGGTGGTGGTGGCACTAAACAACTGACGTTAGCTGACTGATTGCCGCTTTCGTCAACTGCATACATCGCCGCATCACCAGTACCGATGATGTGCCAAGCGATGGCGCCAGCTTGCCCATTACTACTACCCATCTGACTGCTTGATGGCGTACTTCCTGGCGCTTGGGTGTACTTAATCTTTGTTCCAGGAGCAAATGGCCCAAAGACTGTGCCACTCCCTAAATCGACTACGAACACCGCTACATCCGGATCGATAAGATCCTCAGCCAAAAGTTCGTAAAAACCATCCTCATTTTGACCGCCTTTGGGACCAGGAAGGGTGGTGCTTCCCGCCGGAGGTACTGTCTGTCCATGAGGATTAGTGGTTTCCGTACACGCGGTTTCAGGCGGCGTCAGATCTACCCAGGCTTTGGTAGCTCGGCTACATTGTTCTGCTCCAGTAACATCAGTGAAGCAAGCGACAATTATATCCGTGCCGAGACTGCCATTGCTGGTGTATGTCCAAGTCACCCGACCTGAACCATCGGTAGTACAGTCATCGTTGACCGCGCATTCGCCGGTATTGGGATCACTGATTTGGCCAATATTTGGACCTGATGTTACTTCAAAGCTTACCAGAGTACCCACTACGGGGTTAGCTCCTTGTAAAACTGTGGCGGTAACGCTATGGTCCTCACCGACGCCATTTGTGGCTGAAATCGGGTCAAGTTCAAGAGTGGGTAATTGACAAGTGCCAACGGGTGCCTCGAGAACGTCGATCCTGCCGGTTTCATAGTCTCTCGAAAGAACTGTTTCCTTACCCTCGACCAACGGTCCGCACTCAAGATCTTCGTCACGACCTGTTACCGAAGCAAAATCACTCAAGAATGTCTTGGCGATTGGATTTAGGGTGACGATTCTGCCGGCTCCGTTGGTACCCGCAAATAGGGTGCCGTCTATGCCCATAGCTAAACCACTACTTGGGCAACCAGCAACGTTGAGATCGTTGGAGCCTATTGGTTCATGAGCCGGACAGCGATCCGGGCTAGATGTAATTGTCTCAAAGTCTATCGGATCATTAGCGGCAAGAGTGCCATCTTTGTTAAGATGGCGGATGTACTTTTGAACATCTGGGCTGTAGTAGAGAGTGTCAGTGACGTTATCGACTGCTAAGCCGTCAAAAAACAAAAAATTACAGCCCGTATCAGTTCGATCGAAGGCCGTGGTCGCAGCTCCAGTGGTGGGGTCGATGGTGTAAATCCGACAGGTGTCATTAGCCCCATCAGCGTCGGTATCCACTAGTTCTCCTCCCCAAATTTTATTCAGATCGGAGTCCCAGGCGATGGCATCAACTGAGATGGGATTTAAACCTTCGGCTGTATCGATAAAGCCGAGATTAGCTCCTGCCAGATCGGTTTTTCTAATTTTGGTCTCACCTGCACAGGTATACCAAATGAATGAACCGTCGAAAGCGACGCCGATGCCATTGTCACACTCACCGGGACCTAAAGGGTCGATGGTTCCCAGGGAATCACCAGCGGCTGCCAATACCATCGTAACTACCAGTGCTAAAGTCCCTAACCCGACTGTTGTTCCTATAATTTTTTTAAACATGTTTCTCACCCCCTTTCTATTGCCAGAAGTTAAAGACCCAACTTTCATGGTTGGGTGTAAAAAGATGTGTTGATGGGAAAATCATTGAAGTTAATCTTAAATAGCTCTCAACACCCATTTCAGTTAGCGTTATTACATAAAATTTGTTAGATTTATCACAAACAAAATTATTTATGCTGAAAAATTACACGCCGGGAAAACTAAGTGCGTTTTTCTCTCAATACCAATCTTTAAGCTTTCAAAAGGGCGAAACTATCCTTCGTTCTGAAGATAGTCCTCAAGGCGTTTACTACATAAAAGCTGGATTTGTTAAATTGAATACCATTAGCGTAAACGGTAGAGAGCGGACTTTTAACATTTTTAAACGGGGTGCCTACTTTCCGATGATGTGGGCAATTGCAGAAATTCCCAACTCTTATTTTTACCAGGCTCAAACGGCCGTCGTAATCCAGCGCGCGCCAAAAAAGGAGTTGCTTATATTTCTAAAAAATAATCCCGATGTATTGTTCGAACTGACGCGGAGAATTCTCATTGGTCTAGACGGCTTGCTAAATAATATCGAATATATGTTCTGTGGGAATTCCTACCATAGAGTCATAGGGACGCTGTTACTATCGGCAAAGCGGTTTGGCAAAGTGGAAGCTGACGGTGAAATTACGATAATGCTGCCTTTAACTCATCAAGATATTGCCGATATTGCCGGAATCAGTAGGGAAACTGCCAGTTTAGCCATTAATAAATTGGAGAAGAAAAAAATTATTACTTATAAAAAACGCCTGATCGCAATAAAGAATATTGAGACTCTGGAAGAAGAATTGGGTCTTAGCAAAAAAGAAATTAAAGTTCCTATTGCATCCTGAACGTTACCTGCTTGAATCTTCACCGACAAAGATATTTGTCCTTTCTAAACCGCCGTCTTAGACATTCTTTGGGTGGCTGAGCGGATTTAGGATGAATCTTCAGTTTCCATTATCGGTCTCCAGGTTCCGGTATCGAGATAAACAACAAGCCCATAAGCGAGTCCGAAGAAACCGGCAACAGGGAAAAAATGAGGATCGGCATCTTTACCTACCAGTAGTTCCACTACTTTTCCTGTTCCGGCGCCGATGGCTGTCCCCGCAACTCCGTAGGCTGCCGCCTCTAAACCATTTATAACAACATTTCCCCAGTTGACTCTTCTTTCATCTCCCATGAAAGTATTTTATGACAGATTAGCGTATAAGTTCAACAGTTAACGGAATTAATTAGTCTAAGGCAGGGTGTCTAGGGGATTGATATTGAATCGGTTATGGCCATTCGTTACCACAATTTCCGTTAATTTTTAGTTATTCAGAAATGAACCAGTTATATGGGCTTTTGGAAGAAAATTTGAACGTTTGGGTGCAGCAGTATCCGAGTTAAGAGCTATTTTAATTGAATACCGTCTGGCATTAGAATGACTCTGGAAATTTCAAAAGCGGTGATTTCAAGACATTGTGCTAAGTATCCTATAGAGCTTATATCAAAGAGTCTCACTTCATATTCCCCTTGTTCATTAGGTCTGTAACTCCGTTGGCCATTTTCCAAATGTTCGGTAACGGCACCAGCTAATAGGGCGGTTATCATGTTATCTAGTCGGTCTGGGTGGGCCACTGCATCAGTTGATTTCACCATCACATTAAACCAATTAATTAGTTCTTGAGTCATAAGCGGGATTTTATGTTAAATAAATAAAAATGTCAATAAAATCTAATAACCTCTATTTACCCACGTTTTGGCCAATATCAATGTCCAATTATCAAGCTTATCTAATTTATTAACATTCTCATTTATCTGTTCCGCAGCCAGATCACAAGCCCATTCATGATCAAGAGGATGAGCAATCCAAGCATGACAATAATGGTAACCACCACCTCGCTTGCTAGACGCTAATGCGAGCCACTGCTGTGGCATTATATTAGGATCACATTCTATATTGATTTCAAAAACAGGCCAACTACTTTTGAAAGTTGTGCCGTTTCTTTCGCACATCTGGGAATTGTATCACGAAAGTCAATATTATAGGGTGTGTGGGTTCTTGATGATGAGTATCTCGAAGCGATTGTGCGCCAGTCGCTACTGTTCGTTCCTTAAGTGGTTGAGTTTTGCCGGCTGAATTGGGCAGCTTGGGTATAGGCACCAATATAGTTGTGCCAATGAGCGTCGCTCTGATGATATTGATTTTCACCGATAAAAAAATCCAGCCATAATTCCCGAGCTCGAGCGATTTCTTTTATACCATGCCCATGCTTTTTATCAGCAAGTGTTAAATCAAATAGCTCTAAAGCTCTCATGTTGGCCAAGTCTGCGTATTCCGAATTACCGCGGTTTTTCCACTTAATCGCCCGTTCCACCTCACTGCCGATATTGGCCATTTGCTCAAAAAGTGAAAGTTTGAACCAATGGTCTTTGGTCAAATGTGCGTGATACATGCTATTTGACTAATTCTGTAACAATTTGCCGGATCTTTCGAGCTATGACTGGATTATCAACACCTCTGGAGACATTTCCCTGATTAGGCCTGACATTAATCAAGGAGTCAAATTCAATAAAATCTTCATCAGTTAATTCTGGGTACAAGTTGATTCCCCACAGGTCACCTTGCTTTGACCCTCTCTCTAATAAGTACGCTTCTTCGTCGGCATGCAAATCACCATCAACTATCATAATGCGCTTTTCCACATCCACCACAGCTTTGACTAAATTGCCAAAACTTTTTTGGGCCATTGCTTTTAGTTGTTCCCTGGTAATCGGTTTGGTGATTAGTTTCATCAGGGTTCTTGATGATGAGTATCTCGAATCGATTATACAGGAAATAACTTCTCTATATAAAGTTTTTGGACGGAAAGATTACCTATACGTTTAGTAATAATTCGTTTTTTAAAAGACACTATATGATGTAAGGTAAACTAAGTTAGAACAAACATTTTTCAGACAAAAACGTACTCCAGTGTTCAAAGTTTTTCTTGCTCGCCTGATAATATAAGACTTATTTCCTGATAGAATAAACTGTATTAGCAGATGGATAGGCGGCTATTTATCTCAAATTATGACAAGTAAGGCTATACCACCTGAAGATTTTTATCAATCAAAGCAGAAATACCCCGATAATGCCATTTTTTGTCCAGATGGTAGAGGGTGGAAACCAGCCATTGGGATTCAAAAGCCAGCTGACGTAAGTATTGAGTCAAGTTCATGTAATAAATACTTCATTCAAAATCAGCTTATAATCAACAGCTTTCCGAGTGGAGCTTCTGTGATAATGAATGATGGTTTTATTGGAAAGACTCCAATTGTACTTAACAACATAAAGCCTGGAAAACATACATTGACTCTTAGTAGTTCTGGGTACGTTACAGCAGAACAAGAAATTGAGATTATTAATGGTATTAAGGAAGAAGTTGCTGTTCGCTTGAGCAAACCAGATTCGAGGGAGTCATTTAACAGATCGGTAATATCAGAGTTATGGAAAAATGAGTTTATCCATCAACTAGAAAAATCGATCGATGAATATAAAATATTCTGGGATATATCATTTGAACGATATATCAAGACTACCTTAGGTATAAATATGCTTAGGAAAATTTCTACCAAAATGTTACTGGATAAGTCTGGAAAATGGGCTTATGGGGAGGTCGTCGGAGAAATTAAATGTGAAGCAATACGTTATATGTCGCAAAACAACTATTTTTTAGAGAAGTTTGAAAAGGCCGCTGTTTCTTTAGATCACGTTTTAAAATGTGAAATCTGCCAAGAGCAATTTAGACCCCTAGATACGCATCCAGGTTTTTATGAGGCCAGTAATGGTTTGGTGAAATGTTGTAGATCATGTTTATCCCAATGTATATGGCGGATGGTCCCTAACATAAAGTACAGGGAGCTTTATCAAACGAAATATCAAAGAGAAAACATGCTTGTCGATTTATTTAGACTTTATGAACTAGCACAGTCAGTACCTCCAATAAATTTCGACCAAGCATCTTATCTTTTTTTTAAATCGGCTCCAGAAAAAAATAGGACCGATTTATTTAGACATGTATATAAAATGCGTTCATATAAAGACTATATAGAGATGTTTAGCTCGTGGTTTCGAGCATTGGTAGAATCAGGAATTATTGCCGATGGAGCCATAAAAATGGCTAGGGGTATTAAATGTTTAGCTTTGGACAAACATCTATGCCTATCATTACTTGAAAAGCAGGTTGATGATTGGTTGTTTTTTAATAAAATTGAACACAGTATTGAACCTAAATATCCTAAACATGACATATATAATCCCAACATGTTGATGAGAGCTGATTTTTTAGTAAAAGATGTTTTTATTGAAGTATGGGGTTTAAAAGGAATAAAACCTTATGAAATGAAAATTGAAAAAAAGAGAAAGTTGGTAAAAGAAAAATTGCTAAAATTGATCGAGATTGAACCTCAAGATATCGAAAATCTAGACGATAAACTTCAACAGCTTCTAATTTAATTAGATTTATTTATTTTTCTCAAGCCATTTTTCATTTATATCATTAGGGTTAATGCCTTTATCTTTTAAAAGGCTTTCAAATGCTAAGTAAATTCCATTCCATCGTGGATCAATGTCTTTTCTTTCTTTCGCCGCTAAATAGATCAGACCATAATCTGCCAATGACAAATCATTTATTATGCTTTTCATGCTTAATCACCTCCTTTGCAAAAATCCCACTTATAAGCAGCTATTTTCTTCATATTCTTTCTTTCTCTATAAGAAAATCATTCTGCAACAATCGTTGGTTATTCAAGTACAAGATTGATTAGGGCTTCATAAGTCCGACTCCATATCTTAAAAATTCGTTTGATATTTTCATATTTTCTATGTAAGAGAACAGTTCATATGGATTCCTATCGGTTTCTCCCTGGTGAAAATCGCAGAATTTTATTACCGTAGAAACAAACATAGCCAAACTTTTCCATTTAACAGTGTCATCATCTCCAAGAATAAAATAGTGACCTTTTTTACTGATATCTCTTATATTCCATTTCGTTATCATTCCTTGTTTTAGGCAAAGAATGAGGTCAGCATATTCATCCAGTCCGCTAAGAGTTACATTTTTATACCAGATGTGTAATGTACGTGGATTAAGCTCCACCCCGCTAAAAGCAAAAATTAATCCTCCTATCATCTTTTTCTGTCTGAGTCCAAGTTGTTTAACTTTTTGAATTAACTTAGTAGAGCTTGTGAATTCTCTTTGGTTCAGCCTGGTTTTAACCTCAATAACACACACAACAGAATCTGGGTAAACAATAACAAAGTCACCATAGTTGATTAGATATGAAGGTGGGGCTGATTCGTCAACAACAATTATGTCGAGCTGATTGCTTACGTGTTCTTTATCAAAGTATATAAACCCTGTTTTTAAAGAGAATCTTTTGGGTAAAAAGCCAAAAAGTGTGTGTTTCAACACATCCTCATGGTAACGACCAATTTCATTTCTGTTCTTTATTAATGGATTCAACCTTCCAAGTTTACTATCAAGTTCATTAGCTAGGCTTTTAAAGTAGTGTGAGTCCTTAATTCGTGACATCGTTTTAATTTAGTTGACAAAAATGAGAAACATACAAGGTTATTTTATTTTTAATGATAAGAACCTAAAAACTGCAAGAAAGGGCTAAGGGTTTTAATTGTAGACTCATTTTATGCTTATTAACTAGATGTTTGTAACTATTTCCTCTTGAGGAAATCAGAAAAAAAGGGGTAATGCAGGTTGTTTAGGTTTAATAGGTTCTTGATGATGAGTATCTCGAACCGATTATACGGGAAATGAACCAACTCTATAAAATTTTTGGGTGGAGGAACTACGCGCTCACCAAGGCTTAGAAATATTAAAGCTGAATATTTCTTATTTTTTATATAAGCGGGCTGGCACTGGTAGACTATGTGGGAACGTTTTATAGTCAGATTAGTCCAGTTTTCGCTTACAGTTGACTAATCTTACCTGTTCTCATTTTAGAAATATGAGTGTTAATCAATGCGGCCATTTGTATTTCGTCTCTTCCATCTATCTCAAATTCATGCCAGGATTTATCGTTTCCAAGTTCTATATTTACCCGGATTACATTACCGCTTACATCAATAGCAACGCTTTTGTCGTCAATTAAATCTTTTAGTTTTAGATAATCCATAAAATATCACCTTTCGTCGCAATCTAATTTCTACTCATTACTTAAAGTGCTATATTTTAAATAGCATTCATATTGACTACTCACGAGATTTTTTCTTTTTTTGTTTCCTCTACTAACCTAGAAATAAGTATAGTAAGACCAATAATTATCCCCACGGCACGATAATCCGGTTGAGGTATATTCAAAAATGCGAATAAAATCATGGAAACAACCGCTACCAAAACACCACCGAAGATACTTTTAAAATTCTTATTCATAGTTTAAATTATAGCAAAATATAGATAGGGAAGGGGTTTGAACGTCTTGATGTTTCAATCAATAATTTCTATAACCTACCTATATTTAATGTATTGCTGCGAACCGTGGACGCTATTCGACCCCTGATACAAAAGGACCTTCTTTAGGCTAACATGTGTATTGCCCTGAACTTGTTCACGGAGTTTTTGTTTTTTCCAGCGGCTGAATCGGAATCATGACTTGTTGAAATTGTTTTCCCCATGATATTCCATGAGAGGTTTCAAAAAGTTTTACAAACTTACTCATATTAAAGAATCCATTTAGTAAAATCATAGCTTCCCACAATAACTCAGTGAGCTTACCATCCGCAATCTCAACTTTAATACCAAGACGTTGTAATTCTCCTACTTTTAAGGGCCTTGCATGTAGAAGATGAGCGTCGTAATCTGATAAATAGTTGACTATGTTTTTTATTTTCTGATTCACTTTTTTTTCATCTTTAAACATATAATCTTTTAACCATTCCTCAACTAGTTTTTTAGCGAGTTTTTCTGAATCGTCACACATCTCTAGGAGTTCAATCGAATATTTCTCAATTAAAGGAATATAAGCAGGCAGAGTTTCTGGTCCTTCCTTCTTAATTTTCTCTTTAATATTTTCAAATCCTCTTTTAATAGATCGTGCAGGAATGCCATTGATTTGTGGGTCAATTGGCCCAAGCGTCGCACTTGGATGTAAAATTATCTTGTCACCTGAAACCGCAAGCATTGTAGCAGCGGAATAAGCTGAGTGAGGAACCAGAAAACAAATATCACTAAATCTTCGTCTTAATATAGATACTATGCGTTCGGTAGCATCTGGTCTGCCACCGGGACTGTGTAAAAGTACATCCAAATTCTTGCCTTTGATTGCATTAATCAAATCTGTGAAACCATCAATATCAGAAAGGTCTATGTAATTGGGAATACCTTGGGGAAGATTGTCTAAAAATTTGGTAGCGTAAACGATAAGAGGTCTTTTTCTGTGAGCCTCAATTTCTCGATAGCAATCACTTCTTATCTGAAGTAGCTCTTTTCCAGATATACTTCTGCCCTTTAATGCTACGAAGTCATGCCACTCTTGGGTTGTTTTAAACTTTTTGCGTTGATCCGATGCCATGAGCGTCAAGTGTAATATTAACCGTTGAGTTGTTTTTGAGTTGAAAGCTTCCACTTTTTCCCGAAGCAGCCTTAACTTTTTCAATTATTTTATTTGCTCGTCTGTAGAGTTGGTAAGCGGCTAAAGCTGATTCGTTTTCGGCAACTATTTCTTTTGAAAACCTTAGTTCCGACACCATTTTTTTGCTCATTGCATTTATTATATAACATCTACTGAAACATTTAACACGAATAAAACTAGCATCAATCAAGTAAGTGCTATAATTTCCTCACAACTTAATATCCGCCGCTAATTCTTACTGCCTCAGGGTAGCTGGAAGGGGCACCTTCTCGCTACTACTCTGAGGCTTAGCGGCGGATGAGGAGAGGGGGTGTCCCTTTGAGTATGAAAAAAAATGCTTGGTATAGGTTACTTCAAGTTGTCACCGTCATTGCTTACTTATTAGTTGTAGGAATCTCTTTGCTATTTTTATCTAGTGCTTTAGATAGTAGGGAGTTACTTAGTGCAACTGTAATTTGTGCCGATGGCACCAAAAAGGATGCGTTTCCAGACATCCTCGGGTATTCACCGTGTGCAGGTTCTAGAGTTTCTGAATTAACTGACAAAAAATATGCTTGGAATTGGAATCTTATTACTTGGCCTCTGATTACATTACTAGTTGGTTGGAGTTTAGTGGACTCAGTAAAAATAGCTCTAATCTACGTAATATCCGGAAAAAAGAGAGTTGATGAAAGTTGGGTTTTGAGAATGATGTCTTTCCTTTTTCAATCAGAAGAAAAGACTAAAGAAGAACTAGAACAAGAGAAAAAAGAGCTTGTTGATCATTATCTTAAACCTTTTGTCGTTCTTGGAATAATTTTGTTATTGGCCGTAGTTGCGATGTTTTTGATTGATTGGTTTAGGTAGAACATGTAGAAATGGGGTGAGTTAACTTGAATAAATATCTTAAAATTCCAACACATCAAAAGCTTGGCTGGCTAGTTTTTGTATTAGGTTTTATCATTACCGGATTTATCGCTATTCCTTTTAACGATTTTTATTTCATTTCAATGATATTTGGTATAGTTCAGTGGGCTTTTGCGATTGCTTTTGTTGTGGAAGTAGTTGCAGTATTGCTTGGTAAGAATAAGCCGAATGTAAATCAAGATATAAATGTAAAATAGCGATAAATATGATGGCCAGAAAATTTTTGGTTTTACTATTGATACTAATAATAGCAGTAACTGTTTTATTGATTAAAGTCCTTTTTACTAAAGACGCTTGGGATTTAACGGTTTGCTCATCTTTGATGGCTGACGGCGTACAGTGTCAAGAAAACAGTTATGTGTTAAAAGGCTACAAAACCCAAGCAGAATGCATGGAAAAAGGTATTGAGCTAGCTAAAAATGAGGGTTTTGAGTGTGGTAAAAATTGTAGACAAGGTGATGGTTGGAGTGGGATTACTTGCGAAGTTATTTGCAACAAAGAGGGCTGCAATTAGTAAATAAGTTTCTTGATGAAATAAATTATGAAATTTAAAGTAATTGGTTCTGCTGTGTTAATGGTTGCATTGGGGGGAGCAGGGATAATTTATTATCGTTTTCTTCCCAAACCATCACCGCCTCCACAAGTAGAAGGAATAAATCAAGAAAGAGTGGAGAAGAAAAGTCAGCCTTCTGAAAAAGCTCTTAAACTTGTCTCTTATGTTTGGGTGAGAACCGATGAGGAGAAACAGGAAGAACTTCGGAATGAATATAAAAAGGTGTACAACATACCGGAAGGAGTAGAGGTAAAGGATTCCGATGTTATTCGTGCTTGGGCGTTTCGGATTGATAATCCTACCGATTTAGCACACTGGGAAGCTTTGGTGCAAAAGACTATGGCTGAGGAAGGTCAATCGGTTACAAATAATACTTTTTATTAACAGCCATCTTCGTTTGGTGGCAGTCAACCAAGTAGTATCACTTCTCCGAAAAGTAATTTTTATGACGAGTATAAGCAAAAACAAAAGCAAGACTGTCAGCAAAAGTGGAATGAATATAACACGTGTTTGGCGGAATATAATGCTGATGTGAATGAGTATAACTCTTGTCTAACAGGTAATACTTATTCCAATAAAGCGTTCTGTGGATTGGAGCCTTACAAGAGTTGTTTTAGGCCAATTTGTTCATTGTAGAAGTTTAATCGCATAAGCATAAATGAAAAAGTGGATTTTATTTTTCGTAGTATTAGTCGTTGGTCTTTTGTTTTTCATTTACAGGCCTAAAACTGAAAAAGTAAAGCCTAATGGATTAGCCACGGACTTCTCAATAAGTTTAGAAATAGATGGCAAAGAGACACAAATTATAGATTTACATGAAGATGAAAAAGTACAGATTGAGGAGAAAATCGATGAGTTTGAGAAATTTAAGTACAATAAGGATTTTGTAGCAGCGATTGGGTTATTTTCAGCTCCAGAAAATACTGAGGAAGAAGGATGGCTGGATCACCTTTTGGGAAACGATTTGATAATGTTTAACGACAATCAACCTTCGCCCAGATTTTTTAACAATGATAAGTTTCACCTGCTTGTAGGCTACGACATTGAAAAAATCGAACGTCGAGAGAATGTTCTGTACGCCTTTGTTAAGGAGTTGCGGGTATTAAACAATTCAGAAGGCACTGTGCCAAATTATCAAACCCAGGTACAAGACCTTACTTTTGAGCTGGTAAATACAAGCGATGGCTATCAAATCTCACGATATTATCACGCAAAACCGACAAGTACTAATGACCTAAAATACGAAGGCTTCATGGCATTCTAAGAGGGGGGGGTACCCCCTTGAATGGTGCCATCTGGATTTTAATTTTTACCTCCCTTGCCATGTATGTGACAGGGATTTTTGGGGTGGTCGACGGGAATCGGACCCGCAACCCCCGCCTCCACAGGGCGGTGCTCTGCCGTTGAGCTACGACCACCACATTATTTTTCCAGATTTCTGATTATTAACTCTTTTACTCTCCTACCAAATCCTGATTTATAAAATTTTTCTCTTGATAAAGCGTCTGTCCCGCAATGATATTTTTCGTAATAGATTAATTTTAATGGTTTATTAACCCTTGACCAATTATTCGCTCCTACGTTATGTTCCTTAACTCGTTCGACTGGGTCTTTTCTTGTAGAGCCGATGTAAACTTTTCCAGTTTTTATGCTTTTAGCAAAGTAGACGTAATGCATAATTTTCGCTCTACCGTTGCCAGCCATAGGCTGGTTGGCCTTTGGCCAAAGCTACGACCACCATCGATAGTCAACTTGTGTCCCAGGAGGGAATCGAACCCCCAACCTACTGCTTAGAAGGCAGTTGCTCTGTCCGTTGAGCTACTGGGACTCAAGAGCGGGATAGGGGAGTCCCTAAAAACTTTGTTTTCAGGGTAAACTTCTCCTCCCGTTTATTCATACTGCTTCGCCAAGTTCACGCGAATGTGAGTATGGCGAATCAGAGCGGGATAGGGGAGTCGAACCCCTCTTTTCACCTTGGAAGGGTGATGTTGAGCCGCTCAACTAATCCCGCCTGAGTTTATTTTAAGATATAAATATAAATAAGTCCTTAACGAAACAAAAGACTTTGGGTTTTATTTCTAGATACCAACAATGTTTCATTAGCGAAACAAGGGCTTAGCCTTTATTTTACACTACCGTATCCCTAACTTGACAGTAATTGAGATTTTGTTATGGTGGAATGAATAATAGATATTAAGACAGATGATTAAAGCTTTTTCATCGTTTCTGGGAATAAAAGAAGCAGAACCTCAAATCATGGCTAATTTTGCTGGAATAAAAGTGCCTGTAAGCGTGGAGGATTTGTTGACGATGCCTGCAGCTGATACTCAATTTAATCTCTACTGTGCAGAACGAGATGGGATTAAGCCCCTATCTATTGGTGAAGTGATCCGTCAACTTCCACCTGACCAGATAGCCAAGTCGGTGCTTTTTGATACCCCACCGAGTGGACTACTACCCGGTAATCACTGGAGAATTATGGGTATTGATGAGGAACAAGGCGTTGTTCATCTACAAATGACGGGAATCTTTGGCAATCATGACTATGGAGCAGTTCCAATGGTCTCTGTACCCATAGATAAGCCCTTTTTTACTGGTGTCTCTATCCAGAGATTTGAACATGAGGGTTCTTCACTAGAATTAGATGAAGTGGTACAACTAGTAGTACAGGCAGGTGAAAATATTGAAGCAATGCCAGAGTGGTCGGGAGATACGGTTTTGTGGTCAAATAACGAGGGAGTGCTGTCGGAGCGAAAATAAATTTTTCAACTTGGGCTGTGATAGAATTAAGTATGCGCCCTCGGCCAGAGAGAGTAATTGAAAGCCGAAGTGCTGGAATTGGCAGACAGGCACGCTTCAGGAGCGTGTGCTCATTAGAGCGTGTGGGTTCAACTCCCACCTTCGGCACCATTCGGAAATAAGCAGGCACTCGTGGCGGGACGTCAAACGTCCCTGACCCGTTTGACTGGTCGGAATTGGCATACCCCGCACCAGAAAGCTTGGGCTTTCGGTACGGGACGAGCGCGATAACAGGCGGACGTGGCGGAATTGGCATACGCGCAGGCTTGAGGAGCCTGGGTCGCAAGACCGTGGAGGTTCGAGTCCTCTCGTCCGCACCACGAATATTCGTTTAGAGGAAGCTGTAGCTCAGTTGGTAGAGCATTCTGTTTACACCGCACCTGCATGGCCGTTTAGCTCAGTTGGTAGAGCGCTTCGTTTACATCGAAGAGGTCGTAGGTTCGAGACCTACAACGGCCACTCTCCCGAGTCAGACCTGGTTAGGGGGGGTGTTACATTAGAATGAGACAAAATTAATATCTTGCAAGGAGGCTAAATGATACTGGAAATATTACCTGAATCTGGAGAAGTGAATGATTCTGTTCTACGTGACCCATGGAGTAGACTGAGTGAAGACACGCAAAGGTTTAGGGAAATATGGTATAGCTTACAAATTCGGTTTCCCAGATTGTTTCCAGTAATTAAACCCGGACAAGATGATGATACCGTTACTGAGATCGATGTAAGTCAAACAGATCAAGAGTGGCGAAGCCATTTCGACGAGCCGAGGTAGCCAAGGTGGTCACGGCGCGTGTCTGAAAAACATGAGATAGAGGTTCGACTCCTCTCCTCGGCACCCTTCCCGAGTCAGACCCGGTCAGGGTAAACTAATGGCAAAAAAAGAGCGTATTTCTTTATATTCTTGAATGTAAAGATAAATCATTTTATACGGGAATTACCAATAACGTAAGTCAAGGAATTGAAGAGCACAACCAAAGGTTGCGTTCCAGTTTGCAGAAAAGTAAAATACCGGTTAAGTTAGTTTATCTTGAATCGCACGATACCAGGAAGGAAACAGCCAGACGAGAAAAGGAAATCAAAGGTTTTGGAGTAGGTTAAAAAAGAAAAGATTAATTGATAGTTTACACTGATCCCGACAGGATATCGAGAGAAGTGCGGGAATAGCTCAGTTGGTAGAGCGTCTCCTTGCCAAGGAGAAGGTCACGGGTTCGAATCCCGCTTCCCGCTCAGATTTAAAACTACGTTTACAAGAAAGGAGAAATATGGCGGAAGTCAACAAAAAACACTTTACCCGATCGAAAACCAATCGGGTAATTTACGGAGTTCTAGGAGGTTTTGGAGAACTACTGGGCGTTGATCCGGTGTTGGTACGGGCACTCTATGTTTTGGCGACGGCTTTTACCGGCTTTATTCCGGGAATTGTCGCCTACATAGTGTTGTGTCTCATAGTACCGGAAAAAAAGTAGTTTGCGTTGGTCTGCTATAATTCTTTCATGGCTTTACCTGAAATTGAAATTTCGCAAGGGGCTGATAGTTCTTCTCGCCTGTTTGGAAGTAACGTCGAGGTTTTCGAAGTGCCCTTTCCCGGTCCTTCCTGGTATGTTTCTGACATAGACCAAGAGCGGTTAGTGAAAAGCCGACCTTACGAGCAAATCACTTTAGAGGATGGCCTGGTGACCACAAAGCGAGAGTGGTTTAGAAAACGGTGGGATGAGATCGAGCCGATAATCGGCAACGAGGAGCAATTGCGAAACATTTTTAAGAGCTGGGATCTATCGCCAACGGAATTGGGAAGGCGGTTGTGGCGATCAGCCTATAATCGCTATCGTAATGAGGAAGCGAAGGAGTTTGCTCAGAATTACCGGGAGTACGGAGATTTGGGTGAAGAGTATAGAGCCGGAGCGTTAATAGTCGGTATTGATATCGCTAATCCAGGGGTAACTGGGAGAAAATTAGCCAGAACAATTTTGGCGCAAAAACGGAGGGAAAGCTCTCGGTATCAGCCTAGTCGGACTGAGAACTCACCATTAAACTGGAATGAAGTTCAGGCTTACGAACCCGGTCAGATTCCAGACCCGCTGGTAATCGGCCAAGGAAGGCTAATGGAAGGCGTAGCGGAGGCAGAGATGTCCGAAAATAAAAGTAAAAATAAGTTCGTGAAAAAAGTGGAAGCGGCAGTGGCTACAGGTTTGATGATAGTAACCGGTTTGGTAGCTGTGGCGAGCGCGTATGCCTCGACTCCTAAAGAACTGGGAGTTGGCTTTAATTTTGGCAGTACGGAATTGGCGTCAGTAACGGCCATCGTCTTTTTTGGAATGGCGGCGCTGGGGTTTGGCAGGAAACTCCGCCTTAAGGTTAGAGCCGCGAAGAATTGAAGTCGTTTTCCCAACATTATCGATAATTTGAACCTTTGAGTAGTGCCAACCGGAAGCAGTAAGTAAGGCGGTTAGATCGGCTGGGGTAAAGGCGATACAAAAACGGTTGACGCGGTGTTGCCAAGGGACAAAGAGCCAACGCCAATTTTTAAGTTTGAGTTTTAAGCTTTGAGGCGAAAGATGGTGTTTCCAGTAGCGGGGGTGCCAGAGGTTCCAGACGGAAATAAGGGCAAAACCACCCGGTTTGAGGTGATTTATCATTTGCTCGAGAATGAAAACCTGGTCTTTCCTGTCGCCAATATGGTGAAGGACGGCGATACAGAAAATGGCATCGAATCGACCGAGTTTTTTCCAGGTTGAAGACCTGGTGATATCAGCGGCGATAAATTTTTTTCCGGGATGGAGGCGGCGAGCTTCGCTGATCATATTCTTTGAGAAATCAAGTCCGAGATAGGCGATTGGCACCTTGATACCGGTCAACAACCGGCCGTTGCCACAACCTAAGTCTAAAAGTGATTGTTTAGATTGGAGTCGCTCCAAGTAGGCAATGATTCCCGGCCACATTCTAACCCTGGTTTTGCTAAAATAGGGAGCAATCTGGTTGTAAGTATCTTTTACCAAGCGATTCATGACACTAACCACCCTTCTGGCTACTGATTTTACTAAACTAACGCCTCAAAATCTGGATCAGTTTCGGCGTTTATGGTCGAAGCGGTTGGGGACGACACCCAAAAATTCTCATATTTTGGCGGCGTATACGCACTTACTCAAAGAGGGAGCGATCGGCCCTAATGCCCAGTTGGAAAATTCACTTCGGACCAGAAAAGTGCGCAGCATGAGCGGGGTGACGCCGTTTGCGGTCATGACCAAACCGTTTACCTGTCCCGGCCAGTGTACTTTTTGCCCCTTGGAAGTCAACATGCCCAAAAGTTATCTATCTGATGAACCGGCCGGGCAACGGGCGCAAAAAGTTAATTTTGACCCGTATCTTCAGGTGAAAAGTAGGTTGGAACAATTAGAAGCCACCGGCCACCACACCGATAAATTAGAGCTTATCGTCATCGGCGGCACCTTTTCGGCCTATCCTGATAGTTACAAACGCCAATTTTTCTTAGAAATGTATAACGCAGTTAATGACCTTAAGTCGAAAACGCTTGCCGAAGCGCAAAAT
>Ga0209542_10008775_pt1 | contig 18757 bp, 16 predicted proteins | sample RifCSPhighO2_01_FD_184028 | JGI IMG/M metagenome (GOLD analysis project Ga0209542, IMG submission 184028) | Soil microbial communities from Rifle, Colorado - Rifle CSP2_plank highO2_0.1 (SPAdes) (version 2) | ecosystem: Environmental > Terrestrial > Deep subsurface > Rock core/Sediment ...
TCTTGTCTTTTCGTTAAAGCGTTTATTTCTGATTCAAACATTATCTTTGCTCCTTTGGAATATTTTTAATGTTCAATGCGCTATTCTACGATAAATCTTCGGAAAAATCAACCCTCCCTGGTAATGTGTACAATCATATCTGACAGTATGGCAATATGAAAAGCATGACTCATAACAACCAGATATTGATCGCAACGGAGCGGGAACGCTGGCTGAAGCTTCATTTGGAGGGTGGTCTGCCGATATCCGGATTGGCTCAAAGGTCCGGCTTCTCGCGAGATACCCTACATCGCTGGAAAAGAGAATATTTAAGATTTGGCTTGGAGGGGCTCAAAGAGAAATCTCGGGCTCATTTTTCTCACCCCAACACCACGCCGGAAGAAATCGTAGATAAAATAAGAGAGTTGAGGCAAGCCAACAACTTTTGCGCTGCCAAATTAAGGATAAGACTGTCAAAACAAGGCGTGACGATGAGCACAAGAGGCATCCACCGGGTATTAAAAAGAGAGGGATTGGTTCGTTCCAAAAAACGGTTTCCTTTCAAAGACATTTGGCAGCCCAAGTCTTCCGTGCCGGGCGAATTGGTGGAAATCGACGTGGCCTTGATGCGCAAATTCAAAGGGAAATGGCTGTACCAATTCACGGCCGTGGATTCGTGCACGAGATGGCGGTTTCTAAAAATGTATTCCGAACAGCACATCGGCAGCGCTTTAGATTTTCTCAATTCCTTGATTGAAGTTGCTCCGTTCCGAATATCCGGCGTCAAAACCGATAACGGAGCGATCTTCACCAATAGGTATAATGGCTACTACAAAAGCGACCGGCCTTTTCCGAGAATGCATGTTTTCACCAAGCAGTGCTACGCACAAGGAATCACGCACTACCTCATCAGTCCAGGCAAACCCGCTCAGAACGGCAAGGTGGAAAGATCGCACCGAACGGATCGGGAAGAGTTTTGGAAACAGGTTAAGTTCCGTTCTCTGGTCGAGTTAAAACGAAAACAGTCCACTTACGTGGACTGGTACAATAACGAACGGGAACACTTGGGAATCGGCGGATTAACGCCCGCCGAAAAACTACAAAAGTGTCAGATATGATCTTGCATCATTCACCCTCCAATCAAAAAATTGCCCGCTGTACACTTAAATTTTTATAGATTATACTGAATTAATAAAAAGAATGATAAGGACAGTGGGGGCACAACCAATTACTTCAATTAAATCTCAACTGGGAGAGGGGCCTTTTTGGCATAATGAAGCACTTTATTGGGTTGATATACTGGGTAAAAAAATCTACCGTTATTTTCCGACAGAAGATAGAATTGAGGAAATGCAACTTAATCAATATATTGGGGCATTGGCGCCTAGAGAAAAAAGCGGTTTCGTTTTAGCTCTAAAAAACGGCTTCTATCTTTTAGATAAATTTAACGGTGTTCTGACGCCAATTATAAATCCCGAAAATGATAAACCGGGTAATCGTTTTAATGATGGTAAATGCGATGCTCGAGGAAGATTTTGGGCCGGCACCATGGCCTTAGATGAATCGCCAAACCAAGGCGCCCTCTATATGCTGGACGCCAACTTACGGATTCAAAAGAAATATGCCCCCGCAACCATCTCAAACGGCCTTTGTTGGAGCTCTGATCATCGATATATGTACTATGTCGATACTCCCACCCACCAAGTTTTAAGATTTGATTTTGATTTGCCAACCGGCGAAATTAAAAACCCGCAACCAATTATTACTATTAACCAAAAGGACGGCAATCCCGACGGCATGACGATTGATGTCAACGATTGCTTATGGATAGCTCTTTGGGGCGGTAGCGCTGTTGTTTGTTACGACCCTAAAACAGCAAAACTTTTGCATAAAATTGATTTGCCAGTTTCCCAAGTCAGTTCTTGCGCTTTCGGCGGACCGAAGCTTAATGAATTATATATTACTTGTGCCAATGTCGATTTAATTAAGGAAGAACCGCTGGCGGGAAGACTCTTTAAAATAAAACTGGATACTAAAGGGCTTCCGACTAATTCCTTCTCCGGTTAATAAAAAAAATAATTTTGCAACTAAAAGAGAGACTTTACGCCTCTCTTTTTTAATCCAACCAAACAAAAAAGGTGCTCTGGTGGCAGTGACCTACTTTCGCCCGTAAGGACTATCATCGGCCTTGGAGTATTTCACTTCTGTGTTCGGAATGGGAACAGGTGGGACAACTCCGGAATAACCGCCACCACAACACCCTTTGTTGTGTTACCTTAAACGATCATTAATTGCTAGCTAATAAAAAAGTATAAAATTGACCATTAGTACTTCTCGGCTTAACGCATTGCTGCGCTTACACCTGAAGCCTATCAAGCTCATAGTCTTTGAGCGGTCTTAATGAGTCTTAATCTTGGAGTGGGTTTCGAGCTTAGATGCTTTCAGCTCTTATCCCTGCCCAACTTAGCTATCCAGCCATGTTCCTGGCGGAACAACTGGTATACCAGAGGTTAGTTCAGCCTGATCCTCTCGTACAGAGGCCAACTCCCCTCAAGACTCGACGCCTACAGCAGATAGAGACCAACCTGTCTCACGCATACTTCTCACTTATTACTAAGTGTATGGACTATATCACTTTCCACCAAACTTTTAATATTTAATGGAAGACCGACGTATTATGGAAGGTTATCTTCCATCCTCTGCCCGAAAGCAGAAAGTCTCTACGGCTTCTTCAATAAAATTGAAGTTGCCTCGGTATTATCCTAATAGATGACAGGTTGAAAGTCAAAATAGGAATTCACCGATATTAGTCGATTTTTTCATTCTGATATTACTATCAGAAGCCGCCGAACTTGCTAACAGAAACAAGTTTTGGTTGACGGTTTGAACCCAACTCGCGTATCACTTTAATCTGCGAACAGCAGAACCCTTGGGAGCTTCTTCACCCCCAGGATGTGATGAGCCGACATCGAGGTGCCGAACAGAGCCGTTGATATGAACTCGCGGGCTCTACTAGCCTGTTATCCCCGGGGTAACTTTTGGTTGATGATCTTTCACTTTTCTAATAAAAATGATCGGTTCACTAAGTTCTGGTTTCCCAACTGCGCGGCACATCCGCCTTGCAGTAAAGCCGGCTTTACCCTTTACAGGACCACTCCGATTTCCATCCGGAGCTAGCCGACCTTTAAACGCCTCCATTACTTTTTAGGAGGCAAGTGCCCCACTTAAACTGACCGCCAAACACTGTCGTTCGCCATTGCAGGCAAAGTTAGAATAAAGGTTTTCAAAGATGGGTGTTTCATTGGCGACTCCGCCCCTTCCGAAAAAGGGACATCAAAGTCTACCCACTACGCTACGCATCAAAAACCAAAACTCAATATCTGGCTACAGTAAAGCTCCCGGGGTCTTTTCGTCTTGCTGCAGGTAGGAGGCATCTTCACCCCCATAGCATTTTCACCGGACGCTTCGTTGAGACAGTCCCCAAGTCGTTAAGCCTTTCATGCGGGCCGGAACTTACCCGGCAAGGGATTACGCTCAATTTGTTAGATCCATTAATTTAATGGAATTCTTCATGTCGCCATGAAGTTCGGGCCATATCTTCCCCGCCTAGCGGGGTCTGGCGTATGGTCTCTGAGGATTCTAATTAAATTTACTTTTAATTAGTCTTTCCTGCTGATTGTCTGCACCGGACGCTTTGTTACTTGGCATAATGATAAGGTATTATTATTCCTTACTTTATTATACCAGAGTAGCGCCGGATACGACAGATTTTCCAGCATATAGCCAGATTTTACTAAAGCAGTGCGTATGTTTCTACTTTAACACGGTTATAGTTACCGCGGACGTTCACTGGTGCTTTGGTCGTTCAGCACCCCGCAAATGCGGGGCACCGACAACTTTGACATTCCAGCACTGGTCAGGCTTCAGCCCCTATACATCCTCTTGCGAGTTTAGCAGGGACTTGTGTTTTTGGTAAACAGTCGCTCGGGGATACGTTTGTTGCAACCCCTGTTCTTTCGAACAAGGGCAGTCCTTATCGCTAACTTACGGACGCTTTATTGCCTAGTTCCTTAACGAAGTTTCATCCGTTCACCTGGGCACACTTGTGCCGGTCTACCTGTGTCGGTTTACGGTACGGATCCAGTATTTTTAACCCTACGAGCTTTTCTAGTCAGTCTTTTCGGTCGGATCTGCCTCCCCGAAGGGAAACATTTTCCCGAGGCTGCTCGCCTCAGAAACAAAAATCCAATAATTCGCCCGACCTACAAAACCGCGTCACTCTTCAGAAAAATACTGGAGGGCCGGAATATTAACCGGCTGTACATCATCTGACCCTTTCGGGACAAGACTTAGCTCCGCCTAACCCTTGGATGATCACCATTGCCAAGGAAACCTCAGACTTTCGGTGTTAGGGAGTCTCACCCTAATTGCGGTTACTCATACCAACATTCTCACTTCTTAGCACTCCACCGTCGGTCACCCTTCGGCTTCGCAGCGCTAAGAACGCTCTCCTACCACTTCACCAAATAAATGGTGAAATCCTTACCTTCGGTATTGAACTTAGTCCCGTGAATCTTTGGCGCAAAACTCCTTAGTTAGTAAGCTATTACGCACTTTTTAAAGGATTACTGCTTCTAAGCAAACCTCCTAACTATCAATGGAGTTTCACTTCCTTAAACACTTAGTTCAATTTAGGGACCTTAGATGAAGGTTTGGGCTTTTCCCCTTTTGACTGTGAAGCTTAGCCCCCACAGTCCAACTTCCTCCACTATTTTAAACTCGGCATTCGGAGTTTGATTGAATTACCTGAGAAAATCTCAAGGCAGTCCATTCAGTGCTCTACCTCCGAGTATTGATGGAGGAGCTAGCCCGAAAGCTATTTCGGAGAGAACCAGCTATTACCAAGCTCGATTAGCTTTTCACTACTTACCACAAATCATCCCAGAGTGTTGAACGGCTCACGGGTTCGGACCTTCTCCCGCCTTTCGGCGGGATGCATCCTGTTCATGGTAAGCTCGCTTTGGCTTCGGGTCCCCAACAATTTCTTGAAATTGTGCGCTATTAACGCTCGCTTTCGCTTGGCTTTCACCCCAGAGGGGTTTAAACAAAGAAACTGTCGGGACTCGTTGGTTCGTTCTGCAAAAAGCACGCCATCATCCCGCCGAAGCGGGACTCTGACTCGTTGTGAGCAAGACGGTTTCAGGATCTATTTCATCGGCCTCAACGGCCTACTTTTCACCTTTCCCTCACGGTACTGGTTCACTATCGGAAATATCGTAGTATTTAGTCTTGGCCGGTTAGTCCGGCCTGCTTCCCTCAAGGCGTTCTTTCCTCGAGGTACTTAAGTAAGATAACAAGGAGCGCGAAGTGATTTTCAAATACGGGGCTATTACCCTCTATGGCGTCCCTTTCCAGGGTACTTCTTCTAACCAGACTTCGTCTAATTACTCCCTCAAGAACAATCCTGGAATTTAGTCCCAAGAATGCCCCCGACGTTACCCCCTTACAACCCCCATTCTTTGCTTGCGCAAAAAATAGGTTTAGACTCTTCCCTCTTCGCTCGCCGCTACTAAGGGAATAAACTATTTGTTTTCTTTTCCTCTAGGTACTGGGATGTTTCACTTCCCTAGGTTCGCTCCGAGCATATCATTGATATGCTCGGTATCCTGATTTATCACCAGGATGTGTTTGCACATTCGGAAATTCCCGGATCAAAGGTTGAGAGTCACCTCCCCGAGACTTATCGCAGACTCCCCACGTCCTTCATCGCCTCGATATTCCAAGGCATCCACCGCCTGCCCATAAAAATTACATTTTAAATGCTATATATACCTGTATTAGCTAGCAATTAATAACCGTTTGTTACTAATTACTATTGATTCAGTTTTCAAAGTTCATTACGAGAAAATAAATGAAAAACCGCCTTGGTTAAGCGGTCACTGCGACGAAAAAACACAGTTTTATTAACCGCTGATTTTATTCAAGGTGGTAATTGTTTTTCTCATAAACAAGTGAATCATAGCAAGCCCAGAAAACGTGTCAAGCCCGATTTGCCGATTTCCGATATCCCCCAAAATTAAGGGGGATATCGGAAATCCAGACATCCGTAGTAAAAAAAGAACGAGAGTGTTAACTCTCGTGCTCGCCCTAATTTCTTAGGACTTAATCGGCCACTGATCGTTCACGGATGGCCAAGGTGGATAATTGGGGCAATAACCAGTTCCCTCACAGTGTGGGCAATCCTTTTCTTCGGAAGGAAAAGGTTCGCGTTCCCCTGGAAACGGAGGAAATAAAGGCCAATTTGGCACTTTTCCTGTTCCGTCGCATTCTCCGCAAAATTTCATCCCATCTGTTGCAATAGATCCGAGCGCATCACACAGCAGACACTTACCCATCTTTTCCTCCTTATGCAGGGCCGGATTCTTCCGGATGCTTTAAAGATGTCTGACCGTTATGGCCGTCACCGCCGTTATTCTCTCAAAGAACTTTCTTATGTCGCAATTATAGCATACTATTCCAGTTCTGTCAACACGCTTGCGAAACGGATATTTGGGACTTACGAAATCCTATCAGATATGATGGATTTCGTAAGTCCATCAATTCGTAACTCTTTAAAAAAATAAAAGACTTGCTCAAGCAGGTCTTTTTTATTTTTTGGGTAAAGCTAAAACTTACTCGGTTTATTTTACGGCGAGTAATTCCCTTAGTTCTTTCACTTCATCCTCTAGTTTTTCTATTCTTCTTTTGTGATCAGCAAGGATTAACTTCTCGATACTCTCAAGACGATCTTCAATCTTATCAAATCGTTCATTAACTTCGTCTTTTTTTGCTGTCTCTTCAAACCCCTTTTGAACCATTCCTGCCAAATCATCAATTGTAATATTTTTATTCTCCATCATTTTTATTATATCTTAATACAGAAATCTCTGTCAAATTAAAATAGCGTTTGGTTTTTGACTTGGCCATCTAGGGCTGCATTGACGAGTTTGTCGGCTTCTTTGTTTTTCTCACGGCCAACCGCCACAAACTTAAGTTTCTTGAATTCCGTTTTCAAGTTCCAAACTTCCAAAAATAATTCCTGAATTTTTGGTTCCATAATTTTATATTCGCCGTTCACCTGTTTGACCAAAAGCTCGGAGTCAGACCTTACCTCAATCTCGCTGTTTTTTAAAGCGACTTTGCCGTAAAGAGCTTTCACTTTCTTTAAGGCAAAAACAACCGCCTCGTATTCGGCTTCATTGTTGGTGCGCACCCCAATCGTTTCTCCGTATTCTTTGAGCACCTTGCCCGTTTCATCGCAGATAACAACTCCAAAAGCTGCTGGCCCCGGATTACCCCGCGATCCCCCATCTGTATAAATAATAATTTTCTTCATATAACTTATTTTATCATGAAATAATCGATTAAACAGGACCTGAATTTTTCTAAATCTTTCTCTTTTATCCTGAAACCGGCGGCTTGCGGATGTCCGCCATAGGTTTCAAGCGTTTTTGAACAATGCACCATCGCCTTCACGCTGTCCATGCCTTTGGGGGTTCTGACGGCTCCCTGGCAGACGCCATTTTTCTGGTTGTAAAGAAAAACCGGTTTTTTGTAAGTTCTGACAATCTTGGAGGCGGCAGGCCCCAGCATTAAAACAGGCCACCAATCTTCTCCTTCAAATATGATTACATCTTCGGTTTTACGTAAAACTTTCTTTCCAATCTCTTCAACAATCTCTTTGATTTGAAGGTGGCGGTCGTAAGCTTTATCCAAAAGATACTTAGCCATGCTTTCGGCCTCTTTTAGAGATTTTTCAGTCAAAAGCAGATAAGCCTCGTTGGAATGTTTTTTACCGTTACCAGCGTGACAGGCCAAAATAATTTTCTGGGCGAACTGATTAACATCATCTTTAATGACCGGGTCAATTTCCCCAAAAGCCTGCAGGGCCGGCCTTGAGGTATTTTTCAACGAGCGCAGGCCTTCTCCGACAATCTCCAGGTTATCGTTGGTTTGGGGCATCATATCGGCAATCGTCGCCAAAGCGACCAGCTCCAAAAAATTACTCCTCAACGAAGAGGCCATTTTTTCGGCGAGCAAGGTTTCAATTAATCTGAAAACGACTCCGGCGGCGGCAAACTCTTTAAAAGGATATTTATCGCCTTTCTGTTTGGGGTTAACAATAAGGGAAACCGAAGGTAGTTTCTTTAACGGCTGGTGGTGGTCAACAATCATTACTTCAAAGCCCATTTTCTTGGCGATTTTTACCTCATCAAGATTGCTAATACCACAGTCCAAAAGAATTAATAAGGCCGGCACCTGTTTTTTGAGAAAATTTAAGGCATCTTCGTTAAGCCCGTATCCTTCAAGCTCTCTGTCGGGAAAATAAATAGCGGTAATTTTACCGCCCAGAGTTTTAATTGCTTCCTTCAGAATAATCGTGGACCCGATACCATCCATATCAGCGTCGCCGTAAAGAATAATTCTTTCTTTTCCCTCAATCGCCTTCTTTATTCTTTCGGCTGCTTTTTTGATGTTTTTTATTTGTTCTCTCTTGACAAGTTTCATAAAAAGAAAAACGCGTATTGATGGCAGTTGAACTGCCATCAATTTTTTATTTTTGTTCTATTGTCAACTTTTGGATGACTTCAATGTTTTTAGTGTAAAATCTCAACCAATTTGTAAAAAATTCCTTGTATTCCCCCGAACTGTTAAAAAATCGGGGGATAAAATCTGTGTCTATCAATGATGGGAAATTTCTAATTCCCAGATAATCTAAATGGCTAGACCACCGATATTCTTTTTCCAAAAAGTTCAAAGCATCTTTAGTCTCTGAATCTGTCAAACCTTTTTCTTTCCAATTGGGCTTCCAAAGTTCTAATGGATTAGAATGGATATAACAAATCAATTGAAGGGTTTGGGTGTCGCTGGTGACCTGAACTTTTTTATACCTACCCTGAAACAGTACCCCATTTCTCTTGTATTTATTATTAAAAAACCAGGTATAGCCTCCGCCAAATTTTTGATGAAATTTTGGCAGACCATCATCTACAACCGGGTAAGAAAAAAGGTGATAATGATTTGGCATTAAACACCAAGTTGCCAAGTTTATAATCTTTTCCCTTAATCGATTTTTATTGATGGCAGTCGAACTGCCATCAATTCTCCGATTAACATTAATGGCAGCTTTAACATCGTTAAATTCATAAAGATCGTGAACACCTCGAAGAAAATCCGAGTTTTCTAAAAATATTTTTCTTTTTTCCGTTCCTCGATTATAGGTATGATAAAATTCCATTATCTTATTGTAGCAAACCAATGATGGCAGTTCAACTGCCATCATTTATTATCGAATGACTATCTTAAAGCTTCGAGGCCCGGCAGTTTTTCGCCACTTAAGAAAGCCAGCATCGCGCCACCGCCGCTTGAAACGTGGCTGAATTTTTTAACCAAGCCGAGTTTGGTAATAAACTCCACCGTCTCCCCTCCTCCAACAACTGAAAAGGCGGGGCTTTGAGCGATGGCCTTGGCAATCTCTTCGGTTCCCACAGCAAATTCTTCATTTTCGATTTTTCCCAAGGGCCCATTCCAAAAAATAGTTTTAGCCTGCACGATTTTTTCCTTGAAAAGCCTGACGGTTTCAGTCCCAACATCTTTGCCTTCGCCCGTTTCGTCAACGGGAAAAACGATTTTTTCCGGATGCCGTAATACAATTTTCTGACCGACCACTTCCTTGCCGATAAGGCCGCTAATTAAAACAAAATCTGCTTTTTCGGAAATTTTATCGATAACGCCGACTTTTGTTTCTATTTTAGCTCCGCCAATGATAGCCACCAGCGGCTTTTCCGGATTGGCGCTTAACCTGGTTAAGCACGTAACTTCCTTTTCTAATAAAAACCCGGCGCCCGAAGGAAGGTATTTAGTAATGGCGCTTACTGAAGCATGATTCCTGTGGCAAACCCCGAAAGCGTCATTAATATAGATATCGCCCTTTTGGGCCAATTCTTTGGCAAAATTTTCATCGTTATTTTCTTCCCCAGGATTAAATCTTAAGTTTTCGAGCAACTCCACCTTTTTCCCCAACAGTTCCATTAATCGTTCGGCAACCGGTCTCATTGCCAATTCTTTAACAAATTTTCCGCCGGGATTACCCAAATGCGACATTAAAATTACACGAGCATTTTTTTCAAGAAGATACCTGATGGTCGGCAAAGTTTGTCTAATTCTAAAATCATCTAAAATTTCCCCTTGTTGAGAAAGGGGAACGTTGAAATCTGCTCTGACTAAAACTCTTTTATTTTTAAAATCAAAATCTTTGAGCGTTTTCATTGAAACGTAACGGTTTGACCAGGCTCAATTGTCCCGCCCCTATCATCTTTCTTATCCAAAGAATCCTCGATGGCTTGCTTTAATTCTCCCAAATTTATTTCTTTTCTTTTGGGGCGACCGGTGTCGCCAGGGCTACCTGTGGGAGCCTCATCTCTAGGTTTTCTTGGTGAGGAAAAAGGCACAAAGGCAGGCGGCGGCGAATTATCCTCCCGCCCAGAATCTTCTGGATGCCGCTCCAACGAGGGGGCGGCTTGTTCAGCCAGCGGCTGTTGCTTTTCCATTAATTTTTTACGGCAGGGCTTGCAATAAACAGGACGTTTGCCGTCAGGTTGAAAAACAACTTTCGTATCTTTGCCGCACATGGAGCATCGGGCATCATAAAGAGTGGGTCCTGCGTTTTGCGCCGGAGCAGCCTTAATTGAAGCTGTGCTCAAGTCGCCCGTCCAGATGCTGATTTTTTCTTCCACAATCTGTCGCGAGATACTGTATCGTTCTCGGGAAGCTTGGATGATTTGGTCGACAGAAGATTGTTCAGGGATAGGAAATGGCGGCATAGTTTGGGCCGAAAAAGGACGTCCAGCCAAACCGTCAATCATGAGTTTTAAATAAATATTATACTTAGCTAGATTAACAATATCAGTGGCCAAAAACTCGGGCGTGAATTCTTTTTCCAGCCATTCGGCATCTTCGGCCCCCACGCGGAAAGAAATTAAAGTCCCGACATTTCCAAAAACCGCGTCCCTCACCTCTTCTTCCATTTGAGTAATATATTGATGCCCCAAAATTAAAGCTAGACGGTATTTTCTCGCTTCAGACAAAATACCGATGAAAGATTGGGTAGCGAAATTTTGAAATTCATCAATATATAAATAAAAGTCGTTTCTTTTTTCTTCAGTAATATCAACTCGGGACATAGCCGCCAGTTGAAGCTTCGTAATTAACAAGGCTCCTAAAAGCCGGGAGCTGTCTTCGCCTACCCTGCCTTTAGATAAATTCATGATCAAAATCTTCTTTTCATCCATGATCTTGCGCATATCAATCGTGGATGTCACCTGGCCGATAATATTGCGGATTAATGGCGATGAAATAAATTGGCCGACTTTGTTTTGGATAGCGGCCGTCGCTTCCACTTCATATCTTTGAGTGTATCTCGCATATTCTTGAACCCAAAAAGCTTTCACTACCGGATCGGTAATTTTATCCACTACCTTTTTCCGATATTCCACATCCGACAGCATCCGATTAACACCGAGCAGGGTCGCTCCCGGATACTCCAAAAGCGCTAAAATACAGTTATTTAAAATATATTCCATGCGCGCCGACCAGACATCCGGCCAAATCTTTTTGAAAACACCCATGAGGCCTCCGGCCACCAAATTGCGGTGCTCAACATCAACCTGCTCCATAATGTTAAAGGCAATTGGAAAATCCAAATCGGCCGGATTAATATAAACAACATCGTTGACGCGACTGGGAGGCACAAAAGATAAAAGCCGCTCCGCCGCATCGCCGTGAGGATCGACAAAGCCGATGCCGTTGCCGTTTTGAATATCCTGGATAGCCATATTTTCGAGCAACGCCGTTTTACCCATACCGGTTTTCCCCACTGTATAAACGTGCCGTCTTCGATCGTCTGTTTTGATACCGAATTTACGTCGGGCATTACGGAACGTTGTTTCAGCGATAAGTATAATGTCACTCATATTATTCTTCTTCCATGGGCAAATCCAAAGGAGCCTCACCTCTCTTGGACTCAACCCTGGAAATAAAGGGCGCGGCCGCCACCCCTCTGCCCGGGAAGTGGAACATGGTGGCGACTTCTTCGGTGTTTAAAAGAAAAGTGCCCCCCGGTTTGGGGAAAACCGGCGGATGTCTTGTAATATAGCGGAAAAATAATCTTCTCTTTCTAACAAAAACCCGGCGAGCCCTTAAAATTTCGAAGACAGGAATAGGTTTGCCTAAAAAGTTAATGTATTTTTTAATTTTAGTGATGGTTTTGGGCCAAGGCTTGATCTGATTCAAGTTTTCCGTAGAAAACTGGTTAAAAAAACCAAAAGGAATCGCTTTGGCTCCGCCAAAATAAACGTCTCTTTTGGCGATATAAACAAATCTGACAAAAGAATCAAAACAGCGTTTGGCAATTTTATTTTCCACGCCCTGGACAATATCTTTTTCGCCCGGAGTCAATCTCATCTCCGGAGGGAAAAGCTCCACCTCCTTTTTTTCTTCTCCGGGGATCTTGCCTGAAACAAGCTCATCAACCGCTTCCTGTAAAATTGATTTTGCTTTGGCTTTTTCGGGGCGTTTGGCTAATTTATTGGCAATCTCTCGGCCTTGCTTGATAAACTCATAGCCCTCCATAGGATTTTTAGAACTCATGATGGGTTTAACGGACATTTGAATCCACAGATGTTCGCCCGGTTTAAACGTGCCCAAGCCTTCAAGCAAGGTCGAAAGAGGGTCGATTCTTTTTTCTTCTTTAGCCGCTTCTTTTTCTTCAAAAAATGAGGTGTAAGTTTTAAGCGGATAAACCCCAGGCTGAGATAGTTCGTAATCGGTCCCCCAAAGATCCCAATCTTTGTTGGGTATATTTTGAGGAACGTTTTTAGTATAATCATTTACTAATGATATTTCGGCATCAGGATATTGAGAATAAAGCGCCGCTTCTATAGCGTTGCGCCGACTCTCGTGCACCCTGACGTAAAGATGAGGTTCGCCGTCCGTGCTCACCATTTCCAGCACCAGGGAAAGCAGTGTTTTACCCTCAAACCATTTTTCCCACCAATCGGGTGGATCAAGAACACTACCCCACATCGCGGAAAAAGCCTGTTCCATAGCCCGCAACGGCTTTAAAACGTCTTTGGGCATCTTGATCTCAAGCACCACCGATTTTTGGGCGAGCATCCAAGTCTCTTGACGCCACCAGAGCCACCAAAACAAAAAGGGACGCCAAAGAACGAATGGAAAACAAATCCACCACCAATTCTTTACGATGTCCCAAAGAATATTTACGTAATAAACAACAATGACCAAGTCCATTTTAAAGTGGAACTTTTTTGTTAAACTTCTCTTACGGTATATTTGCCCTCTGATGTTTTCAAGAAATACTTCTTGTTTTGGAGATTGAGCAAAATCGTGTTGGGTTTTACCAAACGCTGAGTTAAAACTCTGTCTACCACCATGTCTTTGCCCATGGGTTTTTTAGCTTCTTTCAGAACATTAGCAATCACTTCTCGAACAATGCCGGGCTCATACCCCCATTCCTTTAAAGCGTAAAGGCCTCTCCCCACCAGAACAAACCTTTGGTCTTTAATCAGTTCATTATGGACGGTCTGGCGTAAAGCGCCGTGGCCGATCAAGGTGGCAACCTCGCTGAAGTGAAGCGGTTTTTGAGTTTTCTTCAAAACAATAAAAGCCCTATCTTTAATGCCCCGCGGATTAATTTCGGGCCATTCTCGAAGCCCATATAGATTCTCGGATCCTTTTAAAACTTTTTTGGAAATCTCCGCATATGAGGCTAAACAAAAATTAGGCAAAAACGTCGGCTGATGTTTCTTTTGTAATTCTGCAATAAAAGAATTTAGAGCCTTACTGGCATTCTTAAAAGCATTTTTATCAGTAGCCCAAAAAGCGTAAAAGTCCTCGGTTTCGCTAAATCTCTGAAATTGACCGCTGATGGTCAAGAGAAAATAAACATAGTTCTCATAACCCTCGCCCAAATCGGAAAGCAAGATATCTTCTTTCCTTAAAGATCCTGAATTTTTTAATTCCTGAGCGAAAGCCTTAAAAATTTTCTGACATTCGGGAGATTGGGCTCTTTTTCTCAAAATCATTAACCCATCATCTTGAATTTGGCGGACCCTTTCTCTGGTAATACCATACTTTGCGCCGATTTCTTCGAGTGTTTCTCTTTCCCCCCGTAAACCAAAACGCCTCTCGAGAACATCTTCGGTTCTGGAAGGCAATCCCTTCAAGAGGGCGCTATGACAAATTGTTTGGACGTTAAACTTCATAAGTACTTCTATTTAAGCATACCTTGCCCAAGTTGTCAACCCAACTTCTTCCGGCTACCCCAAAATACGAGAACAGGTGAAGCTAAAAACACGGCTGAAATCGTTCCGGCAATAATGCCAATAATTAAAGCCAGCGCAAAATATTTTAAGGTTTCGCCCCCGAAAAAGAAGATGGCTGCCAGCGGCAAAAGATAAACAAAGGTGGTGCTCAGACATCTGCCCAAAGTTTGATTAATACTAGCATTGACCGTCTCTCCGAAATTGACCGCTCCCTTTCTAATGGTGTTTTCTCTGATGCGGTCGAAAACTACCACGACGTTATTGATGGAGCAACCGATAACGGTCAAAAGGGCGGTAACCACGGGAATGGAAATTTCCACGCCGTAAAATTTACCCAAGACCGCGAAGATTCCCAGAGGTATCAGGATGTCGTGAAAAAGAGAAATCAAAGAAGACAAAGCGTACTGCCAGGCCTTAACCGGTCCTCTTACCTTCCGAAAAGCTAAAGCGATGTAAAAAACAATAGCTAATAAGCACGCGAAAACAAGCATGAATGTTTTTTGCTTCAACTCCCGACCGATAACCGAACCTACAGACTCGAAACGCCTTTCTTCAATTGATTGATTTTCCCTTAAAGCGCTCAGGATGGCCTGATGGGTTTCCTCGTTAATGTATTTGGTTCTGATAATAATGCTTTTTTCGCCGGCCGATTGGACAGAAAGCGAATCTAGCTTCAAACCAGCTAATCTTTGTTCAATCTCTTCATTGGCTATTCTTGAGTTAAGATATGATACTTCCAAAATACTGCCGCCGGTAAAATCAATGCCCGGCTTTAATCCCCAAACGATCAAAGCCGCGATGCTGGCAAGCATCAATATGCCCCCAAGAACAAAATAAATTTTACTATATCTGATGAAGTTCACTTGCATATTTCTTTATCTCATCAACCTTATCGGTTTTTTCCCAAGTAAAATCAGGGTCGTTGCGACCGAAGTGCCCGTAAGCGGCGGTTTTTTGATAAATGGGCCGTTTTAAATCCAAATGATTAATAATTTGTTTCGGCCTGAAGTCAAAAACTTTCTTGATAATTTCGGCAATTTGGTCATCGGGTATTTTGCCCGTACCTTCGGTATTAACGAAAATAGAAACGGGCTGGGCGATACCAATAGAATAAGCGACTTGAAGTTCGCATTTATCAGCCAAACCCGCAGCCACGATGTTTTTCGCGACATATCGGGCCATATAAGCGCCGCTTCTATCCACCTTAGTGACACATTTGCCCGAGAAACAGCCGCCGCCGTGAGCGCCCACTCCTCCGTAAGTGTCTACAATGATTTTTCGGCCGGTCAAACCGGTATCGGCCGGCGGACCGCCTAAAACAAATCTCCCGGTTGAATTGATAAAATATTTCGTGTTTTCATCAACCAAGTTTCCCACAACCGGCATAATAACGTATTTTTTAATATCGCTTCTGACTTGTTCGATATCAACCTCGGCTGAATGATGAGCGGCGACCACGACCGCTTCCAATCTTTTCGCTTTGCCGTCTTCATATTCAATAGTAACTTGCGACTTGCCATCGGGCCGTAAATACGGCAAGGTTTTATTCTTTCTGACTTCGGCTAACTTGCGAGTTAACTTGTGAGCCAGCACCAAAGTCATCGGCATAAATTCTTCAGTTTCATTGGTCGCGTAACCGAACATCAAACCCTGATCCCCGGCTCCCAATTCCTTGTCTTTGTCTATATTCTCATCAACGCCCTGGGCGATATCCGGAGACTGTTCGTGAAGCGTCACAATTACCCCGATATCATCGGCGCAAAAACCGTATTCCTGCTTGTCATAACCGATTTCTCGAAGCACTCGCCTAACGGTGTCTTGAATATTGACATAGGCTTTCGTTCTCGCCTCGCCTCCCACGATAACCAAGCCCGTCGTCGCAAAACATTCAATGCCTGCGTGGCTATCCACATCTTGTTTTAACATTTCATCGTAAACAGCGTCGGAAATTTGATCGCACACCTTGTCCGGGTGACCTTCGGTAACCGATTCCGAAGTAAATAAATATTTTTTTAATGCCATAAAAATTTTGCTTTTTCGAGCTTTGTGCCAACCAAACACCGAAGAAAGCTTTTAGTAATAATTATTGCTGAAAACATGCTTAATAACGTACCAATAATGACGGTGAACGCAAAACCCTTAACGAAACTCGTGCCGAAGCTGAATAAAATCACGGCGACAATCAGCAACGTAAAATTACCATCCCAAATGGCGGGCCAAGCGCGTTTGAAGCCTTCCTCAACGGCAATGGCAAATGTTTTGCCCTGACGCAATTCTTCTCTCATTCTGGAAAAAATTAAAATATTGCCGTCCACCGCCATACCGATCGATAAAATGAAACCGCCCAGGCCGGCTAAGGTCAGCGTCACTGGAATGGTTTTAAATAAAGTTAAGTTCAAAATAGCGTAAATCACCAGGGCCAGGGAAGCTAAAAGGCCAGGTAATCGGTAGAAAATAGTCATAAAAATAACGACGGCTGCCAACCCCCAAATTCCAGCTTGCAGACTTTTTTCCAAAGCAATTTTACCCAAAGCCGGCCCCACGGTTTCTTGGGAAATTAAGGTAATGGGCACAGGCAATGCTCCGGCGTTTAGGTTTCTCGCAAGGGTTTTTGCTTCTTCCAGAGTAAAGCGTCCGCTGATTTGAGCCTTGCCTTGAGAGATTTTTTCTTGGACAGTAGGCGCAGAAATGGGCAGGCCATCGATATAGATTGCTAAGGGTTTGCCAATATTTCTTGAAGTCAATTCTTCAAAAATTTTTGCGCCCTCATCATCAAACTGAAGTGAAACTAAAGGCTGATAAGTTGTTTGATCAAAACTAAGTTCGGCCTTCTTTAAATATTTGCCGGTCAAAGAGGTTAGCTGAAACGGATCTTCCAAAGCTACCTCGACTTTTTCCCGAGCTTCAACGTTCTTATCGATAATCTCCTGGTAGTTTTCTTTATATTCTTTAAATTCCAAATAAGGAGTCTGACCGATCATCTCGATGGCTTTTGCCGGCTCGTCAATGCCGGCCAATTCCACGATCAAGCGATGCTGATTGCTGGATTCCTGTGTTTGCACGGTCGGTTCTTTCACGCCAAAAAGATTGACTCTCCTTTCAATGACGTCTCTTAATCCTTGCAAGGAAGAACTGTAGTCGCTCGTCGGGATGCCGGACATATCGGCCTCGTAAACAAGATGAATGCCGCCCTGCAAATCCAGCCCCAGTTTGAAAGGAACATCCGGCAAATAAGGCAAATTCAAAAACTTGGGAAAAACTAAATTCCCGGCCAAAAAAGCCAAAATAAAAATAACTAAAACAACGACGTAAGTTTTCCTTTTAGACATTTTATTTAATTTTACCCAACTCTACATAATTGTCAAACAGAAAGGGCTCCGACAATTATCGAAGCCCTTTTATTGAAACCACTAACGCTTTATTTTGGAAAAAGGAATTTCCTCCACCAGCTCGTAGGCCTCCGGTTTCTCCTCGGGCCACCACTCCACGCAAATCGCCCTACCGGAACTACTGACAAACACCTCGTAATTGATTGTGCCCTCATCTTCTCCGTTGACCGCAACCTTCGGCAGGCCGGCTTCTTGCCAGTTGAATCGTTTTCCATCGAAGGAGATAAAGGTACCAACTCCGCCAGGTTTTGTTGGCAAGAGCGTTTTTACCTTTTTCCAGAACTTGATCATGTCTTCGCCACCGGTCAGTTCGAGCGCTATTTTTGCACCAGACAACTGGCACAAAATGTTGCGCCAAGGAGCTGACCGAAGTTCGTAGTCCAGCACTTCCAGAGCGTTACAACCCCCAACTCCGGGAATGAAATCGGGAACCCTGTCGTCTTTCTTAAGTCCCATCAGCCTTTTTCTGATTTCTGCATTTTCCATTGTTAAAAAACCTCCTTATTGTGAACTTACCATGTGTTCAGATACGTGTCGTCGGGTGTGGAGATAAACCGCTTCACGTCCGGAAGAAAAGCCGCATCCACCAAATTAAGAACTGACGACCTCAGAAGAGATTCCAGAAACTCCGGTGTCTTTTCGGCTCTAGGGAATTCAGCCACCTCGGCTCCCACCCACGCTTGGACAAAAAGCTCCACCTTTATAGTGCGTTTACCCCGCCATCCCCATTTTTCCGTCATCACGGCCACGACCGTTTTGCCATCGGGGCGAAATACCCGGATATAACGCACCATCCGGTGCGTACGGGTCCAAAGCGTCCCACCATTAGGATGACTCTCAAGAACATTTGCAAATTCCTGCGCAGTCCACATTGTTAAAAAACCTCCTATTTCTCTCTTATTTTATAACAGCATTATATCACACCAAATCAACTCTGTCAAATGCAAATCCAAGAACCCCATAACTAAAATGTTGGAGGCCGGGCCTCCCTCATTTTTGCCATGGCAT
>Ga0209542_10008777_pt1 | contig 18755 bp, 16 predicted proteins | sample RifCSPhighO2_01_FD_184028 | JGI IMG/M metagenome (GOLD analysis project Ga0209542, IMG submission 184028) | Soil microbial communities from Rifle, Colorado - Rifle CSP2_plank highO2_0.1 (SPAdes) (version 2) | ecosystem: Environmental > Terrestrial > Deep subsurface > Rock core/Sediment ...
TACATTTGCGAGATGCAAATATTAATAAAAATATATGAAAAAATATATTAATAATATATTAAAAAATATATTATTAATATATTTTTTAATATATTATTAATATATTTTTTCATATATTTTTTTCATATATTTTTTTCATATATTTTTTTCATATATTTTTTTCATATATTTTTTTCATATATTTTTTCATATATTTTTTCATATATTTTTTCATATATTTTTTCATATATTTTTTCATATATTTTTTCATATATTTTTCCATATATTATTTAATCTTCTATAAATTCACATAATGGTTTTACACATGGTTTTGTATCATCAGGATACAATGTAAATAATTTATTATGTGATAGATAATATGATTGTTGATCTTTTGGATCATACATAACTCTAATTCCATATACTTTTTCAAGTATATTATTTATAGGTTTTAATAAATCTCTAACATATTTTGTATCTGTTTTATCATTATTATATTTTAATAAACGATTTGGTATTCTTTTTATAATCAAATCATCCATTATTTTTTTCATATTATCCAACATAATTCTTTCATTATTTCTAAATCTTTTTCCTATGCTATATTCTGATACCCATTTTTCATCATATAAACCATCAAATCCACATAATTTCAATAATGCTACAGATATACGATGTTTATCGAATGTATAAATACGATTAATTTCAATATCACCTATATCTTCCTGCATAACATTATGTTTATAGCTTTCTCGTTCTTCTTTCTGAATATTTTTTAATGCTTTATTTACATCATTATACATATTAATTCTACATAAATTTTTATATATATTTTTTAATTTTGGTTTATTATATATTTTTACAAATTCTTTTGTTAAGTCTTTATTATTCCAATTATAAATTTTTCTTAATTTATATCTATTGAATGAATATTTTTCATCAACTGTTAATTCTTCTTTATCAACTAATTTATTTTGAATATATTCTATTTCTTCATCATCTAGATCTTTACTATTAACAATTTTATTTATATTATATTCTTCAATAGATTCTTTAGAATCTGTACGATCTTTAATAATATCTTCCAGTTCTTCATCAGTATATATATTTTCTATATCATGTATTTCTGCACCTGTTTCATATATATATGATATAATTCGTTTAGCAAAATTATTGATAGATAAATGTCTAATTCTTCTGTTTTCTAACCATAGATAAAAATAATCTGAATCATTATATATAACATTACCATTTTCATTGTATTCAAATTGTAAATAATTATCACTATATTCTCTAAATAAACTAGCCCTTTTATCATAGATTGCATTTTTAATATCTTCTATATTTGTTGGTAGAGTTCCTCCTAGAACATTTAAGCATATATAATGTTCATGAGTTCCAACATCTCTAATCCTACCCATCATTTGTAAACATGTTTCTACATTACAAGATCTATCTGTAAAATATGCGTATAATTTATCAAAATGTACTTTCTCAAATGAAACACCTGCACTTACGGTTGGTGTATATATTAGAACATCATATTGAGACCAATAGTCATTCACATTATTAAAATGTTCTTTCTTTTCATCAATTGATGATTTACTAGAATAACATTTAACTTGTTTATATGGAAATTTAGTTGTTATTGATTCATATAATAATTCTGCTTCTGCGAGACTACTAACAGGTATTGCGATTTTTTCATTATTTTCAACTGATTTATATATACTAGCAGTCCATTTTAATTTATCATATGTGAAATAATATTTGTCATTAATTGCATTTTTAAATTCATTTTTATGATAATGAATTAATCCTCCACGGATTTTTTTAATTACACTATATGTTCTATCACTCATATAAGCATCCATTGCTATAACTTTTTTAGAATATCTTAATAACCATTGGAACACTGAAAAACATTCATTAAATTTTTTGAATAATCCAGAATTAAATTGCTCGAATATTGACTCACTTTCATCAAGAATTAATAAATCAGGTGCTTCAGTTCCTGGTAATATAGATATTCTATGTAGACTTTCACCTTGTACAATAAGTTTTTTATATTTCAATGTACCTTTAACATCACTATATAATATAAAATCTGGAAACTTTTCTTTAATATTTGATGAAAATGTTTGTCTAAATGATATGAATAATATTTTTGGCTCAATTATGTCACTTGTATGATATTGGTCTATATAACTTAATAAATTTTTAGTTTTTCCCATTTTCATTCTAGCATGTACACATAATGTCCTAACATTCTCAAATAGTCTCATTGTTGGTGTACAATATATATTTTTTTGTTCATCTGGTAGTATATCAAACATAGTTTTTGATTGGATATCAGATAATTTAACATCTTCTATTAAATCATGTAATATTTTTTCATGTGTTTTATTTTGTTTTATCTCATTAATATTTGGTTGATTAAATAGTTCAAAACTATCTATATATTGGGAAATAAATTTAGTATTATATTTCTTCGAATCATCGATGTTTCTTCTACACATTGCGTATATATTTCCCTTATTATCAGAATATGTTATTGTAAGAATTAATGTATTGTCATTATCATGTACTCTATTACATATTAAACAATTACTAGGACTATATCTCCTAAAGAATATCTTATTTTCTTTGTGTTCAAAATAATGTAAACCATTTGTATATTTATTTGATAATTGTAATATATGTTGTATATCAGAATCATTTATTGATGCATTTAATCGTTTTTTCTCATTGGTATTACTATTATCAATAACTTTTTTAGGCAATATTTCACACATATTAGTATTTGTTATTATTGTATCCTCATATATAAACATTTTGGAACATAATTCATTATCATTTACCATTCGTTTAAAAGCATTTGTATTGGCTTTTTGGTTATCTAATAGCCTAAAATTTTGTGTACATTTATTAACACTGACATCAAGAAATTCTTTGTATTTATTATCAACTAGCTTACATACATTTAATGTAAATTCCCTAGCTTCCTCATTATTTTCAACCGCATAATTATTAATTATAATATGATAGCTATATTTATCAACCCTATTTGATGTTGTAAGTAAAATATCATCTGTCTCAAGTTCTTTAAAATATGTCATAAAGAATGTGTCTTTAATTGAATTAATAATATTATTTAATAAATCTTCAACTATATCATCATATAATTTATTAATATCTTCATCCTTATTAATTTTATCTGTAACTATACCAAATAAAGCATCGACGATATTAACAGGATTTTCTTTTTTTTGGAGTAACTTATTCATCTCAGATTTTTTAATATCTATATCAAATTTTAATTTTTGATTCATATGTCCAAATATTACTTCCTGATAACATTTAAAATTATCAGTAGATTTAAATAAACAATTTAAATATTCATCTATATTATCAAACGCCCTATATCTCTTTAAAAGATTGTTATATGTCACAAATTTAGTATTTAAACTATCTTTATCAGTATATACACATTCTAATGTATTACTAGAATCTCTTTTGGGCTTTCCACCATGATATAAATATCTATAATACATTTTATTTGTATATTTAATGAAGTTTGCAATATAATAATATTTTATAGTAACTATAAGCTATAAAAGAATAGTGTCGTTCAAATATAATTAATTATTAAAAAAATTCAATTATTTTAATCAATTAGTATGTCTGATAATTCAATAATGCCTCTATTTAATAAATGATATATTATTTATTAAAGTATCATATAAAATTTATAAATTTTACATATCTTTTATATTACAGTTCTATATAAATTAGATACTAACACATATATTTAAGTACTACTAAGTTATCATATTGGCAAGTGGAAAATGACATATTAATAAATGTTAATAAATGTTAATAAATGTTAATAAATGTTAATAAATGTTAATAAATGTTAAGTAATTTTAAACAATCATGAACATACTATTTATTACTTCTTTAAAAGATTATTATATAATTATATTTTTTTGTTATAAAGATTATTAATATTATAAAATATATTATTTAAAAAAAAATTGAAAAATATATATATCATATATTTGCTATAATAAATGGCTATAGATTGTTCTTGTATAGATAGAATAGACCTTTTAAAAAAACTATGGTATAGTTCTAAAGAGACTGATTTATCACTTTATTTTCAATCATTTGGTATTCCGCCATGTTCATTACCTCCTATGAAAGGACTTATTGGACTAGAGGAACAATCTAAAAGATATATAGATATTATGGCTGGACGTTATATAAAGATAGATTTTACGAAATATCCTTATATAGATCCTACTAATTATAATATGTGTAATGGTGATAAATTATTTGAATATATTATACTTTATATGAAAGAATAATATAAATTACCCATAATTATCAATAATTATTTATAATAATACATATATGATATTAATTTTTTTTTCTTGAAGAAATATAACTACTAACATTTATTGTTTTTATAGGATTTTTTTTAATCCAATTTGATATTCTTTTATTTTTTATTTTGCTGATTTTTCTAACAAATAGAGACTGTTTATTATAATATTTATTATATAATTCTATATATTCGTTTAAAAATTTCATTTGTTGTTTATATATTATATTTGCAAATTCAACCATATTATATAAAGGTTCTTTTAAAGATTCTCTCATTATTTTTTCATCTATAATTTGATCAAAATTAAAATTCTCCAATTTATCTATAAGAATTTTTTTTATTTTTTCACTCATACCAATAAATCCTTTACCTACTAAATAAATTTCTGAATTAGTGGGCTTACTAGTCATTGGTTTACAAACATAAAATTCTTCAAACATAGAAGCATAAATAATAATCAAATTAATACTTAATGGCTGAAAATATGTATACTGTTTTGCTATAAAATTACCACCACGTGCGAGTACCAAAAATCCAGATAATGAGGCACCTAAATGAGCACGTATATTTGTTTTTTCTTGATCTCTGTAATTATCTGATACATCTATTCCCAAATCATGCGTATATAAATCAACTGGATCTCCTAATTTTTCCTTAAAATCATATAAATTTTTTAATATCATTACATTTCCATCATTTATATATTTATCTAATTTCACGAGTGTTTTAAGGTTATTATTACTTATAACATTACTTAATTTAGTATCTAACATTTTATTAGTATCTAACATTTTATTAGTATCTAATATTTTATTAATATCTAACATTTTTTTAATATCTATATTATCTACAGACATTAACCAGCGATTAGGATTATATTCATAGATACCATAGTAATCCTCTAATATATTCTTTTTATTTTCTATAGATTCTCCTATAACTAATGAAGATGCATACCAATCTAACACCACATTAGGACACATTGTATTTACATAATGATTAATTGCAGAAATAAAAGCACCTGGTAATTCAGCATTTGAAAATGTTCTATATATTGTTTTAGTTGGTTTAATTAAACCAAAATATGATATAATTTCGTAACATTTAAGCCAAGCATTAGTAACATGCTGTCCATTATAATTATTTATTATTTTATATCTTAAACCTATATATATATCATAATTATACATAAATGCATCATGTGCTTTCTTGTTCTTTATATTTTCTCCATATTTTTTTTTAACTTCATTTAAATCATCTTCTAATGATTTAAATAAATCATTAAATGAATATACATTTGGTTTATATAATATATCCTCTAAAATATTCATTTTTATGCCTAACATACATTTCTGATATAATTTATTTATATTATTAGTTTGTTTATTAATTTGTTTTATTTCATTTTGTTTTATAATATTGTTTTGCATTTTTGTATATTATTATGATATAACAAATTTCAATTATTTTTAATATAAATATATAACTATAAATATATAACTATATTATCTTTATTGCATATTGAATTATAAATTCATACATATACACTTTTTGTTAAATAAAATTAAATCTTAATTCAAAAAAATAATTTATTAACTTTTTCAAAACTCTATAATAATGGCGGATGATAGAAAAGAAAACTCCAATATGATAGAACAAATAAAAGATAAAGCAAAAAAAGATGGTTTTAGTGATAAAGAAGTGGATGCTTTGCTTAATCAAGCAAAAATTCTTACTAGCAAAGTAATAAGAGATTATTTACTTGTAATAATTAAAGAAGAATTAGAAAATGAAAATAACACAAAATATAAACAATTATATAAAAAAATTATGCAATTAGATGTAAGTGATTTTTTAGGATGCCAAAAAATACAAATAAAAAATATCGAAGATATAACATTAGTTATACAAATAGGAATCGCAAATAAAGAAACTCATAAATTCGATATGTTATATCCTAATATGGATGTTCTTAAAGCTATATTCTTTCGTATTGCAAGATTTATGGAAATGACTAATGCACAATATAAAAATATGATGAGTACTAGTACTGATCTTTATAAAATGTTATGTGAATATATTCCAAATGTAGATTTTAGTCAGCTACGCATTAATAACAATACATGGACAATGGCATTTCATGAAAAACATATCATGAGAATTGTTCCTATAGTATATTATACAGATAATACAGGACATCCTATTAAATTAGATAATATAGATAAAAGAAAGCCAAAAAGTCAAATAAGTTTTGATTAAAAATAATAAATAAAAACACAATATTTTTAATTTTCAATTAAAAAAATAAAATATATTATTGTACTTATTTTTATATAAAAATAAGTATAATAAAACCATAAAAATAAAAAAATAAATTTAAAAATAAGTATCCATACAAACATCCTTTCACCTTTTTCCTTTATCTTCTATTCTTCTCTCTCGTTCTTCGTCTTCATTTCGTTCTTCTTTCTCTCTTTCGCTTTCTTCACTCCCTTCTCTCCATTTCTCCCCCTCTCCAAATAAATTTTCTTTTTTTAATTATATATTTTTAATTGTATTTTATAAATAATAAAAATTGATTTTATTAAGTAATTAAATTTTGCTAAGGTCCAACTTGTTCAAGTTGGAAATTTAATATATAATAATCTTTTAAAATAAACTTCTGATCGTTTTAGTTAATATTTTTACCCGAGTGAATCTATATTTTACTTTTTCGAAGAAAAATTGATTAAGCTTTGAATTTTTCTTTGAAAAAAGTACAAGCTTATATAAATATTATGGATGCAATAAATATTACACCAGATTTTAGAATACTACCAGATGAGACTATTTTTAATCAATTTTCAAAAGAAACTGATAAATGGGAAAGTTTTGTAAAAGGGGATGATTTTAGTAGTATTACATTAGCATACTCACAATTTGCGAAATCTGCAGATAAAGAAATATTAAGAAAAATAATAGATTATATAAAAAAAGATCAAAATATTATTACATTGCCAGCAGATTTTCTAGGTATTATTGAAATTATATTAGATATATTTAATGAGGAATTTAAATGGCGTGATGATGTTGAAGTTAATCTAAAAGAAAGATCACAAAAACGATTTAAAAAAGACTATACAAGCTTACATATCAGTGCCGATAATGGATCTATAATTGGAATGGAATATTTAATGAAAAACATATATTCTAGAATAAAACATAAATGGATAACAATAGGGGATCCAGATAATATTCCATTAATAAAAAAAGAAAGATATATAATAGGACCGAAAAAAGGAGAATTATCTATAGGAAATTTAAGATCAGTTAGTAATCAAATAAAAATAAAAGCTAAAAAACTACATTTTATTTATTGTGGTATTATTGGAAATAGTACAGAAGTAGTTATATATATATTATACTCTATTATACTAGCTAGAAAAAAAACTTCTGTTATATGTAAATTACCAGATAGAATGTCTTCAAGTATATTATCAGCAATTCATATGTTTAGTATGTGTTTTGAACATATATACATAAAAAACACATACATAGGTGCTTATCTAATTGGGAGAAATTTTATTGAAGAAATTATAAATAAAAAAACATCGGATAATATATATAAATATTTAACCTCTATCATAAATAATCCAGATATTATATTTCCAATATATAAAAATTTCGATTTTGTTACCATGAATAATTTTATAAAAACACTAAAAACTAAATTAAATATTAAAAAAGATATTGTATTATCACAAGAACATTATATGAATATAATATCACCAATTAATAATTTTCCTAAAAATTTGTCAAAATGCATAAATTAAATTATATTAATTAGTATAATAGAATATATTATATAATAATATTATTATTTTTAATATATTTCGTTTTTATTTTAGTTAATCTATTTGACATATTATTAGAAATTTTTATTTTTTAATAATTTAGTGCAATATTTAATAATATAAAATATTATTATTATCATCAATATAATAATTAATATATTAATTACTATAAATATAGAAATATTATATTTGTGATTAAATTCATCACCACCTAATTCATTACTACCTAATTTTTTGGTGATATTTGTGAATATTATATAATCTTCTTGTTTTATATCTTTAGGAATACTAATAGATAATTCCTCCTGTATTTTATCAATTTTATTTATATATTTATTATCTCCTTCATATTTTATATGATTTTTATCAATAATATTACTTAATATTACCTTAGAATTTTTATTAATAATTTGTAATATATTACCAAAATTATCTGTTATTATTTTATCACCATTTTTTAAATAATTTATATCAATTAAAACTTGTTTATAACTATACATGTATTAAAATATTAATATATATTATTAGATGAAAAAAATTACTTAATTATTATTCTTTTTTTTGCCATAAATTGCATATTTATTTTTTGTTATTCTTTTTACCTTTCTTCTTTTTTTTACTCCTATTTTTATTTTCTTTTTTTTCATTACCTGCTATTACAAATTTCTCTCCTGTTATAAATGGATGAGTTAATAGTTGTTTCGCTGTTTCTCTTTCATTAGGAACATATCTTATACATTTAGATATGAAATCACCAGCAATATTTGCCTCATAATTATCTACATCACATTCAATCAAACGTTCTATTATAGTTTTTGATTTTATTTCTGGATTATGTAATAAATTACCCCTTGAATTAAAATAATTATTGGCTAGTCGTGTCATATATTTTGGCATTTTACCTATTAATTCTTCCATTTGTTTTAAATGCTGATATTCAGCATCCCATGTAGGATCATTATCTTCTCCACTTGATATATCATCTGTATCATAACCATCATCCGTCCACATAAAACCTTCATATTCTTGTCCTCCTAAAACTTCTATATCACTATCTATATCACTATCTATATTCTTACCATCTATATTATCATTTATGATAGTCATACTATCACTGTTACTTAGTTCATCTTCGTCATCAAAATCAAAAAGAGGATCTCCTGTTATTAATTCATATACATCACATCCCAAACTCCATATATCTGTTGATGTAGTATATTTAAGTTCTAATAATGCCTCTGGTGAATTAGATTCCATTGATCCAATGTATTTCTTAAAATAATTATCAGTAATGGTGCTAGTTCCTAAATCACTAATAACTACTTTTATGTCATCATTAGAATTTAATTCATGAATTTTTTTCGTTAATAAAATATTGGACATCGACAAATCTGTATGTATAATATTATTCGTATGTAATATATTTAGTCCTATCAATAGTTGTTTAGTTATGTTTGATACGGTATTCATTGGTAATCCCTTATCACCATTATCATATATATATTTCAACAATTTAAATATTTTATCACCCATCAAATTAAATACAACACATGCATGTATAGTAGATTTCCATATACCCTCATAATATTTCACATATGCAAAGGACTCTATATATGTAATAAAATAATCATTAATACAGCTATGTTTATCAATATTATAATCTGTTGAATTTATATTACATATTATATTAAAAATATGGAGTTCATTATCGAAATATTTTTTAAATCTTCCTCCACATCTATACATTTTAATAGCAAACTTATTTCCATCAATATCATGTGCTGAATAAACAATACTAAAACGTCCTCTACCCAATCTATCATCAATTATATATTTATTATTTAATATTGTACCTGGTTTCACATCGGGATATGCATCCTTTTTAAATTTTTTTATTTTATAATTTTTAGAATATTTAGAATCATTACTTATATTTATCTTTTTTACCTGCATATCGATGTTGTCTTTAATATAATCCTTAATGTTATCTTTAATGTTGTCTTTAATATTATCTTTAATATTATCTTCCATGATTTTTTTATTATATTATTAATATAATTAAAAATCACTATTTAGATTATATAACTATATAATTTAATATTAATATTAAAATTAAAATTTCAATTTTAATTTCAATTTATTGTTCTCTATTATAAATAATAATTAATATTACAAATTAGTAAGATTGTTTCGAATATGTAATAAGATAGTAAAATAAGTGTCTAAAAATATACGTAAAATTTATAATAGTAATTTCATAATAGTAAATATTATAATATTATTACGATCATAAATTATCATATTAATATATTAAATTTATATATCATTATACACCATCATATTTTTAAATAAACAATCTAATAATATTATGCTCTAGAACCAAATTAAACATATTATGTAATATGTTTAATTTATTATGTCTAAGTTGGATATCTTGAAATACACAATGTTTAAAAACGGTTTAAAACAATGTAAAAAATTCGAAATATATTCTTAATATATTAAGAATAAACTTTTAAAAAAAGTTTAACCAAAAAGAATAAATTTTTAAAAAAAGTTTAACCAAAAAGAATAAACTTTTAAAAAAAGTTTAACCAAAAAGAATAAACTTTTAAAAAAAGTTTAACCAAAAAGAATAAACTTTTTTTAAAAGTTTAACCAAAAAGAATATATTAAGTGAACTTAATTGATTTTCCAACTTACTCAAGTTTGTCCTTTGAAAAGGTTAAAATTCAATCAAGGTATTTAATTAATCTTTTATAAAAGATTAAGAATATATGTCCAACTTGGAACACACAATGCTTAAAAACAGCTTTTTAAGCTGCAGGAAATTCAGAGTATATTAATAATATATTATTAATATATTATTAATATATAAAAAAATTATAGTCTATGCAGGAAATTACGAAGTTTATTAATAATATATAAAAAAATTATAGTCTATGCAAAAATGAATAATAAAGAAATAATTTTCTCCTCATTTATACATGACATTCAACCATATTCAGTGAAACCATAAATCCTATCACGTCCATAAACATGATAGGTAGATTCTGAATCATGGCGTATATTGTGTGTCATGAAATACTTGAAGGTCCACCATCAATAATAAACGGTTTCTTATATCTATCTATATTCCATGCAGATATAAATCCACATAGACAATCTCATGACATATTTATAATATATTATTTCTATATTAAAATTGTATTAATGTCAAATATTATTTTTTTTATTTTTATATTTATTAAAGTTATATAATCTAAACTTTTTGCAAAAAATTCATATTATGAATAATGTCAATACACCTTGGGTTGTCTTATGCATAGTAAATATTATTTTATTTACCATAATCTTTATATTGTCACTTAGACTAAAATATACTAAATATGAAAATAAAATAATAAGATATCTATTTGTCATAAGCTTCTTTAGCATTTTTCTTAATGCTTACATAGGTGCTAGAAATATTCAATTATATAATGAAGAAAAATTTTATAAATGATATAAATAAATATTAAATATAATATATTATTATGATATTAAGAATTAATATTAAAAATTAATATATGTCAACATATATGAATCAAAAGATAAATACCAATAATGATGTTATTAATGATAATACAACTAATATTATAAGAATAAGTGATGTTAACAATAACTCTAATAAAAAAATGAACAATTATGTAAGATATTTTATCAATAATAATACATTTATGCTAGTATTTTCCATAATACTCAGTTTAATAACAACATCTCTATTTATGTTTAAATTATATAATCTTGATATTACTGATGATTATTTTACATTATATTTCACAACATTAATAACACTTATAACATTATGGTCACAATCATCAATACAAAGTATTAAAGAAAAAAGAAAAGATAATGATTACGAAAAATATATTAATCAATATGTAATATATTTTATTAATAAAAGAACAATTATGTTGATATTTTCAGCATTCTTAACACTTTCTGGTATATTACTTTGTACAATAAAATTATATATCAATAGTAATAATGATCCATCAATTACTTTATATATTACAACTATAATGTCTTTAATCACTTTATGGATACCTATACAATTTATAAAAACTAAACAAAAATAAGTAAAAAAAATATAAATATATGTTTAATATATTTTTTCTATATTTTATATAAAATATAAAATATATAAATGAATAAATTAATAAATGAATAAATTAATAAATGAATAAATGTAAAATAATCTCCTTTATAATTTTAATAATAATTTTATTAACTTTATTTTTATCACCTTTAACAAAATATAATATTATAATATTAGGTTTATTGGGATTAATTAGCTTCTTCATTTTTAATACTATTATCATAAATGATCGTAATACTAACTTAAATAAAACTAAATATATACATGTAACAGGAAGTAAAGAAAATACAAATAAAAATTTAACAATCGCCAATTTTAATGTAATGAGCGATCAAGCATCCAAATATATTCTCGCAGGTGATTGCGAAACACCAAATCAATACAATTCACGATATAAATTAATAATTGATCAGCTTAATAAATTAGTTAAATCAGAAACTGATTTAATTATGTTAGAAGAAGTAACAGATAATTTTATGAAAAATTATATACAAAAATGGCTTATTAATAATAATTATAAATATATACCTATATATAGATGTATTCCACTAAAAGATAAAAATAACAACGCTATAAAAAAAGAACAAACATTACCTGATGGTACAAATATAAAAATACCTATAAATCTAATTCAAAATGTAATTTTAGTTAGCGATCGTTTTCAAATAGTATATAAAAACAAATTATCAAAAAAACTTGACGATATTTTATATGATCTAAAACAACATTCAAAAGTACAAGTAATTCCATTATATGATAATATCACAAAAACATATATAGCAGTCTCTAATATACATTTAACTGGTGATAAATCTCCAAAAGGAGAATCACAACGCACTCAAGTTATTAAATTAATAAATGAATTTATTGATAAAACATTGCCAACATATAATAAAATAATTATTGGAGATTTTAATTCAAATATTATATCAGATGACCTAAATAATTATCTAATTAAACATAAATTAAAATTATATCAACCAAATAATAATACATCATATTCTCGTTTCGAATATAATAGAATTACTCATATATATTCTGTAAAATCCAATGATATAGCCTGGGAAAAAACAGATAAATTAATCACTAATATGAAAGTAAATAACATAAAAACTATACCTAATAATGGTTTAGATGGTATAGAAGTACCTTATAAATTCATTGGTAATGAAAAAAATTTAACTGTAGAAAAAAATTATTATATATGGCCATCCGATCATACCATCAATATTTATAAAATCAATTAATTCCAATCATAGTAACACATATTAATATTTTTTACATTCTATAACATATTCAGACATTATTTTAATTTATTTTTACAATATCTTTCTTTTTTATTTTAATAGTTTAAAATAAAACTATTGGCAATTTATGGAAATCAAATAATAATAAATTTTAAAAACATATAATTTAAGACGAAAAAAATTAAGTAATAGAAAATAAGGATATTAAAGAAGCAGTAAATATTTATAATGGAAGAATATATATTAAAAAAATTTTCACTTAATATATTATAAAAAAAATGTTATTTTATAATATATAATAAAAAACAATATAAATGTATTCTATTATTGTTTTATTTGTTATTATTTCTATAATCTTGATTTCTTTAGGTGGTTATTATGATATAACTGATTCTAAAGCCACACTATATGGTTATAATATTACTAGATATCATTTATGGGCTGATGGAACAGCTTTATTAATTGGAGCTATGTTTATATATCTATATAAATTTCATCCAAAGGAAAAATAGGTAAAGTATTTAGATTAATTAAAATATTTTTTATAACAATTTTAATATATATACAAATGAATTATGGTAAAATTATAGTTAGTATAATCATAATGATTATACTAACTATAATTTTAGGATATTATATAAATTCTACAATTTCATTAAAAAAATATAAAACAAATAATTACCATAAATTATACATGTCAATTTTTATGGGATTACAAATGGGATTAATTGAAATTCTAATGATATTCTGGATGAAAGGATTTCAATATTATTTAATACCGTTTTCATCAATATTAATAATATTTACAGTTTTTACAGGATATAAATTATATACATTAGATTTTTTGGAAGATGATGAACAATTTATAAAATCAATGATAGAACATCATTCATTGGCTCTTTCTATGACAAATAAAATAAAAAATAAAACAAAAAATCCTAAATTAAAAGTAATAGCAGAGGATATATTATCGTCTCAAGAAAAACAAATAAAAGAAATGTATGATATGATACAAAAATAATAATCTCTCAGTTAAAGTATTTTTCTATTTTAAATGAATTAAGATATAAATAATGTTTTTGATACAAAAATATATCATTGATTAATATCATAATAATACAATATATTCTTAATATGTTCTTTATATATTCCATTTTTTTGAGTAAATGAAGTCTTATTTAATATCTTCTCATTATATATTGATGAAAACGGTATTAAATAATATTTTTTATTTAGTACATATCCATACAGAATAGTGCAATGACTCTGGAAAAATACAAGAAACTATTTTAATATTAAATAAAAGAATTGGATTAATTAAAAATGGATGACAAGTGGTATGTACTATATTGGAATACAAATAAAAGAAAAAATTAAGTGATAAAAAATCAGGATATTAAGGAACAACAAAATTAAATATCTATATAAAGACTATTTAAAATATTTATGATATTTTTTATTAGACTTATTATATAATAATATTTCAACAAAAATTATGATTCAGATGAATATTAAATTATTCATTTTTATATTGTTCATTATAATTAGCATTTTCCTTCTTCTAGCTGGATATATACATTTTACAAATAATAATATTACAAATATTAAATATTCTGATAGTATACATAGTTTCTTTTAATATAACTATATTTATTATTGTTTATTCAATTTATCTATTAATGTACTTAAATATGAATTATTTGGATCTTTCTCATATTTATTTCGTATATAAATTATATATCTAATTAATGGATTTATTATATATTCTTTTTTACCTGATATATTTCTTATAGATAATTCTTTATTTAATATTTCTTCAAGTTTCTCTATATTCTTATTGTCTATATATATATTTGGATTTAATTCATTAATTAATATTTTAATAAAATGTGTTCTTATTGGATCATCTATATTCCATATTTTTGGATGTTTATTTATTAAGTTAATAAGTTTTTGTAATTTTGTTATTTTGTGATATATAATTTCTTCATCATCTGCCGATTTAATTTTTATTTTCACTATATCTTTAGGTTCTAATTTAGGCTCTAATTTATATTCTTCTATTTCATAAGGTGAACAACTAGGATTTTTATATAAATTATTCATTTCTTCCATTATTTGAACATTAATACCATTCGCTAAATACTCATCCGTAAATTTATATTCCTTCAATTTTAATAATTTGTATTCATTACCATATTGCAATAAATTACAAAATACATTATAATTTTTCATATCAATATCTGGTTTTATTAATTTAAGTCCATATTTAATATCTTCCTCTGTAGTTAATAACTTTAAGTTATAAGTTTTATTATCGTATGTAACACATCCCGTAAATAATGCTGCCGATCTACAATAATAAGATATTATTTCATTGTCATCTCTATTATAAGCTAATTTATCTTCCCATTCACTAATAAAATCAGATAATCTATCATATTTATTTAATTCATTATAATGTTTAAACATTAAATCATCAATGTTAAAAAACTCTTCAAAATATATTATAACGTTTAATTTAAATCCTAAAATTTTTTCTATATCTTCTTTAAATTTAACTCTCAATGCATGTAAAAATGATACTATCTCTTGATATTGTCTTATATATAAATCTGTACCATTTGAATTTAATAACCCTAAATATGCTAAATTTATATATACGTCTTTCTAACTAGTTATTTGTTTGCTTAATAATATATTTCTGTATCTATCCGTTATATTAACTGATATATATCCAACTATAGCATTAAATAACTTCTTACTTTTATTAAAAATTGGATATATAAAATATGGTTTTATTTCTGCAAAAATTATCTTTATATATGGTTTACTCAATATAAATGGTAAAAATATTCTATTTAATATTAACTCATCTATTCCATAATTAAAACGTAATGCTAAATCCTCTCCACATGCATCAGATACTATTGTTTTTAATGTCATTGATGTAATAAAATTATACAAACTACTATACATATATACAAGTTCTTTTTTACTAAAATCATATAATTTTACACTAAACATAGCAGCCATTAGTCCTGCATTATTATCTTTTATAAATTTTTTAGCTATAGAAAAATCTATCACATTTTTTTCATATTCTTTAAATTTTAATAAACACTCTATATGTTTAGGAATATATGTTGGAACTATATATAATAATGAAGTCTTATTAGACTTTTCCCATTCAAATATTATGTCTCTATCAGCTTCTTTTAATGTTCTATGTAAATCTCTAAATAATAATATATCTATATCATTATCAAAAAATGCTAAAAATCTAACAAATGTCATCATATATCCTCTGTGGTATATATCAGCCAGTGTTATATCTTCATCTCTATATTGACAATTTACATCAATTATCTGAACATATTTTATTCTATTTAAATTATCAAATACTTCGTCAAATATTTGTTTTTCTTTATGTATATCTACCCCCAGAAATTTCTTCTCTCTGTGAATACCTCATTGTAAATGGTGACTTATCAACATATATTCTAATAATCCATCTATTATCCTTTAATCTGAATAAATCATTAAATCTAGATATTTGATTAGTTAATCCATATATATATTTATGATATATTGGTTTTCTCACTTTTGGTCTGAAAAAAACTTAGTGATAATACCTTTAATTTTATACCTTTCTCTAATCCTAAGCCCTCCCTCAATTCATCATTAGTTTTTCTATATTTTTGATCACAAAATTGTATATTCATCAGCCAATATATGTATATTTTATATTACAATGATGTCTTTATTCCTCCATTAATATATACAATAAATATCATAAAAATAAATCAAAAAATAAGGAATAATAAAAATATTATATTAGTATAATATACATAAATTATTTCTTTTTTCCATTTGAATTTATCTTTTTAATATATAATAACTTAAATAATCGGCATTTATTCAGCATAAAATATAATGCCAATATATATTTGTGAAAAATGTAATCGTATTTTTAAGAAAAAATATGATTATGAAAATCATATAAATAGAAAATTTTCATGTGATCAAGCAGAACAAATTGGATCTTTAAATCAAATAAAAGGTAAAAAATATGAAATATTTATTAAAAATTTCCTAGTAGAATCTAATAAATCACGATTTGTTTGGTTATGGGATGATATACCAGAAGAAGATTTATTAAATTCTAGATTAATAACTAATATGAATGAACACCGATTAGATAGAAAAAAACGTAAATTAATTAAGGAATGTAAATTATGTGATAATAATAAAAAATGCATAGGATGTATAGAGAAACTTAATAATCTTCCTGACATAGGTGTTGATATTGTTCAGAAACTGAATGATGATTCATATATATTTATTCAATGTAAAAATTATGGTAATACTAATAAAATTACTATTAAAGATTTAGCTGGTTTTTATTTTCGTATGTGTCAACATACAGAAAAATATGGTATAGTTTATTATACATCTCAATTATCTCAAAATATTTTAGAAAACGTTACAGATTTATCTAAAATTTCATATATTAAAAAATCATTTGATGATAAACAAATAAAAAATATTGATACAAAAAAACAATTATATGATTATCAGATTAATGCCTTAGATGATTTAATTATTCATTTTGAATGTGATAATCATGGAATCCTTAATATGCCATGTGGAACAGGAAAAACATTAATTGCATGTGAATATGCAAAATTCTATGATATTGTTATAATATTCTCACCACTTCAACAATTTGCAGAACAAAATCAAAAAAGATTTCTATCACAATACTCTGATTTCAAATCAAAAATTATTGATAGTGAAAATGATAGAAATATTAATAATATAAAATTATTTATAAAAACTAATAATAATAATAAAATTTTATTAAGTTCTACATTTAAATCAGCTGATATAATTTATCAACTACTAAATTATAAATATATACAAAATAAATCTATTATATTTATAATAGATGAATTTCATGATTTGAGTAGAAATAATGTAGTTAGTATATTTAATTATATTAATAATGATCCGTTATATAAAATTTTATCTAATAATAACAATAAAATTTTATTCATGTCTGCTACTCCACGTGTATATGATTTAGAAGGTCAGTTTGATGATAATGAAGATACATATAATATATTTGGTGAATTAGCACATAAAATGACATTTAAATATGC
>Ga0209542_10008778_pt1 | contig 18750 bp, 20 predicted proteins | sample RifCSPhighO2_01_FD_184028 | JGI IMG/M metagenome (GOLD analysis project Ga0209542, IMG submission 184028) | Soil microbial communities from Rifle, Colorado - Rifle CSP2_plank highO2_0.1 (SPAdes) (version 2) | ecosystem: Environmental > Terrestrial > Deep subsurface > Rock core/Sediment ...
AGTGACTTTATTAAACAAATGAATTTATCTTTAAATAATGTAAGTAAAATAGATATTAAAAACTTACGAAAAAAATTCTCATGGAAAAAATATGTTTATGAGTTAATTCAATTGTATAGTTCATGATAAAAGTAGCATTTGTGAGAGGAGCTTATCTGAATAAGTTTGAATGGCAAAACTATGATATTTCTTCTAAAAACTTGAGTATAACTCCTATTTCTTCATTTAAACCGATAACAAATATCAAAAATTCTACTAAAATGTTTAGTTTGACTGATTTAAGTAAAAGTAAACCGGTAAGATACATCGCAAACAGAACTTTTGGTGATTCGCAGGTATTATTTGGGTTATCCAAAATAATCGGGCAGTTTGATATTATGCATACAGCAGACCCACATTATTTTTACTCTTATCAATTATCTAAATTAAAAAGAGATAAACCATTAGTTTCAACTTTTTGGGACACAATACCGTTTAATAACGAATCAACAATAAGAAAAAAGTATATTAAAAAATTTTCAATGAAAAATACCGATCTTTTTATTTGCCATACAAAAAGAGCAAAAAAATGTATTGAAATTGAAGGTTTTGGCAGTAAACAAATTGAAGTAATTTCTTTAGGAGTTGATCTTAAACGATTTACCCCTATAAAAGAGAAAAGAAAACCATTTAAAACTATTTTATTTGTGGGTAGGTTAGTTGAGGAAAAAGGAGTCTTAGACCTCTATTCAGCATTTAAGACGTATTTAGGTTTTAGCAAATATAAAAAGCTTAGATTATTAATAGTTGGAGAGGGTCCTCTAAAGAAAGAACTTACAAAAAAGATAATTACGGATAAACTTAAAAATTACATTACTATTGAACAAAGCTCCTATGATTTAATTCATAAAATTTACCAGAAAGCTGACATATTTGTAACGCCTTCTAAAACAACAAAAACATGGGAAGAACAATACGGTATGGTTTTATTAGAAGCACTTGCTTCAGGTTTACCAATTATTGCCTATGATTCCGGCTCCGTAGGAGAGGTATTGGCAAATCAAGGTATTTTAATACGCGAGGGTAATATAGATAGCCTGACGAATTCGATTAATCGATTAATTAAATATCCTGTTATAAGATCTAAGCTCGGAAAAGAAGCTAGAATATGTGCTGAAAAGAGGTACAATTGTATTGATTATAAAAGAAAAATCACCAATATATATAAATCACTGATATGAAATTATCCATAGTTATTCTTACTAAAAATGAAGAAAAGAATATCAATAATGCAATTGAATCTGCAAGCTTTGCAAATGAAATCTTGGTAATTGATGACAATTCAACAGACGACACTACTGCAATAGCAGTTAAGGCAGGAGCAAAAGTTATCAGAAGAAAATTAAATAACAACTTTTCATCACAAAGAAACTACGGGATTCAAGAAGCAAAAGGGGATTGGGTTCTGTTCTTGGATGCCGATGAAATAATATCAAGGGAACTGCGAAAGGAGATAGATAAAGCGATAAACAATAATAAAAATAGTGTTTACTACATTAAACGACGTGATATCTTTTGGGGTAGAGGACTTAAGTACGGTGAGTTATGGAATTCCTACCGAAAAGGATTTATCCGGCTAGTAAAAAAAGATTCGGGTTTGTGGAAACACCCTATCCACGAAACATACGACTATAAAGGCTCTTTTGGTAGATTAGATGGATTTATTGATCATTACTCACACGAAGGTATTAAAGATTTCATTGAAAAAGTTAATATATACAGTAGTATCAGAGCAAAAGAACTCAATAATAATGGTAATACTACTAATATTTTTAAAGTATTTATTTACCCGATAGGTAAATTTAAAGCAAATTACTTATTTAAACTAGGTTTTTTAGACGGTATTCCAGGATTTATTTATGCGTTTATGATGAGCTTACACTCATTTTTAGTCCGAGCGAAGCTTTATCAATATACAAAGTTATCCTCAAAGTAATGTTTTACTTTTTTTTATTTTTTTTATTTTCATTAGGTCAAATTGGTCGTATTTCAATCATGGAATACCAAATTAATTTTTATTTGTACGAAATATTATTATTTGCATTTACAGTATTTTTATTTACAAAGTTCCGTTTTCAACCATTTTTAAATAAAAAAATTAAATGGCTTTACTATTTTCCCCTTTCTTTAATATTAAGTTTTTTAGTTACTTTTTACCAATACAATCAAATAGAAAATCTCACGGCGTTACTGTATTTGATTAGAACATCTTTTTATTTTATTTCAATTATTTACCTTTATCATTACGCAAATAAGCAAAAAGACCTTGAGGAATACATAAAGCCAGGATTGATTTTTTTTACTCTAATAACGCTACTTACATCTTTTATTCAGTATTTTTTATACCCCAATCTAAGGAATCTTACTTATTTGGGATGGGATCCGCATTTATTTAGAATATTTGGTGTGTTTTTGGATACTTCAATAGCCTCTGCAATATTCGGATTAATATTAATTTTTCTGATAGTTAACTACAAAAAGTTTACGTTCTCAATATTCTCAAGAGTTTTGCTCATAATTTCATTTGTTACACTTAGTTTATTAACTTATTCCAGAGGTTTCTATATATCAATTCTTATAACTTTGTTTATCTACTTTCTTTTCCAGAAAAAACTTAAGTTTATTTTAGTCGTGCTGTTTTTATTTGGATTTGCGCTTTTTGTAATTCCAAAACCATTCGGTGAAGGTGTAAATTTGCTTCGAACTTATTCCATAGAAGCACGAGTAAAAGATTACCAGGAAGGAATCAGTGTTTGGAAAACAAAACCAATTTTTGGAATTGGGTACAATCAATTAAAATCTATAAGAATTCAAAGTAGTAATGTACCAGCGCATTCAACATCGGCTTACCAATCGAGTTTTCTGACGGTACTTGTTACCTCGGGAGTTATTGGTCTATCAATGTTTTTACTTGCTTTATGGAGACTGTATAGTTTTAATCTTAGCGCACGTTATTATGTAATTTTTCTATCTGTTTTTTCTCTTATGGACAATATACTTTTACATCCGTATATACTCTTTCTTTTACTATTTCTCGTAAATGATAGTTAATGTAAGCATTTCTGTATTTCCAGCATTGTCCTTAGCTTCAAGTAAAATTTTATTTTCTCCTTCGTTAAGCCGTACTGATTGCGAGAAATTTCCTTCTGAGCTCACAACTGCTGGTAGACCGTTAATTCTCATATACACGCCGGGATCTGTGCTTCCTATGACTTTTATCTCGGACTGAGGCGTTGTTGAATTATCAGAAGGCGAGGTAACTTCTATTTTGGGTTTTGAGGTTTTTGATAACACAGTATATATTTCTGTTTTCTTTCTATTATTTGAGTTTGCTACTTCACCTACAAAATATATCTCGTTTTCACCGTCTTTAAGGCTGGAAATTAAAACATTAAATTCATTTTTTGATGCAACCGAGAGCTTTTTTACCTGACGATTATTTAAAAAAATCTGGAGTATATCTACATTATAAGTATTTCCGGAAACAATGAGTTCCGAACTGTTTGTTGCAGATGGAATCTCATCTAGGGTAATATCTGCTAGTACTTGATTATTAATCTGCTCTAAATCGGATTTGTTTCCAAACAAATTTGCTACAAATACTGATCCGTTTATTATCAATTGAAATCCAATAGTAAATACAGCAATAGCACCAAAAACAATTAAAACAAGATATATCAGTGCCTTTTTCCTTTTGTGACGCAACATTCTTGACATTGAGCCGATGGTCGGAATCGAACCGACGACCTATGCTTTACGAAAGCATTGCTCTACCAGTTGAGCTACATCGGCTATTCTTATTATAACATCTTGAACTTGCTATACTTAAAGTATGGAACCTATTGGAGAAAAAGCTCCTATCCTTACAGAAAAAAAACCTGCTAGTCAACCTAAAAATAATGAAACAAAACCTAAAGAAATAGTTGGAGCACATACTCCTTTAGATGTTGCTAAAACAAAGGAACATCATGACGCTACAGCAATGTCGTCTATTAGAAATAGACTTAGAGGCTTATTCTCAATAGGAGAAAGTGGAAAACCTAAAGAAACCACAGAGGGTGGTAAGTTAGAAGCGATAGTTGTTTTATCTAGTGACTGGAAAGAATTAAAAAATAAAAGTCTTGGTAAACGAGCGAGTGTTGAATCAAGACTAAGAGCTATTGCTGCAGGTGAATTGTATATAGCCGGAATATCAGATAAAATCATAATTACAGGCGGCGTTGTTGACAGCCAATCTAGAACAATAGCTGAAGAAATGCAAAGATATTTATTAACACACTTCAAGGATATTCCTCCTGAAGCAGTTGTGCTTGAAGAAGCTGCAAGATCAACAAGGGAAAATGCACAGAAAGTAAAAGAGATGTTAGAAGGAACAGGTGTGCAAAACATAGGCTTACTCACGTCAAGAACTCATCTAAAAAGAGCTGAACGTGTATTTAGACATTTTGGTATGAATGTAGAGCAAGAATTTATAGCAGAAGAAATTGTTAAAAAACGAAAGAATAGTAAAGGTGAATTATCTAAGAGACATGCGCGCTTTATTCAGGATTACGAATCAAAGTCTCCAAGTGTAAAATCAGCTATAAAAAGAGAGCGATTTTTAAAGATAACAAGAGCGTTGGGAGATAAAGGAGATAAAATAGGCCCTCACACATTTGCCATCATGAACCGCTTACGATCTATTCCAAATCCTCCCACACTTAAAAAGTAATTAACCTCACAAAACCACCGAGCCGGTGGTTTACAACCTATTGTAAAAGCCCAAAAGACACCTCGTAAAGGTAATTCAGCACGAGTAATCGTGCCATATGCATAACCTCGGAGGTGATGCATTTTGGCTATTATATTCAAGTTAAAAGTTAACTAGAAAACTCTATGTCTATATATGATGCAAAGTCGAGTTGTAGACTTTAAGAAGTGTATATTTGACTAGTCAATTATCTATTTGAATTTTATAAACTACTTCAGAGGAATAGTACAGTCTATTACACTCCAGAGGTGCTTATATATATAATAGACCAAATACCACCGAGTCGGTGGTATATGGGTTAATGGTAGGCTCCAAAACAAGAGCATTTTTTAAGTTTTGTGCAGACTTATCTATGAGCGTTATTTTAATCTTGATAATATATTTAAAGTTCAAAACCTTGAGCGGTGGAAGGGATTTGAACCCTCGACCTTCTCCTTGGGAAGGAGACATTCTGCCGCTGAACTACCACCGCAAAACAATAAAATTCTATCAAATAGATTGATAATATGCGACGCGTATAATAGAATTCATTCTTATTATGACATTAAACGCTGAGGCAGGTTTTACACCACCCTTTCCTATACCAGGTAGAAAACCCAAAGAATTTAGTTTTAGAAGAGAATTTGGAGTAAAAACAGGAAAACAACTCGAGAGCTCTTTAGAAGAAATGTTTAAACTCCCAAATGCTCTATTACAAGGTAATAGAATTTATAGAATTCCTATAGAAAAAACATTATTCCCAAAAAATAAACAACCACAAGACCAAATTGATCTGGTAAAAGCTGAACTTGAGATGCTAGTAGCAGGCAACCTAAGCAATTTAGGAGATGTTGAATCAGATACGTACACGGATATTTTCATTTCTGGCATAATCGAATATCTTGCTCTTTATAAACTTGTATTTGGGGAATTTCCATTAGAAGAAAAAGTTAAGTCTAAAATATTAAGATCTGTCGAAATTAAAAATGATTGGCATCAATCTCCATCTCCTGTATCAGTTTCTAATTATTTAATTTTAACGGGTCAACCTTTTTGGCTAGATCAACAATCAAGCGATATGTTAGAAGAGTTAGAAGTTAGATTGTTTAACGGTTTGACCGATTATCAAAATAAACGTACTTTTGACATAGGTTTTGCACGCACTGCTCTCGCGTATAAAGTTTTGAGTGAACACACTGCTTAAGAATTTTAAGGAAGCATGAGGACTTGGCCGACTTCGAGATAGTTTGGATTAACTAAGTTATTTGCTTGAGAAATTGCTGACCATTTATAGGGATCGTTGTAAACTTTTTGAGCAATACCCCAAAGATGATCTCCTGCAAGGACAGTATACTGTTTAGGTTGTTGCACAGTAGTTTCCGCTGTATCTCCTGTTACTGTTGATGTTTTTGCTTCAACTTCTGGAAGTGTTAATTCTTGACCAACCTCAATTAAATTTGGATCAACAATATTATTTGCTTCTGCGACATCATAAGCATTATATCCTGAACCATATGCTTCTTCTGCAATTTTCCATAGATGATCTCCTTCTTTAACAATGTAAACATTAGACTCACCAGACTTTTCATCTTTGTCGGAGCCTGTAAATAATTCTTTTATTTTAGTTAAAGCAGATTTTTCAGAGGTTTCTTTTAAATCATCTGCAGGGCTTTTAAATGCAAAAGCAATTGTTATAACTAAAATAATAAGTACAATTAATCCTAAGACGAAGTTAGCGGGCTTTTGTTTTACTGAGTTAACAGTTTGATTAAATCTTTGGTTCCAATTAGCCATATTAATTTATTATAAGTACTTATTTAATAATTTCAATAACACTATAGCAAATAATAAAATCTTGTCAAGTATTAAATGAATATAATGACAAAACAAGAAAAATTTACTAATAAAGAAATTTCCCATCTGCTTCGAAGTGTTTCTGCTGCATATCTTATAAAAAATGGAAACAGGTTTAAACGAATTGCATATGATAATGCGGCAGAAGCAATAGAAAAACTAACCCGGGAAATAAAAGATATATGGCAAGAAGGAAAACTCGATCAGATTGAAGGTATAGGTAAAGGAATAAGTTATTACTTAGATGATTATTTAAAAAAGGGGAAATCTAAACATTTTCAAGAAGTATTTATAGGAATACCTGAATCAGTTTTTGAATTAATGAAACTGCAGTCTGTAGGACCAAAAAAAGCGTTTGCCTTGACAACCAAACTTAAAATATACAAAAAAGATACGGCTGTTGAAAGACTTAAGAAAGCTATAAAATTAGGAAAAATAGCTACGCTTGAGGGTTTTGGTGAAAAGTCCCAAAAATCAATTCTTGAGTCAATTAAACTTTATAAAAAGAAAAGTTTACAATCTTACAGAATGCCACTTCCATATGCATACCAACAAGCAATACAGATAATAGAGTATCTGGAAAAGATGAACAAAGTAGAAAAGGTAGAGCTTCTTGGATCTCTTCGTCGCATGTTTCCAACAATAGGCGATATAGATATCGCAATACAAACTAAAGATGAATTTAGAGACGAAATAATCAAGCACTTTTTAAATTATCCATATAAGATTTCTATAGAAGTTGCAGGTGAAAACAAAGCGTCGATTATTCTTAGTTCCGGATCAAAAGTCGATATAAGACTTCAAAGCAAGAACACTTGGGGTGCGTTACTTCAATATTTTACAGGTAGTAAGGCTCATAATATAAAACTTAGAGAATTTGCTCAAAAAAAGAACCTTTCCATTTCAGAATACGGGATAAAGGAAGTTATAAATAATAGAAAAGGTGTAAATCATACTTTTGTTGATGAGAAAAGCTTTTACAACTTTTTGGAACTTCAATATATACCTCCAGAAATACGCGAAGGCACTACAGAAATTTCATTGGCGAAAAAGAATTTAATTCCCAAATTGGTTGATCTAAAAGATATAAAAGGTGATTTTCATATACATTCAAACTATCAAATTAGATCATCACACGATTACGGAACGGCGTCATATTCAGAAATTGCAGACAGGGCAATTCAATTGAATTACTCATATATCGGCTTCAGTGATCATAACCCAAAAGTCACAGGCCATAATAAACAAGAAACTATTGAAATACTTAAAAATAGAAAGGTCGAAATTGAAAGACAAATGAAGTCTAAAGATTTAAAATATTATATCGGGCTTGAAGTGGATATCCTTACAGACGGAAGACTGGCAGTACCTGACGGAGCATTTGACTATTTGGATTATATGATTATTAGTATACACAGCGCATTTCATATGAGTCAAAACGATATGACTGCAAGAGTTTTAAAAGGATTGAATAATAAAAAAGTAAAAATACTAGCTCACCCCACAGGAAGACTTATCGGAAAACGCGATGGTTACGAATTGCACTGGCATCAAATATTCGATTATTGCAAAAACAATGATATTGCCATAGAGATAAACGCATGGCCTGAAAGGTTAGATTTACCCGATAACCTCGTTCGCCAAGCAATTCAACATAAAGTTAAGTTAATTATAAACACAGACTCCCATGACAACTCCCATTTGGATAATATGTTCTACGGTGTTTCTGTTGCAAGACGCGGATGGGCTGAAAAAACTGATATAATTAATACTTACAATTACAAAGATATAGATAAATGGATAAGGAGGTGATTTTATGAATACAACGACAGTACTATTAATAATAGTAGCTCTTGCATTAGTCTTTTTAGTAGCAGTCTATAACAGATTTGTCGTTTTGAAAGCCAGAATTGAAGAAGCTTTTTCAGGAATAGATGTTCAACTAAAAAGGAGAACAGATCTTATACCTAATTTAGTTTCTACTGTTAAAGGTTATGCTAAACACGAAAAATCGGTATTTGAAAATGTTACTAAAGCACGATCAGGGTTAATGAAAGCGAAATCAATTGACGAAAAAGCATCGGCAAACAACATGCTTACAGATGCCTTAAAGACTTTATTTGCAGTTGCAGAAAATTACCCTGTCTTAAAAGCAAGTGAGAACTTTAAAGATTTGCAAAGACAATTAGAAGATACGGAAGACAAAATTGCTTACTCAAGGCAGTTTTACAATTCAAATGTTCTTGAATTTAACACTAAGGTAAAATCTTTTCCTTCTAATATAATCGCAAATATGTTTAAGTTTGTTTTTCAACCGTATTTTGAAACACCAGAATCAGAAAAAGCTAATGTAAAAGTCGACTTTTCCGCATAAGATAGGAAATGAATATTTATAGTGTAATTTCTGCAAATAAAATAAAGAGTGTAGTATTTATAACGCTCTTTATAGTCTTTTTCAGCTTTGTATTCTATTTGCTTGGAAATTTAATAGGAGACCCTAACACCTTTTTTTTAGTTGGCTTTTTAATTTCGATAGTCTCAGGATTTTTGTCATATTTTTATTCTGATAAATATATTGTTTTTGCTACAAAGGCAAAACCGGCCACAAAAAAAGAATTTTTCGATTACTATACAACAACCGAAAATCTGGCAATAGCAGCAGGTATACCTATGCCTAAGCTATATATAATTGAAAGCGAAGCCCTGAATGCATTTGCAACAGGAAGAAATCCAAAACACGCACTTGTCTGCATAACCACAGGATTACTTAGTAGGCTGGAACGAAGCGAAATAGAAGGCGTTATTTCTCACGAATTAAGCCACATTAAAAACTTCGATATTCTTATAGCATCAATCGTAACAGTCCTTGTTGGTACTTTAGTACTTGCAATCGATTTTATTTCTAGAGGTTGGATGTACGGAAGAATAAACCGAGACAGTAGAAATAGTTCATATCTTACTTTAATTCTTTTAATTGTTGTTGTCGTTCTTACGCCTATTTTAGCAACACTAATCCAGTTGGCTATATCTAGAAAAAGAGAATATTTAGCTGATGCAAGCGGAGCACTGCTTACAAGAAATCCAGATAGCCTTGCGTACGCCTTAGAAAAAATGTCAGTAGATTCACACTCTCTTAAGTCAGCATCAGGTGCAACCGCTCATCTATTTATTACTAACCCACTTCGAACCAAAGACGTAAAAGCGAAAATAGCAGGTTTATTCAGCACACATCCTCCGATTAAAGAAAGAATTCGCATTCTTAGACAAATGTAAGTACTTAAAATGAAAGACCTATTAGAAATTAAAACAAAACATAAATTAAATTTAGACAGTATCAATTATCTCATTTATATAATCAAAACAAAGAAGTTTAGAAAGAATATTAATTACGTATCCGATATAAGTTCAACAATTAGAAGAGCACTCAACTTAATAAAAGAAAGCGGAAATAAAAAAAAATGGTTTGTTGTTATTTCTGAAAAAGTTATTGCAGTTTCACAAGGAAGATCTTATTTGATAAAAGACATAAACCCTAGGATTTTTGCCCGCATTTTATACAGATTTGTTAGAAAAAACCCATATGGAATTGGACTCAGAAGCCCTTGGACAATGGAACTTGCAATAAAAGAGGCAGGAATAACAAAAATCATATACGCCTCTATTATTTCGGCAATAACGCGGCCATTTGGAATTAAAGGATTGTTTTATAGTATTCTTGGAAGAAAGATAGCTTCAATAGACGGTCCTACTAAATATTCTATTTATCCTTCAAACGTTTCAGCAAAATTGGGTCCTCTCAATCCCGAGGAAACAACTGTTAAAATACAAAAAGAAATAATAGCTAATAGTTCGGTTATAGGTTTTTCCGGTGTAGTTATATTAGACGCTAATGATTTAGGTCGAGATGTATTGGGTAATTCCACAAATATAGATAATCAGATTATTGAAGAATTGTTTAAGTCTAATCCAATGGGACAGTCAGACGAACAAACACCTCTCTCAATAGTGTTTTTTTGAAAGTTATATATAATGCATATATGAAAAAAGGCTTTAAATTAGATAAAAATATAATAGCGTACTTGGCCTCTCTTTCAAATTTGACTTTAAATCCTAAAGAAATTCCGTCATTAATAAAAAAACTTGAGGAAACTCGAGAATTTATAGAAAACATAAATCAAATTAACACCAAAAAAGTAAAACCAACAGAACACCCAGGAAATCTAAAAAATGTGACTTTTAACGATGGGGATAAAGATGAAAGAAAACTAAATGAAGAGCAGACTTTTAAAAATACCAAAAATAAAAAAGGAGATTATTTTATTACAAAAAAGATTTTATAATATGAAACTTATAGGAAAAACTTTAACTGAACTGTTATCTCTTATAGAAAAAAAACAAATATCAGAAGAAGAAACAACAAATTACTTTTTGAAAAGAGCTTTAAAGTACAATAGAAAATTAAATGTATTTATTATCTTACCAAATAAAATTAAATACCTTCAAAAAGGAGTTTTAAAAGGAATACCCATCCCTTTTAAAGATAATTTTTTAACAAAAGGTATAAGTACGTCAGCTTCCTCGAATTTGCTAAAAGATTTTATTCCTCCTTATAACTCTACTGTCGTACAAAGATTATTAGATAACGGATCTTCCATACTAGGAAAAACAAATATGGACGCCTGGGCGCATGGATCATCAACTGAAACTTCTGATTTTGGCCCAACAAGAAATCCATGGGATACAACGCGTTCACCTGGCGGCTCATCAGGCGGATCTGCAGCAGCTGTAAGTGCATATCTTTCACCAATAGCTATAGGATCAGAAACTGCAGGATCTGTGAGGCAACCAGCATCTTGGAGTGGAATAGTAGGTTTAAAACCAACATACGGGAGAGTTTCACGATATGGAGTCATAGCAATGGGTTCTTCTTTAGATTGTCCCGGAGTATTAGCATTATCCGTAAAAGACAGTGCCTTAATATTATCTTTAATTGCAGGTAAAGATAAGTACGATGCTACAACTCCAGATATTAGTGTTCCAAATTATCAAGATTTAATAAATAAACCTAAAAAATATAAAATCGGTATTCCTGAAGAGTATTTAAAAGATACGGAAAAAGACATAAAAAACAATATATTGGATGCGGTTAAGATTTACGAGAAAATGGGGCATAAGATAATAAAAATAAGGTTAATGAGCCCTAAATATTCAGTATCTGTATATACAATAATTCAAAGAGCTGAAGTCTCCTCTAATTTATCTAGATACGATGGGCTAAGATATGGAAAGACCAGAGATTTTTTTGGAGAAGAAGCCAAAAAAAGAATTATGCTTGGGACTTTTACTTTGTCGCAAGGGTATGTTGACGAGTATTATAAAAAAGCTCAAAAAGTAAGAACTTTGATAATTGAAGGTTTTAATAAAGCCTTTAAAGAAGTCGACCTTATTTTAGCACCTTCAACCCCAAATACTGCTATGAAACTAGGAGAGTCTTCTAAATACTCCTTTTTTGGCGAATTAATGGATAGACTTAATGAACCTTCATCTGTAGCAGGTTTGCCGGGAATAAGTATTCCTTCGGGACTTGATAAAAAAGAACTTCCTACTTCTATGCAAATAATAGGTAGAAGCTTTGAAGAGGAGTCAATCTTAAATTTAGCTTACCAATTCGAACAAGAAACGAACTTTTTTAATTTATACGAAACATTGTTAAAAAACTACCCAGATTAATGAACAAATATTTTCCAATAATAGGACTGGAAATTCATGTCGAGTTGAATACAAAATCAAAAATGTTTTGTCAATGCTCTGCAGATTATTTTAATAAAAAACCGAATTCCGTAGTATGTCCTGTATGTCTTGGTTTACCAGGAGCTCTTCCAGTTCCTAACAAAAAAGCTATAGAATATACTCAATTTATAGCAAAAGCACTTAATTGCAAGCTTAATCAAAAATCTAAATTTGACAGAAAACACTACTTTTACCCAGATTTACCAAAGGGTTATCAAATAAGTCAGTACGACCAGCCCTTCGCAAACAACGGCTTTCTGCTAATAAATAATAAAAAGTTTAGGATTCAAAGAGTTCATTTGGAGGAAGACGCAGGAAAATTAATTCATAAATCTAATGCTACTTATGTGGATTTTAATAGGGCAGGCGTTCCTTTAGTTGAAATAGTAACTAAACCAGACTTCGATAACTCAACCGATATCAAAGACTTTTTGGAGTATTTGCATTTACTTATCCAACAATACTTAAAAGTCTCGAATGCAAATATGGAAGAAGGTAGTATGAGATTAGAACCAAATATTTCTTTGACTCAAAAAAAAGGCGAACTGCCAGACTATAAAATAGAAGTAAAAAACATAAATTCTTTTAAATTCGTAAAAAAAGCTGTGGATTTTGAAATAGACCGTCAGACAAGACTATTAAACAAAAATGTGAAATTAAAAAACGAAACTCGAGGTTACGACGAAAATAAGGCTATTACTTTTTCTCAAAGAACAAAGGAAGAAGCCAAAGATTATAGATATTTCCCAGAACCTGATATTCCTCCATTTACTTTTTTAAAAAAGGACTTAGATCAAATTAAGCTTCCCGAATTACCTGACGAAAAATTACAAAGATATAAAAGCGAGCTGAAATTAACACACAACCAAGCCCTGCTTTTAATAAAAGATGTAAGGAAAGCTGAATTATTCGAAAAATTAACTTTAAAAGAAAATTCTTTAAGTAATGCAGGGAAGATAGCAAATTTTATCATAAATCGAGCATACGATAAAAATATGAAAATTTTGGAACCTGAACAAATAGACAAGCAAGTTATATCAAAAGCAATAAAAGTAGTTTTAAAAAGTAATCAAAAAGCAGTTAATGATTATAGTTTGGGAAAAGAAAACGCGCTATTTTTTATACTAGGTCAAGTCATTAGGGTTATTGGTAAAAACATTAATATCAAAGAATTAAAATCGGAATTAATTAAACAAATAAATAGTATCAAATGAATTTTACTCACTTGCATGTACATTCTGAATACTCTTTACTAGATGGAATGTGCCGTATTGACGAGCTTATTAATAAAACTAAAGAATTAGGTATGGATTCTGTTGCAATTACAGACCATGGCAGTCTCTACGGATTGTTTAAATTTTTTATTAAGGCGAAAGATGCGGGCATAAAGCCAATTTTGGGATTAGAAGCCTATAAAACAAAGGGATCTATTGCTGAAAAGCCAACAAAAGAGACTAGAAAAAATCATCATTTAATACTTTTAGCGAAGGATCTTGATGGATATAAAAATCTATTAAAGATCTCGACTATTTCGCACCTTCAAGGATTTTACTACAGACCCAGAATAGACTGGGAAATTCTAAAAAAATACAATAAAGGATTAATTGCTTTTTCAGGAGGATGTTTATCTTCAGAGTTATCAGATTATATATCTCAAGACCAATCAAAATCCGCTGAACAAGCAGTAAAAAACTATATTGAGATTTTTAAAGATGATTTTTATATTGAGATCCAAAGACATCAAAATTTAAAGGGTTCGGAGAAAATTAACAAAGAACTAATCAACTTATCAAGAAAATTTGGTATACCACTAGTAGCAACGAACGATGTGCACTATATAGATAAAGAAGATGCCTATGCGCAAGAGGTGAAACTATGTATTCAAACACAACATACCATTCAGGAAAAAAATAGAGATCTAACCATGATAGAGGTACCCGACTACTATTTAAAGTCACCGAATGAAATGAAAGGAATGTATCTTGATATACCAGAAGCAATTGAAAACACTCAAAGAATTGCAAAAATGTGCAACGTTGAAATACCATATGGAAAACCTATACTTCCTGAATTTGATACTCCTAAAAATGTACCTGCCAAAGATTATTTAAAAGAACTTATTGATTTACGAAAAGTAAGAATAAAAAACTATAGCAAAAAAGAAGTTGATAGTAGACTCGAATACGAATTAGGCATAATATTAAAAAAAGATTTCGCCACTTATTTTTTAATAGTTCAGGATTTTGTTAATTGGGCAAAGAGTAATCATATAGCGGTTGGTCCAGGAAGAGGATCTGTTGCAGGTTCACTAATCGCCTATACTCTAGGAATTACAGACATAAATCCTCTCGACTATAGCCTTCCTTTTGAAAGATTCTTAAATCCAGATAGACCAACGCCCCCTGATATAGACGTTGACTTTGCGGATAAAAGAAGAGATGAGGTTATTGAATATGTACGAAATAAGTATGGAGATAATAAGGTTGCACAAATTATTACCTTCGGAACCATGGAGGCTCGCCTTGCAGTCAGGGATGTTACAAGAGCTTTAGGATATTCATATTCGGAGGGTGATAGAATTGCAAAAATGATACCTATAGGAAAACAAGGATTCTCAATGACTATTGATAATGCTCTTGAGGAATCACCTCAATTGAGGTTCGCCTATCAAACAGAAAAAGACACAAAAAAAATTCTTGACATAGCAAGAAAGCTTGAAGGACTTCCACGGCATGCTTCTACTCACGCAGCAGGTGTTGTCATTTCGGATAAGGAATTAACCGAATACGTTCCTTTACAGAAAGAAAATAAGGATGTCAAAATAATTACGCAATATGACATGTATTCTTTGGACTTAAATTCTGTATCAGGCAACAAAGCCATTGGACTGCTCAAGGTTGATTTCTTAGGATTGAGAAATCTAACTATTTTAGAAAACGCTTTGGAATATGTTTATGACAATACAAAAAAGAAAATTGATATACACGACGTACTATTAGACGACATAAAATCCTACAATCTTATATCAAGTGGCAAAACAATTGGAGTATTTCAGCTCGAATCAACTGGAATGAGAAGGCTTGCTAAGGACTTAAAACCTAATAAACTATCTGACATTATTGCTATGGTTGCTTTATTTAGACCAGGACCAATGGAACTTATACCTATGTTTCTAAAGGGAAAACTCAATCCTGAAAAAATTAAGTATTTGCACCCAGATCTTAAACCTATACTCAAAGAAACCTATGGAGTCTTGGTGTTTCAGGAACAAATTATGGAAATAGGAAATAAAATGGCAGGCTATTCGATGAGCGAAGCAGATAACCTTAGAATGGCAATGGGTAAGAAAAAAAAGGCTTTAATGAAAATAGAAAAAGAGAAATTCATTTCCGGATGTATAAAAAATAAATATACAAAAAAACTTGCAGAAGAATTATTTAATTTTATTGAAAAATTTGCGGCTTATGGATTCAATAAGCCTCACTCTGCTTCTTATGCATTAATTGCTTATTGGACAGCGTACGTAAAAGCAAATTATCCGGTTGAGTTCATGACAGCTCTGCTTAGTGCTGAATTAAAAGGTGTAGCTGGACCTCAACGAGAAATTAAGATGGCACAGACCTTGGAGGAATGTAAAAGAATGAGTCTGTCAGTACTTCCTCCAGATATAAACAGATCAGTCAATAACTTTAAGATTGAAGGTAGTTCAATTAGGTTCGGTTTATCAGCCATTAAAAATGTTGGTCACGCAGCTATTGATAATATATATGAAGCGAGAAAGTCAAGAGAGTTTGCCAGTTTTAAAGATTTTCTGTTCCGAGTGGATTTAAGAAAGGTTAATAAGAAAACCGTTGAAAGCTTAATTAAGTCTGGAGCTTTTTCACAATTTGGTAATAGAGCTACACTTTTGACCGTATATCCCAAACAAGTTCTCGAATTGTCTAAATTAAAGACAGACTTTGAAAAGGGACAGGTCGGACTATTCTCGGATAAAGTTGATTTAAACAAACTTAAAGATAATTTTGATACTATTCCCGAATTCTCTGAAGACGAATTGTTTACTATGGAAAAAGAAGTCGTAGGCTTTATGATAAATAAAAATCCATTATTAAAATTTCAAACTATCATAGATGCAAAAGCTACTAAAAAAATTGGAGAGGTTTCACAGGAAGACGTTAATTCTACAGTAGTTCTAGTAGGTATTATAAGTTCCAAAAAGGTTATCAAAACTAAAAAGGATAATAATGAAATGGCGTTTATTACTGTATTTGACGAAACTGGTTCTTTAGAAGTAGTTGTTTTCCCTACTACTTTCAACAGACTAAAAGATATTTTATTTATTAATCAAATAATCATATTCAAGGGGAAAGTTTCAGATAGGGAGAACAAATTCTCTATTATTATGGACGCCGCAATGAAATTGACATAGATATTTCTCTAATGCTAGAATATGAAAAATTATTACAAAATAGACAATAAGTTTAATATTTTGCAAACTTCAATAAAAAATAATGAAAACACCAAAAAAAGTAAGAGTAATAAAAACGTTTTTTTAGACATAGCAAGCCTTAATATTGGAATATATTTAATAACACCTTTACTATTAGGTGTTTTTATTGGATATAATATAGATAGGTTTTTAAATAGAAAACCCTTATTTACAATTCTATTTATAATAATTGGTTCATTAAGTAGTTTTTATAATTTAATTAAATTTACTAAAAAGAATTAAAATCAATGGTACACATAAGCCTTAAATCTGAGGAAATATTTACCTTTTTAGGTCTACCTTTTACAAATTCTCTAATTTTGTCAGTATTTGTTTTGCTAGGCTCATTGATTATTTTTTATTACTATTCAAAGCTTATACATAGAAAAAAAAAGAATAACTTTTACTACTTTATGAATTTTCTTTTAAGAACTCTTTATAACTTTTTTAAATCAATTTTCGAGGAAAAAGTATCTAGGTTTTTTCCTTTAGTAGGATCTTTTTTCTTTTTTATATTGATTCATAATGAGTTAGGTTTATTTCCAGGGGTTGGAAGTATTTTAATTAGCGTCGGAGAAAAAGGGTATGAAAATATGATTCCTTTACTTCGTGGCGGAACAACAGATTTAAATACAACTTTTGCTCTGGCTTTAGTCACTGTAATTTATGCACAGTATGTAGGGATTAAATTTTTGGGATTAAAGGAATATTTAAAAAAGTTTTTTAATTTTTCCAGCGTCACTGCTTTTTTTACAGGTATTATGGAAACCATATCCGAATTTTCAAGAATTGTTTCTTATTCGTTCCGATTATATGGTAATATATTTGCAGGAGAAGTGGTTATTGTCATAATGGCATTTTTGTTTCCGATATTACTTTCTTTTCCATTTTTACTGTTTGAAATTTTTATAGGAATTATACAAGCAATAGTATTTTCAATGCTATCAGCTGTATTTTATAATTTAGCAATGCAAAAAGCGCATTATTAATCTAAAGGAGGTGTAGATAAAATAAAATGTCTGTTGAAGCGGCAAAATTAATCGCAACAGCGCTCGCAATTGGTTTAGGTGTAATCGGACCAGGTATTGGTATAGGAGTCGTTGCAGGAAAAGCGGTAGAAGCTCTAGGAAGAAATCCTGATGCTGAAGCCTCAATAAGAGCAACTATGATTTTAGGTATAGCTTTTACTGAAGCACTAGCAATTTTTGCATTAGTTATAGCATTGTTAATTAGATTTCTTTAATAAAATATGGAGAACTTGGGATTAGATTTTAAATTACTAATTGCGCAATTAGTTAATTTTGGTCTTTTTTATATAATTTTTAAGAAATATTTAGCTAAACCTTTCCTTAATTTAATAAAAGAGGAGGAGGTTGGTGAGAAAAAAAGGGAAGAGCTTAGGGTAAAATTACAAAAGCAAGACGAAGATTTTGAAACTAAAAGAAACGACTTGAATGTTCAAATATCCAGGAAAGAAGAACAAATTATTTCTAATGCTAAGGAAAGGGCAAAATCGGTTGAGCTTAAAATTATAAATGAAGCAGAAGAAGAAGCAATAAGAATAAGAGGGAAAGCATTGAACGAAATCGAATCTGAAAGACAAGATTTATATAAACAGCTAAAGAAAAAAATTTCTGATTTAAGTATTATATTGGTCAATAAAACTTTAAAAGATGTATTGACTGAAGATATAAAGAAAAAAATTACAAACTCAATAATCAAAAATTTACCAAAAGAGAAGCAAGCGTATGAAAATTAAACCACGACTTAAAGAAGAATTAAGAAAATACTTGTTAAATAAACTTAGCGAAGAGTCTAAAAAAGCAACCCTTATTTCTTCCCATAAGTT
>Ga0209542_10008780_pt1 | contig 18748 bp, 19 predicted proteins | sample RifCSPhighO2_01_FD_184028 | JGI IMG/M metagenome (GOLD analysis project Ga0209542, IMG submission 184028) | Soil microbial communities from Rifle, Colorado - Rifle CSP2_plank highO2_0.1 (SPAdes) (version 2) | ecosystem: Environmental > Terrestrial > Deep subsurface > Rock core/Sediment ...
CCCAGACGGTACGGAGCTGGGAGCACAAATACCGGTTTGACCGCCAAGCCACAGGAATAGACCGCCCACAGGTTCGATAAAACTGCTACCATACTCCGCGGTTATCATGATATCGCTATACCCATCACCGTTCACATCGCCGGCACTCATAACCCCACCTTCTGAATCGTACCCCGAACCAAATCTTCCATTAACTCGATTACTTTCAGCAGTCCATGCGGGAATACTTCCTGGACCGCTCGACGAACCTAGATAAAGCAGTGCCCTGCCTTCATTTTTTTCCCCATTTGTGTACCGTGAAGAACCGATGAGCACATCGCTATATCCATCACCGTTCACGTCACCAGCGGAACTCACAGAATCGCCAAGACCCTCTCCATCAAAACCTTCTACTTGCCAGTCAAAAGATAAAGAAGGACCTGTTGCTGAACCAAAAAAGAGAAAAGCCGCACCATCCTGAATCTCGGGCGTTGCAGGATTATCATAATCAGGATATCCGACTATAATATCGCTATATCCATCACCGTTCACGTCACCAGCCGTCGCTGCTACTATTCCGTTAACCATTTTATACTCTACTTCCCAACTAGGAGTACTCATTACTGGATCTACCGTTAGTGGGTATTGCGCATTTGAGTCATCTATAACAATTTGAATGTTTTGCTCACCGTTGCCCATGACAACAAGAGCAAGTTCTGCCGGCGCGTTCTGGCCCATTGAATCAGTGACGTGGAGTTCTCCGTAATTAAGCAGTGCCTCGCCTTTAGGATTAACAAAAATTATTTTTTGTTTGTCGGCGCTCAATGTAGCAGTCAGTGTCCCGGATAAATTCATGCTCAAGACAAGAGGTTCACTTTTGTTTTCGCCGCTGGGCTCGTTTGGCGAAAACGGGCGGACAGGAAGTGTGAAGCCTTGCTCAAGACCGGCCTCACGGTCGACATACCATGCAGTGAGTTCCGGATATGTATAGGTTAGGCGTTCATTTGTCGCCTCTGGTTGGACAGGTTCGAGGATGATTTTTCCTTGACCGCGGGTTAGTGATGGGCGTCCAAGCTCAAGTTGCCATGATTGTTCGGTGCGAGGAATAAGCTTCAGGCCTTCGACATTAGCTTCTATACGCAAATTTTGCCTGCGATTGGACGCGGAATAACTTTTTGGATTTGCCTCGTTCGCGTTGTCTGCATTATTTACACTATTTAATTGCAAGAAATGATACTCTGACTTTTTGATATAATCCGTGGCTTGGCTAAACCAGTCTTGAGAAACGCCCGCGGGTAGTGAGATTGGCTCTGGGGTAACGGAATCGTTACTGGCAAAAACAGTGGGAACTAGGAACATGCTGACCAAAACTGCCGTAGATAAGTACTCTAATTTTTTCATATTCTGTTCTGTATTTAGTGGCCAATAATATGGCTTTCTGTCTATACTATTAAGAACTGAACTAACCACTTGAAACTAAGACGGAGTCTAGCTATATAAATTACAAATTGCAATAAGGTAAGTTTTTATTATGTCTTACGTCACTTTATTATAGAGCAGTTGTCGGGCGTTACAAATTTGACAAATCATGGGGGATGCGCTAGCATACCCCCAGACAGATCTGGCAACCGTCAGGTCTGAGAAAGGAAAAAACATGAGAGCGAAGTGGTTCACGGTGTTCACGGTGATTGCCGTGCTCACCGCCATCCCCGCCATCAGCCTGGCGGGTCCGGCCACGGTGGTCGAGCAGGATCAGCAGGCCCCGGCAGCGGCACCGATTCAGGCCTGCGAGCTGATCTACTCCAGCCCGCCACGGTGCGAGGCCATCAGTTGCGGTGGGGCTTGCAGGGTGGTGGTCATCAGCTGGGATGGCCAGCTGGGATGCGCCTGTACGGAATGACTTTTTGTCCCGTTCGCCTGCTTCTTGGGCGAACGGGATTTTCGTTTTGTTATACTTACTTTATGAGAGTTCTAGGCATTGATCCGGGTTATGGGCGAATGGGAATCGCGGTTGTTGAAAAAAGTAAAACTGGAGAAGTTTTGCTTCTTTCTGATTGCATCGAAACATCCAAAGACCTATCTTTCGCCGAACGTTTAGGGAAATTAGCAGGTGGGTTTGAGAAAGTTTGCAAAAAGTGGCGGCCTTCACAAGTTGCACTGGAAAAACTATTCTTTACCAAGAATCAAAAGACTGCCATGCAAGTAGCTGAAGTGCGCGGTATGATTTTGCATTTGTGCCAGAAGAGGGCCTTGTCCGTGCGAGAATATTCACCCCAGCAAGTGAAGGTAGCTGTTACGGGCTCTGGAAGTGCGTCAAAAAATCAGGTAGCAAACATGGTCACCCGAATTTTAGCTCTAAAGAAAAATCTAAAACACGATGACGAATATGATGCTATTGCCATTGCTCTGACAGATATCCACACATTACCCTAGACATGTATTTGATTTTTTTTTCTTATCTGGTACTTTTGGGTTGTTAGAAGTTTAATAGCACTTAAGAACCATGGACAATGACACGTTGTATGGGGAGGACGAGTTAGAAAAGGGCATAAGCATAGACGATGGTAATCTGGGCGATGATCACAAACTTGCTGGTATAGACGAAGAGGAAGATGAGGACGAAGAATTAGGTGAATTAGGCTAAGTCAAATCTTGATTTTCAAAAAGCGGTGTTTGCCAATCTTGGCGATGCTGCTTTTTGTTATCTTCAAACCCACGTCATTTATTTTCTCCCCATCTAAGCTGATAGCCCCTTCATTTATTAGCCGCCGGAACTCGCTTTTAGAAGAAACTAGCTTTTGTGAAAGTAAGATGTCACCCAGAGAATCGCCCTCATTAACACTTATTTCTGTAACATTATCGGGTATTTCTTTTTTTGAGAAAGTATTCGAAAAATTTTCTCGTGCTTTCACACCCCCTTCGCTTCCCCAGAAACTGCCCACTATACTCTCGGCAAGTATTAATTTAGCCTCCATCGGTTCTGTGGCTGGCACACTCATGTTTGTGCAAAGTTCGTAAGCGAGAGGCATGAGAGTGTCCGGCCAGCTCATAATCTTGCCGAAAGCATCGGCTGGCGTGTCGGTGAAAGCAACCATATTGCCTTCAGTCTTACCCATTTTTTTGCCCGTGGGATCTACCAAGAGCTTCCCCGACAATACGAATTTTTCTTTATTTTTGAGCTTCTTCATTAGGTCGCGGCCGGCAAGCATATTGAATGTCTGGTCGTTGCCACCGACTTCTCCATCGACTCCCATAACAACTGAATCGTAGCCTTGCATCATCGGATACATAAGCTCGTGCATGTACACGTCCTTCTCTTCTTCGATCCGCTTCTGAAACATATCGCGTTTAATCAGTTGTGCAAAAGTAAAGTTTGAAGCAAGTTCTAGTCCATCACCATAACTCATTTTGCCCCACCACTCGGAATTATATCTAAGCTCCACGGGATTCTCACCTTCAAAATTGAGAAAGTGTGAGGATTGGTCCTTGTATAATTTCGCGTTTTCTAGAACTTCTTCACGAGTTTGCTTGACCCGAGCCGCACTCTTATCGGTGGGGTCGCCGATCATGGCTGTGAAGTCGCCGATCAAGAGAATAATTTTATGCCCGAGTTTTTGAAATTGGGCCAGTTTGCGTAAAGTTACTCCGTGACCGATGTGCAGGGTGGGTCCCGTGGGATCTATGCCGTTGTAGATAGTCAGTTGTTCGCCGCTCTCGAGGCGTGATCTTAAAAAATCCTTGCTTGGATAAATATTCTCCACCCCGCGAGTAAGCACGTTTTCGATTTTGTCTTTGTCAGTGATTATTTTCATTTGTTTAATATAACACGATTAAGTATCTCACCCCAACCCTCTCTTATTATAAGAGAGGGAGCGGGAGAGATATTCATGCTAGAATAGCCGAGCATGAAAGTTTCTGCGAAAACCAAAAAGGTGTTTTTGAAGCTGGCCTTCTTGGGCGTGTCTGTTTTTATTCTAATAGTGAGCGTGGGATTGCTTTGGGCCGCCAATCTCAAGATTCCAGATTTTAAGGTCTTCGAGGAACGTCGGGTTGCTCAATCTACGAAAATCTATGATTATACTGGTAAAGTACTTCTGTATAACCTAGGTGAGAATTTGCGGCGCACAGTAGTTCCACGAGAGAATATCAGTCGCAATATCAAGAACGCCACTGTTGCGATTGAGGATTGGGATTTCTACAATCATAAGGGTATTCGTCCAACTTCTATTATGCGGGCATTTATAAGTAATGCTCTGACCGGCAAATCTACTCAAGGAGGTTCAACTATCACTCAACAGGTAGTTAAAAATTCGCTCTTAACTGGTGAGAGGAAATATTCACGCAAACTTAAAGAGGCCGTACTGGCTCTAAAACTAGAACGTGTGATGAGCAAGGATGAAATTTTGGCACTCTATCTGAATGAGTCGCCGTATGGTGGTAATATTTATGGAGTAGAAGAGGCTAGTCAAATGTTCCTTGGTAAAACATCAAGTGATGTAAATCTGGCTGAATCGGCATATCTAGCCGCACTACCAAATGCTCCTACATATTACTCTCCATACGGCAATCACAGAGAGGAGTTAGAAGAACGGAAGAACTTGGTTCTCTTGCGCATGGAAGAACTTGGCTTTGCGAGTAAAGAGGAAGTTGAGACAGCCAAGAAAGAAATCGTTTCCTTCTTGCCACCAGAGAATTTCAGCATTAAGGCTCCGCATTTTGTTTTCTATGTCCGCTCTTATTTGGAAGAGGAATACGGCAAGGAATTAGTTGAGTCTGGTGGACTAAAAGTTATTACCACCCTTGATTGGGAAATGCAAAGAAAGGCCGAAGAAATTGTCAGGGAGTTTGCGCCCGGCAATGAAAAAAACTTCAATGCCACCAATGCCGGTGTTGTAGCCATTGATCCCAAGACTGGCAAAATTAAAGTTATGATAGGCTCACGTGATTACTTCGAGAAGGATCACGATGGTAATTACAATGTCACTCTTGCGCACCGCCAACCGGGTTCATCCTTCAAGCCCATTGTCTACGCCACAGCCTTCAAGGAGGGGTACACTCCCGACACTATAGTTTTTGATCTCCCTACCCAATTTCAAACAACATGCTCACCTGTTGTATCTCAAGCTCTTGGCTTGCCTACACAAGAAACTATCCGTTCTTCCGAGAATCTAGCTTGTTATGCTCCAGTTAATTATGACAACAAGTACCGCGGGCCGATGACATTTAGAAACGCTCTGGCCCAGTCGGTCAATATTCCTGCTATTCAAGTTTTATATTTGGCTGGCATTCATGATTCACTCTCCACGGCACACGATCTGGGCATTACTACCCTCGGCAACGCCAACCAATATGGTTTGACCTTGGTTCTCGGTGGTGGAGAGGTGACCCCCCTCGAACTGACTAGCGCTTATAGCACTTTTGCTAATGATGGTACTTATAATCAATCTGTGGCTATTGAGCGCATCGAGGATGCGAATGGCAAAGTAATAGAAGAATTCACCCCCAACCCCAAGCGGACACTGGAACCAGAAGTTGCTAGAATAATAAGTGATATCTTGTCTGATAATAATGCCCGTGCCCCTGCCTTCGGTTCTAACTCTCCTTTATACTTTCCTGACCGTGACGTAGCAGTTAAAACTGGCACAACCAATGATTATCGTGATATGTGGACGGTTGGCTATTCGCCTAATCTTGCGCTTGGTATTTGGGTTGGGAATAACGACAATTCTTCTATGGAGAAACGAGTGGCCGGCTTCGTGGTAGCTCCGATGTGGCGCCAAATTTTCGACTCTATTAGTACAGACCTTCCTCAAGAATACTTTGGTCGACCTTTCTACGCCTACAAGAATGATTCGAATATAAAAAACATATTGCGGGGAATTTGGTGGAATGGTAATGCTAGTAGTACTATCTCGGACATTCATTCTATTTTGCACTGGGTGAATAGAGATGACCCCCTTGGGCCGGCACCCACTCACCCAGAAGAGGACCCACAATATGTTTTTTGGGAAACCCCTATTCGTACGTGGCTTTCAACGCAAGTCTTCAATAATAAAATCCCCCCTCTCTCTAGCTTTTAGACTTTCTAGAATTGAACTTTTGTGTAGATATATTTCGCTCTTTATAATCGCTTCAACATCTAGATAGATAGTTCCGTTTTTATATTTAATTTGAGAAATTGGAATCTGAATACTAGCTATTTCCTGAATAACTCGCGTGGTTTTTTCTTTTAACCTTTGTTCCCTTAATCCAAAACTTCTGAAACGCTCAAGAAATTTAGAGAGAATGTCCACAGATTACTTATCGTGTTATTTATATTATTTATGTAGTGGCATCACTAGATATGTAAATGTGCGATCCCCCACAGCTCGCAAGAGCATGGCTTTGCCTGGCCCGTTGAACCCCAGTGTTACAGAATCTTTTTGGATATATTGAAAACAATCAGATAGGTATCTGGCGTTCAATCCTATATCTATCATTTCTCCCTCTACTGTCGCATCAACACGCACCGTGCTCTCTCCGGCCTCCTGATTACGCGCACTCAACTCAAAAAGTGAGTCGTCTGGAATTATCTTCATTGTTACTTGATGGAACTTGTCTGAAAAAACAGAAGCCAATCGAATGGAGGAGGCTAGGTCCTCTTTAAGCATCACGGCTTGGGTAGTAAATGATTTAGGAATTAATTGAGAATAAGCTGGGAAGGATCCTTCTACAAGCCTAGATGTTAAGTAAATATCGTTTGTCTGGAAGGAAACCTGGTTCTTGTTATAAGTAACTATTATGTCACTCTTAGTCTCACCGAAAACCCTGATCACCTCTGATACATTTTTAGCTGGGATAAGATAATCCTCAAGTCCTGGTAAGATATTATTCTTGCGAGAGTTGATTCTTTTCTCCGCGAGGCGGAAAGAGTCAGTAGTAGCAAGAATAATATCCCCGTCTTCTACCCGAACATAAACACTTGCTAATTCAGGTTTAATATCACTTAGTGAGGCTGCGTATGCAACCGCCCGCAGGCCGGATACAAATATTTGCGCCTCTACTGCTAGGGTGCTCGGCAACTCGTTTTTGTCTTTAATTTTACCTTGGAGTTCGGGTAATTGAGGAAAATCATCCGCTTTGTCGCAGGCGATAAGAGCTGAACTAGCGCCTGTTGTTACTAATAAGTTATTATTTGTTTGTGTTGTTTCTAGTGTGATTGTGGTCTGGTGCCCCAAATTTGCCAAATAGTTTTCTAGAAGGGAACCTTGGACGGCAAGTTTACCTGTGTTAATAATTTTAGCTGGAACCTTAATTTCAATCCCTAAGTCTAAATTTGTCGCTTTTATAAATAAATTATTATCTCGCGCTTCTATAATAACTCTGCTTAAAATTTGTAGTGGTAATCTTTTTCCCGTTACATGTTCAGCAAGAGAGATCGCCCTGTGTAGATGTTCTTTTAAGCTTTCTATCTTCATATTATTTATATAAGAAATCTTATTACTATTATTATACAGGGGAAACGGTGGATAAGTGTGATAATCTCTTAGAAATAAATAAATTCTTATTTATTATCATGTGTATAAACTTACTAATTATCCCCACTACACTGCTCCATAAAGTATAGTTTTAATCTGATCCATCTCTTGGCTCAACAAGTTATCCCTAGTTAAATCCCCTTTTATTTTCTCATAAGCATGAATGACGGTTGTGTGATCTCTTCCCCCCATTTTTTGACCAATATATGGATAAGAGGAATTAAAATCTTCACGCAAAAGGTACATGATCACTTGACGCGGTTTAACCACTTCTTTTTTCCTTGTTTTCTGATACAGCTCACGTTCTTCGATATTGTAGAAATTAGCTATGGTTTTAATAACTTCATTTATAGAGATAGTCTTTTGTGGTCTTATGTTGTTTTTGATTAGCAGTTTAACTTCACTAATAGTTAGATCGTTTTTTAAGGCCTGTCTGGATTAAAACAAGATTAAGAACTCCCTCAAGCTCACGTATATTATTCTGAACCACGGACGCTATATACTCAACCACTTCTTCCGGGGTATCTATATTATGCTGTCTTGTTTTAGCTTTTAATATGGCTAGCCTTGATTCGTATTCCGGGCTAGATATATCTGCGATCATCCCCCCCTCGAAGCGCGACTTAAGGCGCTCCTCTATTCCCTGAATTTGTTTAGGTGCTTTATCTGATGAGAAGATAATCTGTTTGTTATTATCATAAAGAGTGTTAAATAGATGAAAAACTTCTTCTTGCGTTTTATCTTTTCCAGCTAGAAACTGTATGTCATCCATAATCAAGACATCATAACGGCGGTACTTCTCCTTAAAGATGTGAGCCTTATTATTACGGATGGCATCTACGCACTCAATAGTAAATTTCTCCGCGGATAGATAGTATACCTTCTTATTTTTATCTATGCGTTTAAAGTGATTACCAATAGCCTGAATAAGATGTGTCTTACCCAGACCAGTGCCACCATATATAAACAGTGGGTTATAACTAATACCGGGATTTTTGAGCACAGCTTGTGACGCTGCGTAGGCCAATTCATTAAATGAACCCACAATGAAGGATTCGAAAGTGTATTTCGGGTTAAGATTATCCTCTTTGTCTATGTACAATTCTCCCAATTCAAGTTGTCCCCCAGCGGGAAACACAGCAGACTCGGCTTTTTTTTCCGACCGGTTTGCGACGAGGGTAGGACTACTTTTATTAATTATGTACTCAACACAGCGTACTGCCTCAAGCTTCTCTCGTAGTGCTCGTAGAATTGAGGAGTGATACTTGTTTCTTAACCAATCTCGTACGAAAGTGTTAGGAACCGACAAATAAACAATTCCGTTATCTAAGCGGTGAATAGCTGTGTGCTTGAACCAAGTGATGAAATTGGCCTTAGAAACATCAATTTCAAGATGGGCCAGAGTGTCTTCCCAGAGCTTGTTTTGATCAATGGTCACCATTTTGTTTTTTCAAGGTTACTCAAGGTTACAGGGTACACCCCACTCTAGCAAGTACTCCAATCTTGTGCATAAAGTGGGGATATTATATAATAGCCAGACATGTCTGTAACATACCAGCCCAAAACACGGAAAAGGAAGCGCAGTCACGGCTTTAGGAAGCGATCCCGAACCCCGGGTGGCAGGGCTACACTCCTACGTCGTCGAAGAAAATCACGCAAAAGACTTGCCCCCTAAATTCATATTTGTTGTTTCTAAAAAAGTAGCCAAAAAGGCTGTTGATCGTAATCGTATCAAACGTCGGGCCAGAGCCATTAGCCACGAAGTTGCTAAATTGCTTTCATCACGAACTTATAAGCTCTATTTCAATAAGAGCGATCTTGAGTTATCATATAGCGAACTAAAGAAAAAGATACATGATTTCCTCCATCTTTAACACTGTCCTCTATGAGCCGTTTTATAACGCCCTGATTTTCCTAACAGGCGTATTGCCCGGGGCAGACGTGGGTTTCGCCGTGATCGCCCTTACAATTTGCGTACGTTTTATTCTCCTGCCCCTCACTCACAAGCAACTTCATACTCAACGTAGGATGAAATTAGTAGAGGGTGAAATGGGGGCAATTAAAAAAAAATACGAAAGCGATAAGCAAGAGCAAACCCGCCAAATCATGGAGTTGTATAAGAAACACGGCATCAATCCTTTCTCGGGTTTCCTCTTAATTTTTATTCAAATCCCGGTTTTACTCGCCCTCTATTTTGTTTTCACCCGAGGTATCCCTTTCACCGCCGAACACTTGTATTCATTCGTGACATTGCCGATCAGTGTCAATCTTAATTTCCTAGGCTTAGTAGATCTCTCTGCCAAAAATTATATCCTAGCAATTCTAGTTGGCCTTAGTCAGTATTTCCAAATCAAGTTATCCATGCCTCCCTCCCCTCCCCGCGTAGCCGGTACTAATCCGAGTTTTAGCGAAGAACTAACCAGAAGCATGGGCACTAATATGCGCTATGTCATGCCCGTAATGATTGCCGTGATATCTGCCGGCTTCCCTTCGGTGGTAGCTCTCTACTGGCTTGTCTCTAATCTTTTCGGCATAGCCCATGAACTAGTAGTCAAACGTAAAGCCACCCAAATAATCGCCAAACCAGCATAATGAAATTAATCGATTTAACTGAATAATTTTGTTATTTCTAGTTTCCCCATAATTCAGCGATAGCATAATTATTGGGAACATAACTAAAGAGAAAATTAAACCTGTCAATTCTTACGGCTACTCTTTCTATAAGATACGTATGACCAGATAATAATAACCACAGCGGTCAGCAGATGACCAATAATTCTTGGAATGTCAGAAAAGAAGCCGCCTGGAGCAAGCACCAAGAGATAAAAAATATCACCAAGAATTAATATTATCCCCATCCACCATATGTGTGACGATCTCGATGCCGGCATTGCTTGTTGTTGAGCAGGAAATGGATACATGTGCCTAACTCCCATTACCACACAATACCAAATTATCGGGGGAACAATGGCAACCAAGACTTTATACCCAGTAGTAAGCGAGAAGGGATTGATTTTCATAGCAATAATTGCAAAGACTAAAAGTGAGCAAAAAGTCATAACAGCTATATATGCCCACAACTTTGAATAAAAAAACCTCATCATTCTTAGAAATCTATTAGATATCAATCAAGGGCAGGGCCCAGAGATAATTGTCTTTTTTATTTATGTAGAAGAGGAAGGAGGCATCATCAGAGAGTATAATTTCCTTCACGTCGGGGCCTTCACCCGTGGGAGAGTAGAGTAACTCAAGAGAGTCTGTTTCTGTGTTGATTTTGTAGATATTATCGCTATAACTCGATAAGCCCATATACCAAGAATCCGGCTCACTTCCAAGAATTCTCTCCCTTGGTACAGCACAGTAGACTATGTTCGGGCTGTGCCTATCCCAGACGCATTTCTCGCGGGCGAATGTGATGACAGGGAATGATCTGGAATTGCCGGTTTTGACATCAAGAATCTTGGTGCCGAAACTACTGACTCCGGACTCGGTGTAGATAACTTTACTAAGTGTTGGGCTTGGATTGACAGAGAGACCTTTCACTTTACTTATGAGTGGGGTGAGGAGAGAATATAAAGAGTAGTTATTGCCTGTGGCAGGAGCGAGATATGCGTAGCCAGCCATTTCGCTCGATGGTTTGGTGGTGAGCACAAGGGTATCTTTCTTGGGCCAATCTACCAGCCATTCCCTAAAGTCACTTGAAAATACACTTGAAATTTTTTTGTTATCAAAATCACCTACACGAGCCACTGTTTTACCTGAACTGCTATCGGAGAGATAGAGGAACCTGCCTCCCACTACTCGCGACCCAGCTCTCTGACAGTATAGTTTATTTATGAAAGCTCTGGTTGTCGGTCCCACTTTCCCATTACCCACAGTGAGATCATTGGGTACGAGAATAGAATCTCTGTAGCGCTCTTGAAATGTTTTCACGCCAGCTACAGTAGCTGCGTCGTAAAGGCCAGTTTCTTTAACCCCCGCGAGGTTTTCGGAGGTGATTAAAAACATTTGCAATTTACGTACTTCAACGGAAGAGCTTATGCCATCTTTGTTAAGTGTCTTGGTAATCAAATCTGGACAGGAGAAGGTTTCATCTCCTAGAGGTGCACTTACGACATGCGTAATAGGATCAGTCAGAAATTCACCCACTACTTCAGTGCTGGTTGCTCCTGCCCCAGAGATCCTTATAGAATAGTTTTTGATATTTTTACCCCCTTCATCTTCGTAACGAAGCAGGGCTGATTGACCAAGATTACCCCATCGCACTTCTTGCACACGTGGGATAGTGGCTACGGTGAGACGTTTAAGGGTATTGCCAAGAGGTCGGTAATCCCAGACATTGCCTGTCCCTGCTTCTACATAACGCGCGGTAATGTTGACGCCCTTGATGCTGTCGAAAGTGTAAGCGCTAACAACCGGTCCGGACGAGATTCGCTTAGCTTCCCTGTTTGCAATCAGAATTTTCCCAGCTTCACTATTTAGATTAGAATTTGTGCCAGAATTATTACCTATTCCCGTTTCTGGGAATAGGTTAGTGTTCGTGTCACCGTTTATTTCCGAAACGTCTTGACCGTCTGCGTTGCCATTGATTCCTCCGGTGGGGAATGTATTATTTGAGGTATCTTCCTGGATCTGCGTACTTCGCTTGTCTCGGAAAATAATAAATCCTAAAGCAAGAATAACCAGAATAATACCCCCGATTATAATTATTTTTTTACCCATATTATTTAACTGTCGCATCAGGAATAAATGAGGGCGTGACCAAGGCGGGGTTGATAGTCTGGAGAATTAAATAAGAAAGTAAGGCAAGCACGAGTCCTCCGATAGCAGAAAAAATTCGTGTTTTAGCTTCACCTTTGGCCGAGGAAGATGCCCAAGAGATTGTATATTGAACGCCACCGACAACAATCATGAGTATAGCCAGAGCCACGGTTAACATAAGCGCAGTGTTATAGATGACCTTGAAATATGTATAAGAAGTTGTATCGGTGTTGATCGCGGACGGACCCCCGGGAAGCTGTTCAAGTAGAGTATATGTGTCGGTGTTTTGTTCTAGCAGAGCCATGTTTATTGGAATGAGCCAATACCACTAAACTCGACCAGGAAGTTCTTGGTTGCAGAAAGCAAACTATCAAATGGATCTTGAATACCCACGGCCACGGAAGCCTTGCCTGCTCCGCTCTCTTGTCGCAGGGTCAGGCTAGAGGGAGTTGCTTCGTTTACAACTGCCCTCTTGCCCCCCACCGTCCATGTGTATGAGAGACCGGGTTTCTCCGTGTGCGAACGTGAGAAGAAAAAACCGACTGCTTCAAGAGACACTTCAGGAGCTGTCAAAGAAAAAGAGTTTCCTATGGGATGATCATAATCGAAACCAGCCAAAGGATCATTCCTGTAGACCATCACAATTGGTCTTGTGGGTATGATTGTGATATTAGAGCGCGCCGCTACAGCGCCATCTATTGTTGAAACTCGTACGCTTACAACCGTCTCACCGAAAATACTTGATATTTTAAGAGGTAGACTTCCTCTTCCTATTCCCGATTGACCAGGAACCTTTTCAAAATTAATTTGCCATTCGTAATAAAGTTTGGCAGGATCTAGACGCTTGCCACTAGGCATAAATATTGGCATGGCAGTTACTGTCACCTGTGCCTCGCTACTCGCTAGAGCCTTTCCGTCGTAGAAGGGGGGAATATATGAATCAGCCTGCCAGAAGAGGTCTACTTGGGCGGGAGTAAAAATATATTTCTTGCTGTATTGCTTGCCATCAAGTGTGGTTACTACGAAAATCACTTCCTGACGTTTGCCTAAAGCACCAGTTGTCCATTTGAAAGATTTTTCCCCAGACCCTCTTGCTACGAGCTTGCCATCAAGATACCAAGCAATGTCTGACTTAGATAAATCCAAAGAATAATTTTCAATTCTAATGGTGACAGGAGTGTTAGGTCCGGGCTCGGGGGGCCCTACACTCACTTCGAAGTTCTGATTAAAATCCAGCCCTTGGGCAGAGACTAGGCTTGTCGAGACGAGAAAGAGAATTATTAAACTAAGATATTTTTTCATGCTGCTTTTTCGTATACATTTTCTCGGGCTGGAGTTTTGATATTTTCGGCTAGCTCTCTTCTCTTAAATTGTACAACATTATCCGGATTTTGCTCACTCTTATCACCACTCTTATCAGCATTCTTTCCATCCTGATCAGTTTTCGCGCCGGCTTCTTCCATCCTGATTATGCCAATCGCGGCCGCTACCATGATAGTAGAGCTTGGCACGATAGTGCTTAACCACGGGATCCAGCCACCCACTATTTCCACAAGTGATGTAATTGCTTTGCTGGCAATTTGACGTTTGCCCCAGTAACTCAAGCCTTTCAGCAAGAACCATAAGGAAAATATGGCAAGTTGCAGGACGAGGGCCACTGGTGCGCTTATGTAACCAGCATCAAAAATGCCTACAATAGCCTGTGCGATATCTAAACAAAGAGCAATAGTTAGCATAAAAAAAGCCGACCAATTGCTGATTTTAGAGTTTTCGCCATGTGTTAACGCCTTAAAAAAAGAGAGTCCTTCTTTAATATCCGTGGCGGCTTTAATTACTGCCTTCCCAGTCTTGGTAACATTCTTTAATTCTTGAGCGCTAGGCATACTAGATATTATGAGACGTTGCGAATTCGTCTTTGGCGCTCTTGATTGCCAATAATTGCTCGGGATTAGATGTAATAATCTGATCTTCTGTATATGAGGCGATTACACGCAAGGCCACATGCTTGAGTCCGGCGAAGAATATGCCTTCCCCCACCGCTGACTCCAGTAATAAGTATTTTTCTTCTTCAGTGAGATTGAAAGTTTGCTTGACCAGATCAATAGTAGCCGGCGATTGCTTCAAGAGTATTTGGATAGCAGAGTTTGTGATGACCGGCACGCCGTAGGGGCTCTTGAGGAAGTCCCCCACGTCTTGAGTGATAGTAGTGATACCCAAAAAATATTTCCTGCCCCGTTTTGCCAACGAGAACAAGAACGAGGCTGTGTCTTCAGACTTCATCATCCACCAAGCCTCGTCAATAACCAGAATTCGCTTCTTCCTAGTTTTCTTGACCACATTCCAGATGTGGTGCATGACAATGTACATGGCCACGGGCTTGAGATCATCCTCCATGTCGCGCACTGAAAATACGACAAATTGCTTGTTGATGTCTACGTTAGTGGGTTTATTCATGAAGCCAGCCCAGGAACCCTTGGTAAACTTGTACAACCTAGTTGCAATTCCCTCCCCTCCCTCCATGCCAGCAAGGACAAGTTCCAAATCAGAAAGTAGGGGTGCCTCAATTTGCGAGAAATCAGATTGGGCCGAGATATCCTTGAGGGCGTAAGTCTCTTTGATAGCATTATCAAGCACGGCATCTTCTTCAGGTGTAAGACCCCCCAACATTATCCTGAATAGTCCGATTAAATTAATTATATTCGAGCGCAAGACATCTGCCGGCGACTCATCTTCACTCGGAATAGGCAGATCGAAAGGATTCATGTGGTGCTCTGAAGTGAGCGATATATTGAAGTAGCGACCCCCTACAGCCTGGGCCAAAGGTTCATACTCGCGCTCGGGATCAATTACGATTACATCAGAGTCAAACATAAGAGAGCGCAGTATTTCTAACTTTGTTAAATATGATTTGCCTGAACCGGCTTGGGCGAAAATTACAGAATTGTAATTCTCCATGGCGAAGCGATCGAATAAGACTAAGCTTGAATTGTGGCGGTTAATGCCATAAAGAATGCCCTTATCACTCGTCAGATCAAACGAAGTAAATGGGAATAAAGTTGAAAGCGGAGTAGAGTTGAGCTTAGTGTGTACTTCGAGTTTGTCATCAGCGATTGGCAAGACACTCTTGAAGCCTTCTTCTTGTTGAAAGAGGGCAGGCTTGATATAGACAAGCTTGGCGTCTAATATGCTACGCAGTTCTGATTCTGCTCGCTCAAGATCAGCACCATCTTTGCCATAAATTGTTAGATATAAAGCGACGTCAAAGATTTTCTCTGTGGCCTGCTGGAGCTGGTCGCGCAATTCTTCGATATCTTGATAGGCTACATCGAGCATGGGATCACGCACCAAGCCTTTATCTTCGCGGATGGCAATCTGGCTTTGGACTTCAGCAACTTTCTTCTGGAGAGCTCGCAAAATTTTGGCTGTTTCAATAGGATGGACAAAAATAGTCACATCAAACACTCTATCTAGGTTAATTATGGGAGAGAACCAGCCCCGTGAAAGAAAACGCGGATAAGAAATAACAAAATAAGTACGAGCCATGACTTCACCGAGCGAAAGATCCTTAGGATTGACCTTAAGCGCCGCCGGGGCGATTATGTCGCGCAGTTCCATCACCCCCGCCTGATATATTTCAGCCGGCAAGACAGGCGTGATTCCCATGTTCTCCTCCTTCTTTTTGCCAAAATTAAATAGTCCCATACATTTACGATTTAAGATTTACCATTTACGTTTGTATCACAGGGACGTTTTGGTCACCCGGATTGAAAATTTTGTAAAACAACTCGACTAATTCTTCTGTCCCAAGGGCCACTGTTCTGATGCCTACCCGTCCAAGACCTTGGACTACAATTGACTTGCGTTGCTCAAGTTGAGAACGATTTTCCTCGAAGCGCTCGAGGGTTTGCTTGGCTGCTTGTGTACTGCCCTTGCCACCACTTGGGAATATCCGCGACAAGAAGCCCCCACCCTTATTCTCCTGGAAAAGTGGCGGGACGAAGGGCACTACTACGAAGAAAGTTTTGGACATGATGTTACTCTCTTCAGTCACATTCTTAATAAAATCTATGTAGTCACGAGTCTGAATCTTGATGAGATCGTTAGTTTGTTCTCGCAAGCGCTTATCCAGAATGCCCAAGTATGGCCTGATGTCTAATTTTCGTGATTGAATAAAAAATTGTACCGGGAAATCAAGTGAATTAAGGAAATTCTGGTACTGCATAATAATAGCTTCTTGCTCATCTTCAGACTTAAGCTCAAAGTTGACTGATGAACACAAGAGAACCATACGTAATTGACCGCCTCGGAGTACCACCACTCCATCGCGGATTTCTTGTATGGGGATGAATTCTTGTACAGCTTTAGACATATTATCTATTTACGTTCTCATTGACATCTAAACTCCAAGCTAGTTCCGATAATCTATTATCTGATAACTTCGGTATTGGGAAATTGGGATTTCCTTGAGATTTAGGTATTTGGTTTTTGGTGCTTATTTTTGGCACTTCTTTACGCCACAAATATAGCCTGCCGGCCATCAGGTAACGCAGATACGATTCTACTAATACTACAAAGGGTCGATTATTAACTCGGTAAAATGCGAGGGCTGTCGCAAACCCTCCGACAGGGATTATAAATATAATTGCTATCAAAGCGGGCAAGAATGTCCAGAGTATGAAGCAAGCTCCGACTCCGCCAGCCACGTAAATAAATTGCTTGAAAGTAAGCGGCCCGAAAATCTTATCCTCAACCTCTATAAATTGCGGCACCTTATAGATCATCCTTTATATTGTACCATCACTCAATAGGTTCCTTATAAGGATCATTGTTGATGCGTTGCTTCGCATCTACGGGAATCACTTTCACTTTCGGGTCTACATTTATATACGAGACATCTCGCTCAGTTGATTTCACCTGTGTGGGCTCTGTCATTTTTTGCTCGTGGGTAGGCAAGGGCTGATGTGATTCCGGCACTGCCACACTCTCACGCGGTTCCTGATTAATTCTCTGGACAGTCAATTTCTCAAGGCTTGATCTAATGGGCTGGAATACCTTTCTATTAACCGCTTCTGCTACCGACAAAATTTTGTCTTTCGGTAATCTTGATAGTTCTGCTGTGAGTGTGGGGATGAATTCTTTCATTGTGTACACACCAAGTAGTGTGAGTGTAACCAGATCAACTACAAGCCCTGCCTCGTCCACATGTAGATCCTGTTCACGCATAATCTCTTGCAATTTCTTCTCTTGATCCACGGAACTCAAGGCCGTCTGCACGTCATTTGGCAGTACCTTGTAGAGCGTCTCGATCTCGCCTTGAGTTAATTTTTTCATCCCGTTTTATTCATTAACCTACCCAACAAACCGGTTTTAATCTCCGACACGGAAAGTATATCCCCTTCAATGCGCGACATAATCTTAACCACAGTAATCTCCGGCAAACTCAAGTATTCTTTCAAGCCCGCCCTAACTTGCTCTTTAGTTCTCAAATCTATAATTAGTAAATGAATTAAATCTTCAAGGGCCAAGAAAGTTTCCTCGTCGAAGTTGTTCTCCAGGGCGATTTTATAAATTATCTCGGTTAAGCCATCAGAAAAAACCAGATCGTGCAAGGCCTTAGGCATTGATCTGTATTTTTGCACTAATTCATCCTGTGTATACGTTGTCATAATAATTTATGGATGAGGTGCTGGCGCTGGAGGTGGTGTTGCGCCCGCCGTTCGTCTAGCTCTAGCCGTCTCTGCACTATCATTGGCGATAATCAATTGTCCCTCAAGCCGGTAGATTTCTGTTTCCATTTCACGCCTCGTTGGATCTCCTTGAGGCAGATTGTTGGCCTGATTTCTAAGGTCTGTTATGCGAGTTTTGATACGTTCAACTTGTTCCTCTCTATTTTTTTCCGCTTGAGTGTTTCGTCCAATACGTGTGAGAGCAGCATAGCTAGATGCTGGAGCCAATCTTGTGCCTTGTTGTCTACCGAGAACCACACCAAGAGGTCCCGTACCAAGTGATGCTTTATAACTATCCTGTCGCGCGGTTGCCCTTAGTTGATGCGCTGCTTTCACTCGAGTTTGAGCCGCAGTAGATAGCCTTGATGCTATAAGCGTGGGCGTATTCTGTGCATCATGTTGCGCTCTCATTGTCCGACCTGCAGTGCTTGCTTCATATTGAGCATTCGTGAGAAACGTGTTACCTGTCTGTTGTCTTATGCGTTGTACTTCAGCATTGATACGTGTTTGTAGATCTTGCGCTACTCTTGTCTGCTCAGTTTGTATTGCTTGAGGGGTTACCGACCTTGCTGCTTCTTGAGCTATGGCAGCATCGTCTAATTCGCCCAGCTCTCTATGACGTGCCACTTTCTTTTTAGCATCAGCTTCTCGAGTATCCTTCAAACTGCCACCTTTCACCCCGAAGCCTGCTCCAGCAAGGCCAGCCCCCGCACGCAGACCCAATCGGCCGGCGATACCTTTCACGCCTGTTTTGCCCGCGGCTCC
>Ga0209542_10008781_pt1 | contig 18744 bp, 16 predicted proteins | sample RifCSPhighO2_01_FD_184028 | JGI IMG/M metagenome (GOLD analysis project Ga0209542, IMG submission 184028) | Soil microbial communities from Rifle, Colorado - Rifle CSP2_plank highO2_0.1 (SPAdes) (version 2) | ecosystem: Environmental > Terrestrial > Deep subsurface > Rock core/Sediment ...
GCGTATGCCAAGGAAATTTTGGAAAAATATAAAGAGAAAATAATTTTCCCGAAAGATTCAGTGATTTCCAACGGTTCGGAAATAAAAATTTTGGATATTACAAAAGACGATTGTCCCACTGGCTGGAGCGTGTTGGATATCGGGCCGGAAACCCGCCGGGAGTTTTCCGAGATTATTGAAAAATCTGGCACGGTCTTTCTCGGAGGGCCGATGGGCAAATTTGAGGAAAAAGATTTTGCGGCCGGCACCCAGGCCATCTTGGCCGCGATGCAGAATCTGACAAAGAATCTTTCCGGCGAAACGATTATCGCTGGTGGAGACACGATTGATGCTGTCCGGAGATTTTCCGGACTGGAAAATTATTCTCATGTGTCCCTCGCTGGTGGCGCCACTCTTGATTTCTTGGCCGGCAAAGAGCTCCCGGCCCTCCGTCCGCTTATGGAATCATAGCCGTGATTATTTTCTCCGCATTTTCTTTTAGAGCTTTTTCGTCGCCGACGGTTTCCGGCCAGACCCAGACATGCGCGTGCGCAATTTCTTCGCCGTAAACTTGACTACGAACCATATCTGTCTGGAATGCTTTCTTCTGCGCTAGCGCAATTTTCTTAACTACCGCAAAATACTCTTCGATGTTCGGCACATCCCAGACCCAATGGTAATGTTTTTTAGGAATTACTTGCGTGTGCCCCGGCCCGATTGGTCGAATATCCAAGAAGGCCAGAAAATTTTCATCCTCGTAAACCTTAGTGCAAGGTATTTCTCCGGTTGCAATCTTACAAAAAATGCATTCGTGTTCCATAACCTAATTATATGCTAAAATTCTTCATATGCAAAAATACGGGGAACCCCTACATTTGCTCTTGGAGAAAAGAGGAATTCTCAACGAAAAACAGGCGGAAATTTTTTTAAACCCGGACTATGAAAGAGATTTTCACGATCCGTTTATGATGCGGGATATGGAGCGGGCCTGCGTCCGTTTTTTTGAGGCGATAGAGAATAAAGAAAAAATAATTGTCTACGCGGATTACGACTGCGACGGCATACCCGGCGCGGTCATTTTGACGGATTTATTTAAATTGTTGGGTATATCAGTTACGAAGTTTACCCCCACACTAAAAGATTTTAGTGTGGGGGTTTACATACCGGAACGAAACTCGGAAGGGTATGGCTTGAATCTGGATGCGATTAGGCAGTTTAAGGAATCGGGGGTAAAACTTATTATTACCATTGATCTGGGTATCACGGCAATTGAAGAAGTGGCGCAGGCGGAAGTGGATGGCCTGGATGTGATTATTACCGACCATCACTTGCCCCGCCGAAGCCTTGGCGAAGGAGGGTTTGCTTCCTTAGACCTACCGCGCGCCTATGCGATTTTAAATCCGAAAGTTGACGACTATCCGGAGAAAATGCTCTGTGGAGCGGGGGTGGCTTTTAAATTTGCGCAGGGATTTATAAAAAAATACGGTGAATATTTTAAAATTAAAAAAGGCGCGGAAAAATGGATGCTGGATATGGCAGGCCTGGCGACGCTTTCCGACATGGTTCCACTGACGGGCGAAAACCGGGCAATCGCTTATTTTGGAATGAAAGTTTTACGGCAATCCCGAAGACCGGGTTTGCAAAAACTTTTGGCTAAAATGAATATTCTCCAGCGTTATTTATCGGAAGACGATGTGGTTTTTATGATTGCGCCCCGTCTGAATGCGGCTTCGCGGATGGATAATCCGATGCGCGCCTATGAACTTCTTTCAACCGCCGATGAAGTTCAGGCCGGAGTTTTGGCTGACCATTTATCTAAAATTAACGACGAAAGAAAAAGTATTGTCACTGGAATTATGCGCGAAGTGCATAAAAAATTGGAAACAAAAGAAATGCGGGAGGTGATAGTGCTGGGAAATCCTGAATGGCGAGTCGGCATTCTTGGCTTGGTCGCGGGGAAAATTTTAGATAAACACCAACGGCCGGTTTTTGTTTGGGGAAAAGACGAGAATGATTGTATCAAGGGTTCTTGTCGGAGCGACGGGTCAGTCTCGGTCGTGGAATTAATGACGGAAACCCATGAATCTTTTTTAGATTTTGGCGGACATGAATTAGCCGGTGGTTTTACCGTTCATCACGAGAAAATTCATTTCTTGGAAGAAGCTCTGGTTTCTTCTTTTGCTAAAGTAAAACGAGAAATAATAAAAACTGAGACCGTTTATGATTTGCAATCGGAATTGAGCGCCGTAAATCTGAAAAATTGGCGGGAGATAGAAAAAATGTCGCCCTTCGGACTCGGCAACCCTAAGCCGGTTTTTCTTTTTGCCGGTGCCAAGATAGAAAAAATAAAAAAATTCGGCAAAAACGGCTCCGGAGAACATTTGGAAATTATTTTCTCGGATGCCAGCCAAGCCAAAATTCCGGCCATATCCTTTTTCTCCGGCCAGGAATCGTTTTCCACACCCCTAGAAGAAGGCAAGTCCGTTAATCTTCTTGCTACCTTTGATCTCTCCCGCTTCCGCGGCAGGGAAGAGCTCCGCTTGCGGATAACTGATATACTGTAAAGAATGAAAACTGAAATTATCAAAATTTACACCGACGGGGCGGCGCGGGGGAATCCGGGAAAGGCCGGCTGGGGGGCTGTTTTTATTTTTCACAACAAAGTTTTTGAATTAGGCGGTCGGAGTGCCCACGCAACCAATAATCAGATGGAATTAACCGCGCCGATTGAGGCCCTGAAACTTTTAAAAAAGAAAAAAATAATCGGACCGGTAGAAATTTTTTCGGACTCCAAATATGTGATTCTGGGAATTACCGAATGGATTTTTAATTGGCAGAAAAATAATTGGCGCAATGCCGCCAAAAAGCCGGTTTTGAACCGCGAACTCTGGGAAGAACTTTTTGAACTGACCCAAAAATTCAAACCCAAATGGCACCACGTCGCTGGCCACGGCACGGACAAATGGAACAACCGCGCGGACGAAATCGCGACTACTTTTGCGGATAACGAACCGGTTAAATTAAAAAAATCGATGAGGTTTTAAATGCAGGATAAAATTTTTTATGCGGCGGGTTTTGGGTTTCTGTTCGGAGTTTTCCTGCGCTCTTTTATTTGGATAGATTTTTATCTTGCGGTTTTACTGGCGGTAATTTCTCTCGCAATATTTTTCTTGTTCCTTATTTTTAACCCGCCCGAACGACTGGCGTCGTTCAGTCGGGCGGGAAACAAATGGGGTGTTATCATCGCTATTTTTGTTTTAACTTTCAGTTTTGGAATTTTGCGGTTTAGTGCTGCGGACAAACCTGCTCCTTTAGCACTTGAATCAAAAGTAGGAGAAAAAATAATTTTGTCCGGGATACTTTTAGACGAACCGAGTATTCGCGAGAACAATCAGCATCTTGTGGTTGAACTTCCGGAAACGAAAATGCTTCTAATCTCCGGCCTGGAAGGGGATTATAAGTACGGGGACGAAATAAAGTTTACGGGAGTTTTGAAAAAACCCGAAAATTTTGAGACCGAGCAGGGCAAGCTTTTTGACTACGTGAATTATCTGCGCAAAGATGGGATTTTTTACACCATTATTTATCCGGATACGGAAATAATTTCCCGCGGTCACGGCAATCCGATCAAGCGCGGATTATTCTTCACAAAGAATAAATTTTTGGAAAAAATAAATTTTGCGATTGCCGCGCCGGAGAGTTTGCTGATGGGCGGACTGATTTTGGGCGAGCGCGCAACTTTCAGCGAGAAACTCCGGCAGGATTTTATCACTACGGGAACGATTCATATTGTGGCGCTTTCCGGTTACAATGTGACCATCGTCGCGGAGTGGTTTATGAAATTGCTCGCGTTCCTGCCGAAAACTTTCGGTTTTGGCGCGGGTATTTTTTCCATTTTTCTTTTCGTGTTAATGACCGGCGCCAATGCAACCGCCGTGCGGGCGGGCCTAATGGCCTCATTGGCGTTGGTGGCCCGCGCGACCGGGCGAAATTACGATGTTGCGCGAGCCCTGCTTTTGGCGGCGGTCGGGATGGTTTTTTTCAACCCTTTTATCCTCGCTTACGATGTTTCCTTCCAGCTTTCAATGTTGGCCACGGTCGCGGTTATTTTCCTGGCGCCCAGATTTGAAAAATACTTTTTCTGGGTGACCAAAAATTTTGGCCTGCGGGACATTTTCTCCATCACAACCGCCGCTTACCTTTTTGTTTTTCCGTTTATTCTTTATCAGATGGGTAATTTTTCGCTGGTGGCCCTGCCGGCCAATATTTTGGTTTTGCCCTTCATTCCCGCTACAATGGCGGCGGGTTTTCTAACCGGCCTAGCCGGGCTTTTGTGGTCTGGGCTGGCTGTGCCTTTTGGTTTCATTTCTTACTTGTTTCTGCATTATGAATTGGGCGTCATCGGTCTCCTCGCTGATTTTCCATTTGCTTCTTTTTCTTTCCCGTATTTTCCATTTACTTTAACGCTTGCCATTTACGCTTATTTTATTTACTTTCTTTTTTGGGGGAATATAAAGAATTTTCTCACGGCCAATGAATAAAACTTACAAAAAATACGGCCTGCTAATAATTTTTTTCTTGTTGCTGGTTATGGATATTTTTCTGCTACGGTTGGATTGGCAGCACTCGCAAAAAGTGTTTACCTTCGCGATGCTGGATGTCGGCCAGGGCGACGCGCTTTTTATTGAATCACCCACCGGTGCGCAAATCTTATTTGACGCCGGGCCGGCGCGCAAAATTTTGGGTCCGCTGGCGCGGGTTATGCCGCCGCTGGATCGGACCATTGACGCGATCGTCATTACCAATCCAGACGCGGACCACATCGGTGGCTTTCTGGATATTTTGAAAAATTATAAAGTAGATTTAGTTTTAGAACCGGGTACGCAAAACAGTTCCAAAACCTTTCAAAATTTAAAAACGGAAATTCAGAGACAGAAGATTCCAAATGTTCTAGCTAAGAGGGGAATGAAAATAAATCTGGGCGGCGGCGCGGTCATTGATATTTTGTTTCCGGACCGGGATGTTTCGTCTTGGGGCACAAATGACGGCTCAGTGGTCGCACGGCTCTCTTACGGGGGAACTTCGGTGCTGCTGATGGGCGACGCGACCGCCAAAACGGAAAAAATAATTTTGGAAAAAAATTCCTCCACGCTCCTCCGGAGCGATATTTTAAAAGTTGGGCATCACGGTTCGCGTTCCTCCACTTATTCCGCGTTTGTACAATCAGTTGTGCCTGCCTACGCGCTTATTTCCAGCGGAGCTAGCAATTCTTACGGCCACCCGCACCAAGAAGTTTTAGCAACCCTGAATAATTTTGGTGTCAAAGTTTTCCGTACTGACCTGCTTGGCACAATTATCATCAAATCCAACAGCCAAAAAGAAAGTTTTTCTTTTTATAAATAGTGTTATACTGGGAATATGCGAGACAAAAAAATTGAACAATTAATTAAGGCGGAAGAGAAAAGGCAGGCGGAAGGTTTGGAACTTATTCCGTCGGAAAATTATGTTTCAGAGGATGTTTTGCGAGCGAATGGCTCGGTTTTTACCAATAAATATTCCGAGGGTTATCCCGGCCGGCGCTATTACGGCGGGCAGGATTTTACTGATGCTGTAGAACGTTTGGCGATTGAGCGCATCTGCAAGCTTTTCAGATGCAAATTTGCCAACGTTCAACCGCATTCTGGCGCGCCGGCAAACCTCGCGGTTTATGCGGCGTTACTGGAACCGGGCGATACCGTTTTGGGTATGGACCTTTCGCACGGCGGGCATCTGACTCACGGACACCCGATGACGCTTCCGGCAAAAATCTATAAATTCGTAAATTACAAAATGAAAAATCCAGATACGGGAGAGATTGATTACAAGGAAATGCGCGAAGTTGCTCTCAGGGAAAAACCAAAATTAATTATTGCAGGATTTTCTGCTTATCCGCGAACTTTGAATTATAAGAAATTCGTAGATATTGCACATGAAGTTGGTGCGATTACTATGGCGGATATGGCGCACATTGCCGGACTGATTGCGGCGGGTGTCCTGCGCAATCCTTTTGACGATGGTTTTGACATTATTACTTCCACTACTCATAAAACTCTCCGCGGTCCGCGCGGCGGCATTATTCTTACTCGCGATAATGAAGAAATTGCCAAAAAAATTGACAAATCTATTTTCCCCGGAATTCAAGGCGGTCCGCATATGCATACCATCGCGGCAAAAGCTGTGGCTTTCGGGGAAGTCATGACTCCGGCTTTTAAAAAATACGCCAAGCAAATTTTGAAAAACGCTACAGCTATGGCCGAGATTTTCCGCAAGCATAAAATTCGCATGATTGGCGGAGGGACGGACAATCATCTTATTTTAGCGGATGTGTATGGTTCGTTGGGAGTTACCGGCAAAGAAGCGCAGACAGTTTTGGACGAAGTGGGCATAACTCTTAATATGAATTCAATTGCTGAAGATACCAGAAAACCGTTAGATCCTTCCGGTATTCGTTTCGGTACGCCAGCGATAACTACTCGCGGATTTAAAGAAAAAGATTGTAAAAAAGTCGCAGAACTTATGGTCGCAGTGCTTAAAAACAAAGATAATAAAAAAACAAAAGAGAGAGTGCATAAAGAAATTAAAAAATTAGCCAAAAAATTTCCGATACCTAAAAAGTTTGTGTAGAAATTTATGGATTTGCAAGTCGGAGTGAAAATTTTTTTGAAGAATAAAGAGGGTAAATATCTAATGCTGTGTCGCAACGCGGAGAAATATCCTGAAGCGGGTCGGCAATGGGAGGTACCCGGAGGTCGGATTAATCCCGGGTTTTCGCTCTTGGAAAATTTGCGCCGGGAGGTATTAGAAGAAACTGGCCTAGAGATAAAATACGAGCCCACGCTTATAACCGCCCAGGATATTGTAAAAAAGAACAAGCATATTGTTCGCTTGACATATTCTGGTTTTGCAGACGGCGAAGTGAAACTCTCCGACGAGCATACAGAACACCGCTGGCTCACCCTCGATGAAGTTAAGGCGCTTGAGCCTATGGACAAATATTTCAAAGAAGTTTTCCTTAAATACATCTCGCAATAAGGCCCTTTTTCTGCTATACCTGTACACTTATTTTGGATTAGGAAAAAAATAAGTGTTGGGGTATATTTTCTTTATGGCAAGAAAAGGAAAATTGATAGTTATTGACGGCACGGATGGGTCGGGCAAGGCGACTCAGACCGAACTTTTAGTGAAGGCCCTGAAGCATGAAGGGCGGAAAGTTAAAATTATTGATTTTCCGGAATACTCCGCTAATTTTTTCGGCCGGTTTATCGGACATTGTCTCTCGGAGCAATATTACAATTTCGTGAAAGTGCATCCCAAGATTGCCTCGGTGCTTTACGCCGCGGACCGTTTCGAATCCAAAGATAAAATCAAGAAATGGCTCAAGGAGGGCTATATCGTAATAGCCGATCGTTATGCTAGCGCGAACCAGATTCACCAGGGCGGGAAAATAGCGAATACCAAGAAGCGGGAAAACTTTCTCAAATGGCTGGCGGAGATGGAATATGAGGTCTTTAAAATTCCACGGCCGGACGCAGTTTTCTATCTCAATGTTCCTATTCCCACCGTGCTCCAGCTTATTAAGGCGAGGAACAAAGGCAAAAATGGCAACTCCAATAAAAAAAAGGACGTGCACGAAAAAGACGTGAAATTTCTGGAAAATTCTCGCCAGAGCGCGCTTTGGCTCGCGAAGACACAGCGGGGTTGGATCAAGATCGATTGCATGGCCGGCAAAACTCTTCTTTCTCCTAAAAAAATCCACGCGAAAATTTACGAGAAGATAACAAAATTTTTGAAATGATTGTAAAAGTTAAAAAATTAAAGGAAAATGCAAAATTGCCAAAATACCATCATCCCGGTGATGTAGGTATGGATCTATATTCCATGGAGGAGGTAACGATAGCTCCCGGCGAGCAGCATTTTTTCTGGCACGGGTTCGCGCTCCAGTTTCCGGAAGGCTACGCGGCAATAATTATGGACAAATCCAGCATCGGCAAGCTTGGCTTTGTGCACCTAGGCGGAGTTTTCGATGCCGGTTACCGCGGGGAATATAACACCTGTCTGGCAAATCTCTCCGACAAACCTTATACTTTTGAAGTGGGCGATAAAGTTTCCCAGTTGGTTATAGTGCCGATAGAAATAGTAAAATTAGAAAAAGCCGAAGAACTTAGCGAATCGGCAAGAGGCGAAGGCAAGTTTGGCAGTACTGGCCGAAAATGATATGCAGGGAAAAATAACTAGGATAATCAAAGACGCGCTCAAGAATCTTGCTGTAGCAGAATGTGATTTTGCCGTGGAACATCCAGACGATATAAAAAACGGAGATTATTTTTCTAATGTTGCGTTGGTTTGCGGAAAAATTGCAAAAATAAATCCGAAAGAGCTGGCCGAAAAAATAAAATTAGAACTTGAGAAAAATCTGCCGCAGAAAATTGAAAAAATAGAAATAGCCGGCGCGGGCTTCATCAATTTTTATCTCACCCGCGACTTTTTCCGTGAGAGTGTAGAAGAAATTTTGAATCAGGGCGAAAACGCGGGCAAAAATAAAATTCTCGCTGGGCAGAAAATAATGATTGAATATACCCAGCCCAATCCTTTCAAACCCTTTCATATTGGGCATTTAATGAGCAATGCAATCGGTGAATCCATTTCTCGTCTGTTGCAATTTTCCGGGGCCGAAGTTTCTCGCGCCAATTATCAAGGTGATATCGGACTCCATGTGGCAAAAGCTATTTATGGGCTTCTAAGAAATCTAAAACTCGCGGAGAAAACAAGTAACCACAATGAGGAAGCGCAAAATATAGGCAAAGCTTATGTGTTCGGCGCGCAGGCCTATGAGGACAACGAGGGAGTCAAGAAAGAAATAGATGAAATTAATAAAAAAGTTTACGCTAGAAGCGACGAAAAAATCAACGAGCTTTACGACTGGGGTTTTAAAGTTACAATGGAAGCGTTTGAGGACTTGTATAAAATTCTGGGCACCAAATTTGATTATTATTTCCTGGAAAGTGCGATGGCTATAATCGGAGAGGAAATTGTTCGCGCGAATGTTGGAGAAATTTTTGAAAAATCCGATGGAGCCATTGTGTTTCAGGCGGAAAAACACGACCCTAAGCTTCACACCCGTGTTTTCATTACCTCGCAGGGCTTGCCGACATATGAGACAAAAGAATTGGGGCTGACTTACGAAAAATTCCGGACCGACCCGGATATGACTCTCTCTCTTACCATTACGGCGAACGAACAGGCGGAATATATGAAAGTTGTAGCCAAAGCGCTCTCGCTCATTCATCCGGAATACGAAAAGAAAATGAAGCACATTACCCACGGCATGATGCGCCTCGCCCATAGGCCTCGCCCATCTGGCTATGGCCAAGGGGCTACGGCCGAGGGTTTTGCTTCTTTGAAAATGAGTTCGCGCAAAGGTAATGTCATTACCGGGGAATCGCTCTTACGGGATGTTTGTCAAACGGTAGAGGAAAGAATGAAGGATAGGAAATTTAGCGAGGAGGAAAAGAAAAAAGTTGCTTCCGATTTGGGTGTTTCAGCAATTAAATATAATATTTTGAAGCAGGCAAGTGGTAACGATATTGTTTATAATTTTGACCAAGCCATTTCTTTGGAAGGCGATTCTGGGCCATACCTTTGTTATTCCTATGCGCGGGCGAACTCGGTTCTGGAGAAAGCCAAAAAAGAAAATATCCTGCCCGACCCGCATGCCGTGCCAGAGGAGATTTTTGAAGTGGAAAAATTATTATATCGCTTCCCGGAAATCGTTTTGCATTCCGCGCAGGAATATCAACCACACCACATCGCCAACTATCTGATTGAACTCGCCCGCGCCTTCAACAGTTTTTACGGCAGTAATATTATCGCGGACAAAAACGACCGGCATTCTCCCTACAAAGTCGCCCTGACCTTCGCTTTCTCTTTCGTGATGCAAACCGGCCTGCATCTTTTGGGTATCCAAGCGCCGAAAAAGATGTAAAAATGCGGGCCTTATGCTAAAATCAGCCAGTAATGGTCAGCAAAGAAGAAAATAAGAAATCCGAAGCGGCACAGCGCCCCGTCGACGCAAAATCCGCTATGGCGGGCAGGGAAGAACGCGTTTTGGAATTTTGGAAAGAGAAGAAAATATTTGAAAGGTCTCTCCAACAATCAGAGGGTAAGAGGGAATTTATTTTCTACGAAGGCCCGCCGACCGCTAACGGTAAACCGGGAATTCATCATTTAGAGGCGCGGGCGTTTAAGGACGCGATTCCGCGCTATAAAACTATGCGTGGTTTTCATGTGCGTCGCAAGGGCGGATGGGATACGCACGGATTGCCGGTAGAGTTGCAGGTGGAAAAAAAACTCGGACTTAATTCAAAAAAAGCGATTGAGGAATATGGTGTCGCCAAATTCAATCAAGAGTGCAAAGAAAGTGTTTGGGAATATTTGGATATTTGGAATAAATTTACCACTCGCGTTGGCTTCTGGGTGGACCAGGAGAATCCATATGTCACTTACCACAATGATTACATTGAATCTCTCTGGAATATTGTAAAAAAAATCAACGAACAAAATTTGCTTTATAAAGATTATAAAGTAGTGCCGTGGTGCCCACGTTGTGGCACGGCGCTTTCTTCGCATGAATTGGCGCAAGGATACGAAGACGTCAAAGATTTATCGGTAACAGTAAAATTTCTCGTTAAAGACGGGTCCGCCTCTGGAGGAAAAGTTTCGAACACCTATATTCTTGCCTGGACCACGACGCCCTGGACTTTGCCGGGCAATGTCGCGCTGGCCGTCGGGGAAAATATTGATTATGTGAAGATCAAAGTCGGAGAAGAATATTATTTTCTTGCCAAAGAGCGCCTATCTATAATCACCGAACCTTATGAAATTATGGAAGAAGTGAAAGGCGCGGGCTTGGTAGGTTTGGAATACGAGCCGCTTTTTCCTTTCCTAGCGGAAAATCTTGGCAAGGAGCAGACGGAAAAATTACAGAAGGCCTATCGCGTGCACCGGGCGAATTTCGTGACCACCGAAGACGGCACCGGCGTGGTACACACCGCGGTAATGTACGGACAAGACGACTTTGTTTTGGGCGCGGAAGTCGGTTTGCCGAAGCATCATCTGGTCGGCTTGGATGGAAAATTTTTGACAGGCACCGGCTTTTTGGAAGGTCGATTTGTGAAGGACGAGGAAGTCGCGGTAGATATCATTAAAGACCTAGCTCACCGCGGACTCCTGTATAAAAAAGAAAAATACGAACATTCTTACCCGCATTGCTGGCGCTGCCAGACCCCGCTTATCTACTACGCGCGGGATTCCTGGTATATCGAAATGTCGAATCCAAGAATCAAGGCCGCGCTCATCGCGGAGAACAAGGACATCAATTGGGAACCAACACATATTCGAGATGGGCGTTTCGGCGAATGGCTCCGCGAAATCAAGGACTGGGCAATTTCGCGCGAGCGCTACTGGGGAACTCCCTTGCCGGTTTGGGTCTGCGATAACTGTAAGCAAATCGAAGTTATCGGAAGCATTTCGGATCTTCAGATCAAAACAAAAAAATCCGGCAATAGATATTTTATCATGCGCCATGGAGAAGCCAAGAATAATACCGAAAACCATTTCAATGCTTCCTCTTTTCATAATGCCGCGCTTTCGGAATTAGGCAAAAATCAGACCCAAAAAGTGGCTGAAAATTTTAAACAAAAAATTGATATAGTCATTGCTTCTCCTTTTCCACGGGTAAAAGAAACGGCAAAGATATTCTGCAAGCAAATTGGATTTTCGGAAGACAAAATAATTTACGACCCAAGAGTACAAGAGTGGGAAGTAGGTAGTGAGTTTGAGGGTAAATCCACGCAAGAAGTCGATGAATACTATCTATACGACTACATCCATTTGCCCTTTAGGGAATTTAGGAATGGGGAAAGCTTCGCGCAGCTTGTAAAGCGGGTAGGAAATTTTATTTATGAAATTGAATCAAAATATAGTAATCAGAATATTTTGGTTGTGGGACATGATGGGGCAACCAGAGCTTTAGAGTTTGTAGTGAATGGTAATACTTTTTCCGAACTTGGGAAAAATGTTCCAATGCCAGAGTTTGAAAATGCCAAGATTAAAGAATTTAACTTTATTCCCCTGCCTCATAATGAAAACTATGAACTGGATTTGCACCGGCCGTATATTGATGAAATGGAATTAGCTTGCTCGTGTGGTGGTAAAATGTCGCGGGTTAAAGAAGTCATGGATGTCTGGTTTGACTCCGGGGCGATGCCTTTCGCGCAGGACCATTATCCGTTTGAGAATAAAAATTGGGTAGACGGCCCCGGCTATCCGGCAGATTTTATCGCCGAAGCAATTGACCAGACGCGTGGCTGGTTTTACACCTTGCATGCTATAGGCGCATTACTGGGGCGGGGCAAGGCCTTCAAAAATGTCATCTGCTTGGGACATTTAATGGATGCGGCCGGTAAAAAAATGTCCAAATCCCTGGGCAATGTTGTGGACCCGTTTGTAATGATGGAAAAATATGGCGCGGATGTTCTGCGCCTTTGGATGTATTCGGTGAACCAGCCGGGCGAGTCCAAAAATTTTGACGAGAAAACCGTTGCTTTGTTACAGCAACAAATTTTCGGTCTGCTTTATAACGTGCTCGCATTTTATGAACTTTACCGGGATAAAAATCTGGAAAATAACAATCGTCCGAAATCTAAAAATATTTTGGATAAATGGATTTTGATTCGTTTGGATGAATTAATCAAAACAATGACCGAGGATCTGGACAATTATCGTTTGCTTGAACCAGTACGCGGACTACGGGACTTTATCGGCGATCTTTCAACTTGGTATTTGCGTCGTTCTCGAGAACGCGTCAAGGAAGGAGAAAAAGAGGCGAAACAAACTTTGTATTTTGTGTTTAAAACCCTTTCAAAACTTTTGGCGCCGTTTGCGCCATTTGCCGCGGAAGATATCTGGCAAAAATTAAAAACGAAGAATGATAAAGAGAGTGTGCACTTGGTAGGGTGGCCCAAAAAAGAATTTTTCTCGTTCGGTCAGTCGAAAATTTTAGAGAATACAAAAAGGACACGCGAAATTGTTACTCTGGGGTTGGAAGCCCGGCAGAAAGCAGGGCTCAAAGTTCGTCAGCCACTCAACCAACTTAAAGTGAAAAATTATAATTTGGCCGACGAGTATACGGAATTAATCAAAGACGAGTTGAATGTTAAACAAGTGATTTTGGATAACAAACTAAATGAAGAAGTGTTGCTTGACACCGCAATCACGGAGGAATTAAAGCAAGAAGGAGATTTTCGTGAACTGGTGCGGGGCTTGCAAGATATTCGGAAGCAGGCCGGGCTGACGCCCGCCGACCTGATTGCGTTGACGCTGGCAACGAACGAAGAAGGCGAAATGCTGGTTCGAAAATTCGAGCCGGAGCTCAAAAAAACCGTGTTGGTTTCGCAGATAAAATTCGCGAAAAACAACGGGTCGGAAATAAAGGTAGATGAATTGGTTTTCCAAGCGAAAGTGGCTAAAATATAGATATGAAGATTACCAAACTTGGACATTCGTGTTTTATCGCAGAACCAAAAGAGGGGATAAGGGTTTTGACCGATCCGGGTGCATTTTCACCCCGGGCGGTGGAAGCGGAAAATATTTCCGCAATTGTGCTTACACACGAGCACCAAGACCATACACACATCGAGACGCTCAAAAAAGTTTTAATCAAGAATCCTAATGCTGTGATTCTTACCAATACCGCGGTTGGAAAAATATTAGACCAAGCAGGCATTACTTATACCAAACTTGAAGAAGGACAAAAGTATGATTTAAAGGGGGTAAGCATACAGGCGTTCGGTAACACACACGCAGAAATTTACCCGACCTTGGGTCCGTTCCAAAATACGGGCTATATGATTGATGGCTTGTGTCATCCCGGAGACGCCTTAGAAATTCCAAATTCAAAAGTTGATATTATAGCCCTACCTATCATAGGGCCCTGGATGAAAATAAAAGATGCTGTTGATTATGCCAAAAAACTGAAACCGAGAACTGTGTTTCCTGTTCACGATGCCACAATTCATGATTGGGCAACTTTTGTTTCAGATACCACTAAAAAGTTACTGCAAGAGGCTGGGATAGAACTAAAAAAATTAGAATTAGGCAAAGAAGAAAAATTTTAGCCGTGCACCACATTTACCATACCGAGGGCATAATATTAGGCAGTCAAGATTTCGGCGAAGCGAGTCGGCGCTATGCCATCTTTACCCGCGAATTGGGGCTGGTTTATGCCCGCGCTTCTGGTGTGCGCAAAATGTCTTCCAAGCTTCGTTTCATCTTGCAGGATTTCGCCTATGTGAAAGTGGATTTGGTGCAGGGAAAAAATTTTTGGCGAGTGACCAGCGCGTCCAAGACCAGTCGGCTGGAGCAGTTGGTTAAAAATCCGGCCAAACTCGCCATTTTTGCCGAAGTCGCCCGACTCTTAGCAAGATTATTGCCCGCTGCGGAACGCAACGATGTGCTGTTTACCGAACTTTTAGACGGTCTGGCTCTGCTGGAACGGGCAGAAGCGAAAGAAAACTTGCCGAATATTGAAGCCGTTATAGTTTTGCGCGCGTTGGCCGCTTTAGGATACATTGGCGAGAATGCGGCTCTGGATAATCTCCTTAAATTGCCACTCCGAGCCGAACTCTTGGTCCAGGTCTCCACCCGCCGCTCGCTCGTCTTGCGCCACATTAACCAAGCTCTGCGGGAGTCCCATCTCTGATGAACCTTCTCCCCGCAATTTTATAAATAGGAGATTAAATGATACAATTCAGGATATATGGAGGAAAATGACGGCCACAAACTGCACAAGCTGGAGGATTTGAAGAGCAAACTTTTCAGTAAAAATTACAAGCCCAAGGTGGAATACCGGGATGGATTTTCCCCGCGGCCCGCGCCGGAAGTGTCTGACGCCTGGGAACCCGGGAACATTCGCTTGGCCAGCAATCGATTTTTCGCGCAAACTTCCTTGTTCAAGAAAATTTTTATAGCGGCAGCAGTTTTTTTTATTCTAAGTTTGGGTTATGCGGTTTTTATGTTACTAGCTGGCGGCAACCTTGTTTCCAACGAAAATATAGAAATTTCTGTGGCGGGCAATAATTTCATCGGCGGTGGGGAAGAACTGGAATTGGTAGTTAGCATCACCAATAAGAACACAGCCTCGCTCGATTTGGTGGATTTGGTGATTGAATATCCTAAAGGCGCGGCGGAGAATCTCGATCAAGAGCGCCGCCGAATTTCGCTCGGCACGATTCCCGCCGGCGCGGTGCGGAACGAAAGCTTGAAACTGGTGCTTTTCGGCGAACAGGGCAGTATTCGGCCTATCAAGTTGTCGATTGAATACCGGGTCGCTGGCTCCAACGCTATTTTTGTCAAAGAAAAAATTTACAATATAAACATTAACTCCACTCCGATTAATCTATCGGTGGAAGGGCCCTTGAGCGTCAGTCCCAACCAGGGGGTAAACCTGAATATCCGAACTAGCTTGAACGCGACCCGGCCAGCGGAAGACGTGTTGGTGACACTTGACTATCCGCTCGGATTCCAGTTTCTGCAGGCGGTGCCGAGTCCCGCTTTCGGCAACAACGTCTGGTTTTTAGGCGACTTGGCTCCGGGCGCGGAGCACAGCATCGCTATCTCCGGGAAAATGATTGACGTCTTTGACGGCGAAGAAAAAACTTTTAACATCACCAGCGGTTCTCAATCACTAGCCGACAAATCCGCGATTGACGTCGTTTTTAATTCTATCCGACACACAATCGAAATCAAAAGAGCGTTTATTGAAGCCAGCATTGCCATTAACGGCGTGTCTCGGCGAGAATATGCCGTCGATTCCGACACTCCACTCAACGTGGAAATTCTCTATGCCAACAATTTAAGCACTAAGGTGGATAATCTGGCGATTGAGGCGAAGATTTCTGGCAACGCCTGGAATCGCTCGACCGTTCGGGCGTCGCAAGGGCATTATGATTCCGCCTACAGTAGTATTCTCTGGGACAGAAGTTTCGTTCGAGCTCTGGGCGAAATAAATCCCGGGGATTCCGGTTTAGTCAGTTTTTCCATTGAGCCGCTTCCGCTCCTTTCCACTTCGGGGGGTTTGCTCTCAGATCCATTCATTAATATTGAAGTAAATTTCTTAGGCCAGCAGTCCGTGCAAGATGCTTCCGTCACCGAACTCCAGAACTCTGCTTCCGCCGTTTTGCGGGTGATTTCCGATGTGGGTTTTTCCGCCAAGGCGCTTTATTATTCCGGTGCTTTCCCCAATACCGGTTCGATACCCCCGAAGGCCGAAGAAACCACTACCTATACCATTGTGTGGACTTTATCCAATACCTCGAACAATATTTCCCGCGCGCAACTTACGGCCACCCTGCCGGCTTGGGTAAATTTCTTGGGTCCGGTTTCACCGGCCGGCGAAAATTTGACTTACAATGCTTTAAATCGGACGGTGGTCTGGAATATCGATCGTATTCCCAAAGGCACTGGCATTACGACTGCTGCCCGCTCCGTCTCCTTTCAAGTGTCATTTAAGCCGTCGCTTTCGCAAGTGGGTTCGACTCCGGCCCTGATGGGCGAATCACTTTTGACCGGCTATGACGATTTTGCTAAGGTGGAGGTGACGGTCAGTCGGAACGAGCTTAACACCCGACTTTTGGACGATCCTCTTTTCCCGGGCAGTGGCGGAGTTGTCGCTCCTTAGAAAAAAATGAAAAACGCGAACCCAGAAAAAAATAATTTAATGGAAAAAATTGTCTCGCTTTGCAAACGACGCGGATTTGTTTTTCCCGGTTCGGAGATTTACGGAGGACTGGCCGGAACTTATGACTGGGGGCATTTTGGGGTGGCGTTAAAAAATAATATAAAACAAAGTTGGTGGAAAAAATTCGTGGACAGTCGGCGGGATATGTATGGTATTGATGCGGCCATATTAATGAATGCCAAAGTTTGGGAAGCATCCGGACATGTGGCGGGGTTTACTGATCCTATGGAAGACGGCAAACAGTTTAATGTGATGTTTAAAACGCAAGTTGGCGCAGGAGAAGAGGCGGCAGTTTCATATTTGCGCCCAGAAACAGCGCAGGGTATATTTGTTAATTTTAAAAATACCGTGGACGCTTTTCATCCCAAGCTACCATTCGGCATTGCTCAAATAGGCAAAGCTTTTAGAAACGAAATTGCGCCACGAGATTTTATTTTTCGCCAACGTGAATTTGAACAAATGGAAGTAGAATATTTTATTCGTCCGGAAGATTGGGAAAAATATTTTGAATATTGGCGCGCAGAAATGATGGAATGGATGGAAGAAATTGGACTGGATATGGCGAAAGTGCATGAGCTTGAGGTTCCCGAGGGAGAGCGGGCGCACTATTCCAAACGTACGATAGATTTTGAGTTTGATTATCCTTTTGGTCGCCTAGAATTATTCGGGTTAGCCTATCGTTCTGATTTTGACTTAAAAAATCACAAGTTGGAATATTTAGATGAAGAGAAAGGAGAAAAACTTGTTCCGCACGTTATTGAACCGTCACTCGGCGTAGATCGCGTAGTACTTACACTTCTGCTTTCTGCTTACGCCGAAGATATTAAAGAAGGGGAAACACGCGCGTATCTTAGATTTAAACCAAATATGGCGCCGATAATTTGCGCTGTTTCTCCACTACTTAAAAATAAGCCGGAATTAGTGGAATATGCCAATATTAAAGTTTATGCACCACTCAAAGAAGAATTTGGGCGCGTGGCTTGGGACGACAACGGTAATATCGGCAAGCGTTATCGACGCCAAGATGAAATCGGCACACCCTTTTGCATCGTGGTGGATTTTGATACATTGACTGACGATACGGTTACCGTTCGCGATCGCGACAGTGGCGAGCAGGAACGTGTAAAAGTTGCTGATCTGAAAAATTATATAAAAGAAAAAATAAGTTGATGCAAAAAGGAATTGATTTTATTGGAGTTACTATTGCTTTTATCTGCCACGATGGAAAGGGTAATTATCTAATGAATAAGCGAAATACAAATACTCGTGACGAGCATGGCGCGTGGGATTTCGGCGGTGGCGGTCTTGAAGTCGGTGAAACTGCCGAAGCCTGTTTGAGAAAAGAAGTGAAGGAAGAATACGGAGTTGAGATAATATCGCATGAATTTTTAGGTTACATTGATATTTTTCGAAACCAGAACGGAACAAACACGCATTGGGTTTCCTTAAATTTTTTATGTCTGGTTGATCCATTGAAAGTTGTAAACGGAGAACCCCATAAATTCGAAGAAATTGGATGGTTCAAACTCGACAATCTTCCCAAACCCCTTCATTCCGTGGCCCCGATTATTTTAGAAAAATTTAAAGATAAATTGCCGTAAATTATGAAGTTTTACAAAAAAGTTTTAAAAAACGGCTTGCGGGTTATTACCGTCCCGATGAAAGATAATCCGACGGCGACGGTTTTGGTTTTGGTGGCCGCCGGTTCTAAATACGAAAGCAAAAAAATAAACGGGGTTTCTCATTTTCTGGAGCATATGTGTTTCAAGGGTACGATTCAGCGGCCTAAGGCGCTGGATATTTCTAAAGAACTGGACGCTTTGGGGAGTCAGTACAACGCTTTCACGGCGCAGGAATATACCGGCTACTACGCCAAGTCCGGCGCCAAGCATTTCCCGAAAATTTTCGATATCGTTTCGGATATTTATCTT